>Ga0163200_1000144_pt1 | contig 33054 bp, 15 predicted proteins | sample PL_2010_200m_FD_113535 | JGI IMG/M metagenome (GOLD analysis project Ga0163200, IMG submission 113535) | Freshwater microbial communities from Powell Lake, British Columbia, Canada to study Microbial Dark Matter (Phase II) - PL_2010_200m | ecosystem: Environmental > Aquatic > Freshwater > Lake ... | reverse complement strand
GATGCCGGCTTTCCAGCGTTCGGCTTCCTTCTGGTAGTCATCCCAGGTTTTCTTCTTCGCGAGCAGTTCCTGGATGGTCTCGCGGCAACCGCGGGAATCTTCGAGGAGTTTCTGGCGTTCGTCCGGTTTCAGGCCGGCGGCGAGGTCGCCGAGTTTCTTTTGGTTCTCGTCGAGCATTCGTTGCAACCTTCCGAGACGGACCTCATCCTCGGCGGTGAATTGTTCTTTCGGTGGCTTGGGCGGGCCGACGCGTCCGAGGTACATCATGTCGGCGAGGTCGTCGGTCAGCGGTTGGAAGATTTCGTAGCCGATCATTTCGACGCCGGTCTTGGCGATCATGAGGTAGATGAGCGTGCTGCTGCCGAGTGGCTTGGCCCATTCGATACTGTGTTTGATTGCGTATTTCTGGATGCGGTCCATGGCGGCGGCGCTGACGAGGAACTTGACGCCGTGCCAGTTGCCGTTCCAGGCGTCGCGGACGGCGAAGAGGTGGCAGGCACCGGGGATGCGGTACATGCCTTCCCAGATGAGGGCGGCGATGACGGCGTCCTTGTCGCCGCCTTGTTGATAGACGCGCAGGACGTTGAGGGCGGAGAGGACGTTGCCTTCGTTGACGAGGCTGTGGAAGGCGGTGGCGGCGTCCCACTCGCCGGTCCAGCGTGGCATTTCGCTGGCGAGGCCGTTGCGGGAGATTTCGTACTCCATGCCGAGGTGCTCATAGACGGTGGCCCAAACGCGGGCGTTGATGGCGTCGTCGGTGAACTGCTCGTTGCGGACGGCGGTCTTGAAATCGGCGTAGCTCTGCGCCCAGCCTTTCTTGACTTCCTGGTAAGACTGGCTGAGGCGCTCGCGCAACGATTTCTGCTGGGTGGTGTCGGGGTCGAGGTTGACGCGGCCGTGCTGTTCGATCTCGGTGCGGACAACTTCGCGGAGGATGGCGAGGTCGCGCCGGTGTTCGGGCGGCGCGCCCTGGATGATGCGGTCAACGTGCTCCTCGGGCAGGCAGGCGAACGCGTACTTTAGGGCGTAGAAACCGGAGCGTGAGAGTTTCTCGGTGGTCACACCGGGGAAAAGAGTTTCGAGGATACGGGCGTCGGTGTCTTTCAGCTTGGCCGGCTGGAGCCAGGCGGTGGTGCGAACGCCGGCGGTGCGCTGGGTGTTCCAGACCATGACCTCGGTGGAGGCGCGGTCGTATTCCTGCTGGGCGATCTTGAGCGGCACCTCGCGGCCGCCGGCGCGTTTCTTCAGGTGGGCCATCATCTCGCCCCAAACCGCTTCTTCCGTGTGCGGCGGACTGCCGGGAGCTTTATGGTTCTCGCGGACTTTGTTGGCGATGTCGAGGATGAGCTTGATCTGGATGCGCTGTTCCTCGGTGTAACCGGGCCGGCCGTCAATCGTGTCGGGAAACAGTTCGCGGATGAGAGCGGCGCGCTCCTGCTCGGTCTTCAGTTTGCCGTACTCCAGCGGCTTGAGATCCTGGCCGGCGGGGATGTTGCGGAGCAGGCAGACGCCTTCCTCGAAGCTGCGGAGGACATATTTGGTGCAGTCAAGTTTGTTTTCGTGGTGGATGTGGAAGAGGTAATTGCCGACGGCGACATCGAATGCGTACATGCGAAGCACGTCGCCCTGCACGCCGCGGAAAAGCTCGCCGAGGATGGAGGCGTCCTTGCTGACTTCGACGCCGCCCTTGGCCTTCGCGTTGGGGCTGAATTTCGTGCAGGGATTCTTTTCCTGTACCTCGACGCGGCGCGCTTCCAGTTTCGCGCGTTCCTCGGGGGTGAGTCCTTCCTTCTTCGATTCCTCCTCGATCTCCTTGAGCCGGGCGAGGACTTCCTTGGCGCCGTTGAGGCTGCGCATCTCGACCTGTTGCCGCCACGCGCCCTCGGCAACATACGCGTCAGGCGTGCCGGCGAGACCGCGGAGGACCTCGACCATTCTCGCGTCGAATTCCAACACGTCCTCGGCGCCGCGCCAGTCGGGGATGCTGTTCTTGCCGCTGTGGACACAGATGTCGCAGGTAAACTGGCTGATCTGCCAGCGGGCTTGGAAACGTTTCTCGAACTCGGTGCGGATGTTCTTGCCGGCGAATTTTCCGTCCTTGAAATCGGTGTAGGCGGTGTGGTCCACGTCGCTCTTGACGCCGCTGAGTTTGTTGCCAAAATCGAGCCGGACGAAATCCATTCCGAGATCGCGGGCGATGTCGCGGTAGGCCTCGTTGATCATGTTGTCGCGGAGAATGGCGAGCGCGCGGCTCTGTTCGGCGGAGAGCTTGAAGACGCGGCCCTTGATCGTCAGGCCGTGTTCGGGCAGCGTGCGGACCGACTCGAAATGCACGTTGTTGTACAGGTCCACGACGTCGGCGATGGTGAGTTGGTCCGCGGACGTTTTGGTGATGCGTTCGAGGACGGCAACGGCGCGTTCGTCGGGCGTGACGGGCGGATAGCTGAACGCCGAACTGATCAGCGTGTAGTTCGGCTGCGGCGTCGGCGTGACGAGCGGCTTCTGGCCGTCGTCCTTCTCCACCGCAAAGGCCGCCACGGAGAGGGCAAGCAGCATCCAGCGGAACTGCTTCATGGTTCCAGTCACTGGGTGACGTAGAAGGGAACAAGGCCGCCGGTGGCGACGCCGAAACCGTCGAGGAACAGCACCGGCTCCGCCAACAGATAGTTCGGACGCGGCTGGTACACAGGGCGCCCGTAGTAGTCGTTGACCCAACTGCCCGGCATCAACACGAGCGCGGAGTACGGAATCAACGCGCACCAGCGCGCAGCGAGTCCCTCCGGCGGGACTGGGTACACCTGCGTGCCGGTCGCGGCAAAACCGCCGACATCGGAAAACTGCGGCGAGCTGCCACGCACGGTGATGCCCTTGCGGCCGCCGCCGGCGTCGAAATAGAAATGGATGACGACCTGGTCCTGGCGGGCGGCGCCCGGCGGCACCATGAGGTCGCCTTCCAGTTTCATCCACATGACGCCATTGCGGTCTTGGATGCCGTGAGTGACGGAGGTGATGCGGAACGCGGGCCGCTGCGCCACAACGGGCGGTGGCGGCGGCGGCGGCGGACCGAACGGGTTGTCGGCGCGGATTGTCGGCGGCGGGCCGTTGATGCAATCCTTGGCGACGAAGCCTTCGCGGGCGACGCGGGGGAAATGCTCGTAATCAATCCAGCCGTAGCCGCGGTCGCCCCAGTCGCGTCCCCAAGAGTTGATGAGCTTGAAGGCGTGTTTGCGGTTGTCATAGCCGACCAGCAGCATGGCGTGGCCGCCCTTGGTTCCGCCGTCGTTGCGCGACCAGACGTAGCCGGCGTGGGCATTGTAGAACCCGTCGTCCACCATCGCGCCAAACACGACAGGGAACCCGGCGTTGAGCTGGGCTTTGACCTCCTTGATGTCGGAGACGTTGACTTGGCGGTAGTAGTCAATCCGATAGCGACGGGCGCGAGTCGCGGTGGCATCGTCAGGACGGGTCGTGTAGTCGCGGTCGTTGTACGGCATCTCGGCGAGCAGGGCGGCGCCCTGCTGGGAGAGCAGGTTTAACGCGTCCTTGATGATGCAGCCACCGTCGCGGCCTTGATTGAGCTGGTTATAAACGAAGGCGGGGCTGAACACGTGCGCCGGATCGGGCCGTCCTGAGGAATCAGTGAGCGACCAGTTCTGCTCGATCTTCTCCTGATGGCTCTTGAGCGCATAGGCGATGCTCCAGCCAACGCAGGAACTCTGGTTGCCCTGAACTCCCGGCGGCGGCATCTGCGAGGACAAATCCACCGACTCCGGCAGTTCCGCGCCCGAGAATGGCGTGGGCGCCAACGGAATCCCCATCAACTCCTCTTTCGGCGTCGGAATGTACCCGAAACATTTCTGCGCCCGGCCGCTCGGCGCCGCCACCAACAGCGCCACCAGCAGGCCGATCCAAATCCAGCAATTATGTCGTGTGCGCATGGAGAACCTCCTAGCGATCGGGCAACTCCGCGTACCAGCGTTCTGCAAACTGCCGCACCAACGCCTCTGCCGCCGGCTCCGTCTTCGCGAACGGCGCGTAACAAAGCAGGTCTGCGACGTGACGCTCCCGTGCGAATTTCAGGTAGAAACTCCCGTCGGCATTGCGCATGTACGCCGCCGCCGCGCCAAGCCGGCCCGGCTTCAGCGCGCCCTGCTCACCGGCTTGTTTGCGAAAATTCTCCGCCCACGCCGCCGCCGCGCGCGCGTCGGGAAACGTGAACAGCGTCGCCTCGATCACATGCCCCGGCAGGTTCTCGACGCCGTAGCGGCGGAACCCGAGTTGCGTAATGCCGAGTCGTTGCAACCGGTCGCGGACCTCCAGCGGTTGGCCGCTCAGGTCCACCAACGCGAGCGTCTCCGACGGGATCAGCGCCGACCCCAACAACGGCCCGACCCGCGCGCATACGCTCTTCGACGGCATCCGCTGCGCGACGTCTTTCGGGAACGGCGCCGCGTGCAGTTTGCCGTCCAGCACCGCGCGCGTCTTCTCAACGAGCGGCTGCGCGTAACGCGCCAGCTTCTCCGGATCCTCGTAGCGATCCTGCGCCTGCGCCGCGACGCGCCCCACAACACGCCCCACCCGGAACCGCAACGCCGTCTCGCACAACTTCTCCGACGTCACCCGTGTGAAATACCGCGACTGCTCGCCGACCGCCGGGCCGGCGCAGGCCGTCGCGCCTTTCTCCAGCGTGTTGGTCAAGGCGAACATCCCCGCCGCCGCGCTCGCCGCATCGCAATACAAACCCAGCCCGACGTTGATCTGGTTCTTGGCGGGGTCATTGATCTTCTGGTAGGCCAGCCCAGCGTAGGCTTCGCAGCCCGGGCCGCCGATGGGAGGACGGATGTTCAGGCGCGGGAAACCGGGCCACCAGCGTTGCGGTTCGGGAAGCAGCGTGTTTACGTCCGCCGGCTGGAGCGTGGCCGCCAGCAAATCTTCCGGCGTGATGCCCGTGTCCACCGCCGTGCGCTGGTGCGCGCACCCGGCCAACCACACCGACAGGAGAATGAAAACCAACCGGCTATTTCTCATAAACCACTTCCTCCCGACTGGGCTACAGACTACTACAGTCACCTCCTCTGCTTCAAGAGCGCTGTGCAACTGCGTTCATCGTTGGCCGTCCGTCTTCTTTCCAACAAAATACCCGAACGCTTCGAGGTCGAGTGTCGCCCCGGTAACCTTGGCGCCGTCAGCCAGCAACGAATTGAGCTTGGCCGGTAGCTCGACCTGGACTTTGGTTTTGCGATTCGACAGGTTGACGACGGTCACGATCTCGTCGCTGCCGGTGCGGCGGAGAAAAGAAACGACGGCGTCGGGCTGGTCGTTGTCGAGCCAGATGACTTCGCCGGCGGTGAGCGCCGGCTCGGTGCGGCGCAGTTGGCAAAGTTTCTGGTGGAACGCAAACTTCGCCTTGGCCTTCGGCAGACAGGCGGCTTCCCAGCGGACCGGCCAGCGGGCATAGATGCTTTGCGGGGAGGTGTCGCCGATTTCCTGGCCGTTGTAGAGCAACGGCACGCCGTCGAGGGTGAAGTTGATGACCGACATGGCGGCGGCGCCGCGTTCGCCGCAGACCACCTCGGCCCGGAGCATGTCGTTGACGATGTCGTGGTTCTCGGTGTACCGAATGAACCGCGCGCCGCGCGGATGCTCGTCGCGCATCTTCTCCCAGAGCTTGCGCAACGACGACGCAGTCTCGCCGCGTCGGAACACAGCCATTGTCGCGCTGTGCCACCAGAAATTGTAGTTGATGTCGAACGCCTTGATCTGATCATCCTTCCGCCGTCCCTCCGCCAGCATGACGAGGTCGGGCCGGAACGGTTCGAGCCGCGTGCGGGCTTCCTCCCAGAAATCCAGCGGCACGGCGTCCGAGACATCGCAGCGGAAGCCGTCCACATCGAAGTCCTTCACCCAATGCTCCATGTTCGCCCAGAGATGCTCGCGGAGCTGTTGGTTCTTGAAATCCAGTACGGGAAAGTTCCACTGCCCAGTTGAGATTTTTCCTGCGGCATCGTGCTTGAAGTACTCTGGATGTTTCATCAGCACCGACGTAGGGCCGCAGTGGAAATAGACCAGATCCATCAACACGCGCAGGCCAAGCTTGTGCGCCGTGGCGATGAACTGGCGCAAGTCCGCCTCGCTGCCATACTCCGGGTCAACGCGGTTGTAGTCTTTGATGCGATACGGATTCCGAGGGTTGTTCGTGCCGGAGGCTTTCTGGCGCGTGCTCCAGAATTCGGGCCGCATGTCGGCGTCCTGCAGACAGACCGGGCTGAGATAAATGATGTTCGCGCCGAGTTCTGCCACCTGCGGCAACCGCTTCGTTGCGGCGCGCAGCGTGCTTTCGGGCGTGAACGATCGCAGCCAGACCTGATACATGACGCCGCGCGTCAGCCAGTCCGGCGACGGACGGGCTTGGAGCGAGGTGACGTCTTGCTTTTGTTTCTCCCAGACCAACAAACGGATCGTTTGACCGGGCAGCGGGCTGAAGGCTTCGACTTGATCGCGTTCCGGCTCGGCAGCGGTTACGAGCCGGGCTTGCGGGACGGTCAGTGTGAACGTCGCCGGTTTATCAGTCTGGTTCCAGACAAGCACGCCGAGTTGATTGCCGGCGGCGTAGGCTTTAGCGACGAGGTGTTCGCCTTTGAAATTGAAGCCCTGGTCATCCACAAACCGGCCACGCCATAACAGCGCGGCGTGATGGCGCTCGAACTCGATCAGCCGTTTCAGGTAGCCGGTCGCTTCGGCGGGCGGTGTGGTAGCCATCATTGGAACGTTGGGCGGATTCAGGATGTCGGAGTAGTCGCCACGAGTGGGGACAACGCCTTCCTTCAGATACCGGACATCGGGCGCGTAGCGGCTTTCGATCTCGTGGCGCAGGCCGTACAGACAGGCGTAGTTGGCCCCGAGCCGGTTCAACATCGGCGTCGGGTGACGCTGCGTGCTGATGACCTCGGAGAACGTGAACCGGAACATCTCCGGAAACGCTCCATCGGTGCCGGTGGGTATGAATTCGCCCAGCACACAGCCGTGGAACAGCTCGATTGAATCGAGGACGCTGTCATGCAAACCCTCCGTCATCACGATGAAGTTGGGCGCGATGCGTTTCATCTCATCGGCGAGCCGGCGCAGCCACGCGGCGCGATCCGCCGCATAGACCATCGTGGGCGCCGGGTGCCCGTGGTTGGTGGCCCAACACGCCACCGGCCCCGTCATGCCGAGCTGGTCGTAGAGAATGCCATCGGCGCCCAGTTCGTGCGCCTGAATCGCCAGCGACCGCATCCGCTCGTGCCAACCCGGTGCTGATTGGCATGCCAAGACACAATGCACGGCGGGAAAGCTTTTGTATTTTTGCCAGTCCTGGCCGACGGGCGTGCCGTTCTCCTGTTGCACCGCCACGTCCTTGCCGTGGGCGCGATAGAACTCCGTGCTGGTGTCGATCAGTTGGCCGTTGGCGTAGAGGATGGTGCGCTTGCCACGGCGGCGGGCTGCGGCCAGTGCGCGACGCAACGCTTCGGGGCCGCCCATTTGCGGATCGGGGATGTAATCGGGATAGAGATGGTCGTGCCCGCCTTGCGCCCAGCCGAATAGCCCTAAGATGTCCAAGCCGCGCTGGTCCGCGACGTCACAAAGCTGTTCGAGCGCCGGGTAATTCCACATCACGGAGCCGTTCTGCTGTTTCAGAATGCACAACAGCCAGCCAGAAGCATCCCGCACCCAATCGAGCGACGGCCGCGGCGCGCTGACCGAGTCGAACCACGCCCGGTAATGCCGCGCCACCACGTGCCACGTACCGGCGTAAGGCAGCAGCACCGTCGGCGGCAACGTCCATCGCTGGCCGGTGCCGCAGAACGGCTGATGCTGGATCGCCAGACTGAATCGCTGAGCCTCCGCATCGAACTGCGCTGTGAACGTTTTCGCCCCGTGAGCCGCGTCGTGGCTGCCCACGTAAAGGCCGCCACGCTCGCCGGCGAACGCGCACCATTGCATCGAGCCGTTACGGCTGGGATAGGAGAACGCACGCTCCCCGGGCTTGCTTGCAGCAGTAAATCGCTGGCCCAGTCCGTTCGGCCAAAGCAACGGATGCGTGGCGGGCGTGGCCGCGATGCCGGTGAGGGCCGGACAGGTCAACTCGCGAATCATCGCGCCGTCGGTCTCGTTGCGCAGTTCGCCGCCGATCTCAAACGTGTCTTGCCGGCTGCGAATGTCAAGCGTGAGACCGATCTTCCAAGTGTTCGTGCCGTCTGTGAGATTCTTATAAACCAACCGGATACCGTCAGCCGTGGTTTCCTCGCGCGCTTTCTGGCCGGTCGCCGAAAGAGTAAGTTGACGCGAGGAAGTCTGGAGCATAAGCGTCCACAACGCTCCGCCGTGAGCGACGATCGTCGGGCAGGCCGGATCGCGCGGAGCCAGGCTGACGCCGCGCTCGTCCACTGTCAGTGTCCCCTGTGAACCAACAAGGCTCGCAGCGTCTGCCGTCAACGCCAACAGGCCGATGGCAATCAGAATGAGTCGGATTTGTTTCATGTTCATTCTCCCAAAATCCAACGGCGGGCATTCTCGTAGGCGATAGCTCGGACCAGTTGACCCACATCCGCCGGCAGTTCGCCGGTTTCCACTTTGTCGCCGAGCCAATCGCACAGCACCCGGCGGAAATATTCGTGGCGCACCATCGAGAGCAGGTTGCGCGAGTCGGTGGTCATGCCGATGAAGGTGGACAGCAGGCCGTAGTGGGCGAGCGTGTCGAGATGGTGGCGGATGCCGAGCGCGTGGTCGTTGTACCACCACGCCGGGCCGAACTGGAGCTTGCCGGGGAACGAGCCGGTGAGCGTCGCGATGGCGGCATAATCGGCTGGGTTCAACGGATAGAGAATCGTCCGCGGCAGGCAATCTTCCTTCTCCAGATCGTCGAGGAACCGGCAGAGGCTGGGGATGTCGCAGGCGTTGCCGATGGTGGCGTAGCCGCCAGCCGGCCCGGCGAGATTACGCAGGCGGCTGCTGGTTTCGCGCTGGGCGCCGATGTGGAGTTGCATGATCCAGCCGCGCCGGGCGTATTCGCGACCGAACACTCGCAGCAGTTCCGAATCGAACCCAACCACTGCGTGGTCGGCGAGCCGGCAACCGAGACGCTGAAACTCGTCCAGTCGTGCCGCGTCGGGCATTTCGGCGTCGCGCAATGACGGCAGCACGCGCGTGGCAAAGCCCGACTTCGCCAGCCGGGCGTGCGCTTCGAGATTGTCGGTGATGCGGTCGGACGTGCAGAGGCATTCGACGTTGGTCTGCGCGATGAGTTGGCGGGCCGTGTAGCTGCGGCTGTTACAGGTGTCCCAAATCCGCCCGGCGGTGTCGGGCGACAGCAGTTCAGTGATGCCGAAATACCGTTTCAGTTCCAGCGCGGTCCAATGAAAGAGCGGGTTGCCGAGCGTCTGCGGGACGGTGGCCGCCCACGCATCGAACTTCTCGCGGTCGGAGGCATCGCCGGTGATGAGCCGCTCCGACACGCCAGCGATGCGCATCGCGCGGTGTTTGTAGGGGTCAGTGGCGATCCAGAGTTGCGTGATGTTCTCGAATCGCCGGTCGTCGGCCAGATCGCGAGCGTCGAGATGGTTGTGGTAGTCAATGATCGGCAGGTGTTCGGCGTGCTCGTGGTAGAGCCGGCGGGCTGTTTTGGTTTTCAGCAGGAAATCTTTCATTTGGGGTTGGTCACGTCTTCAGCAATGAAAGCTCGACGCGCATCTTTTGTGGCGGTGGTGAGATCGAGGTTGTGCATACGCAGCCCCTTCACGTGCCGGCAGTACAACCCGTAGGCGGGCAATATGCCGAACATCTCGCCATTCGGATACGTTGTCTCCTTTTCCAGCACGGTTCGCACGGCATCGTCGGTCGTGCCGCCGCCGGCAAACTGGATGCGAATGTTCCGGAGCGTAACGTTCTCTACGGGGTGATCGGGCAAGCCGGTGACCGAGCAACCGTACTTGCCTGCCTCGGTGGCTTGGATGTCCGTGATCGTGATGTCGCGCATCCGGCCCATGCCCGGCTTCGGCTGGCCGGGGAGCGGGTTGGCGCGGTTGCCGAGGCGGACGAAGATCGGCACCTTGACGTTGCGCATGGTGATGTTGGAGACGCTGATGCGCTCACACGTGCCGCCGTCCACTTCCTCGATGGCGACGCCGTCGCGCGTGTCGTACACGACACAGTTGTTGAACGTGACATCCGCGAAACCGCCTTGCGACTCGGTGCCGAGCTTGAGCGCGGACGCGGTGCTGGACAACGTACAATTGGTGACCGCCACGTGCCGGCAGGGGTGGCCGGTGGTGGATTTCAACACGATGGCGTCGTCGCCGGTGTAGAGGTCGCAATTGGAAATCCGCACACCGTCGCAACTGTCAATATCCATCCCGTCCCGGTTCTCGCGAATCCGGCTGCGGATGGTGACGCCTTCGATGGTGACGTTCTCGCACGCGAGGTAATGCGACAGCCAGCGGGCGGAGTCGAGCAACGTCAGGCTCCGCACCTGCACGTTGCGGCACTCGCTGAACCGGATCAGATACGGCCGGCCGCCATCGTCGCCCTTTTTCGCCGGGAACAGTTTGCCCTGGCCGTCAATGGTACCGCTGCCGGAAAGCCCGATGTTCTTCTCGCGCTCGGCGTAGATCAGGCTCTTGGTGAAACGGGCGCGGTACAGGTAGTTGATCTGCGGCGTGATGCTCTTGTAGTCCTTGATGTCGGCGCTGCCGCGCAACGTCGTGCCGGTGGCCACACAGAGCGTGACGTTGCTGCGAAGCCGAATCGTGCCGGACAGGAAGACGCCGTTGGTGAGGTTCACCGTGCCGCCACCTGCCTTGGCGCAGGCGTCAATCGCAGCTTGGATGGCTTTCGTGTTGAGCGTCTGACCGTCGCCTTTTGCGCCAAACTCGCGCGGGTCCCATGCGGCACCGAAAGCCGATAGAGCCGCAATTAGGCTGAGGAGAAGAAGCTGTTTCATTGTGGATAACCGGGGCGGAGTATGGAGGCAACACAATCGGGGCGTCAAGCACGTCGGTAGTAGCCGCGAATCCGCACAGCACGGCGTTTTTCACCACGAAGTACACGAAAGCCGGAACAAAACCGGAACACAACACAAGCTTGCCTTCAAATCCCTGACGGGCGTATTCTCTGCGCCGATGAAAGGAATCATCACGAGACACACGAACCAATAATCCAAAATCAATTCGCGCAGCTATCCGCTGCTGTCCAAGTCGAAACGTGGAAATTTCGCATGAGTGGACACCGCAGGAAGTGCGCCCCGCAAGGGGTGCGCTGAAAGCGTTCCACTCTGGGCATCCACGTGCCTGACTTGGGGCGCAAGTAAGTGCGCCCCCTTTCGTTTGGGCACGAGGTTCCCGGAGAGGAAAACCATCCGCAGACAGGGCTGATTCGCACACGCGAGCGAGGATGCCCATGTCCTTTAATTCCAGACTTACCGGCCTGCTCAAGAAAGATTCGCGCTTTGTGGACGACGATGGCGAGTTGCTCATCGCTGCCGTCCAAGACCGGGCGTGGAAGATTGACCACGATCTCGTCAAGCTGTTGCTTTCCGACAAGGAAATCAAAGCCAAGTTCTTCGAAGAAATCGTCGGCCATTGGGTGTTCAACCTCAACACGTTCATCGAATACATCTCGCAGAAGAATTTCCTCGATAACTCATACACGCGGTTTCGCAACCGCATCGGCCTGACGGTTGGCGACAAGTATTTGCGTGAGCGCGGCGAGGTGGCGTTGGCGTGGCCGTACAAAGATACGGTGCTGGAAGGCGGACAGACGAAGGAAGATGAAAAGCGCAAAGAAATCTTCTTCAACGAAGTGCTCGCCGAGGACGAAATCAACCGACTGCTCGACCCGAAAGCATTCACCAACTTTGTGCGCTACACGGCGAAGGGCAAAAAGCCGGTGAAAGAATTCAAACGCGACGAAAACGGAATCATCCGCGAGAACTTGATTATCAAAGGCAACAACCTCCTTGCCCTACACAGTCTTCAACACCTATTTCGTGGGCAAGTCCGTTTGCTCTACATCGACCCACCCTATAATACCGGCAGCGACGAGTTTGGATATAACGACTCATTCAACCGTAGTTCTTGGCTCACCTTCATGAAGAACCGGTTGGAGGCTGCGAAGGTGTTACTGCGTGAGGACGGAGTCATATTTGTGCAGATTGACTACCGGCAGTTGGCATATCTGAAAGTATTGCTGGATGAAGTATTCAAAGGGGGAAACTTCATCGGCCAAATCAACTGGCAGAGAGTTCCGGAAGGGAGAACGCTTCTTGGTCAGGGCGAAAGCGATCTGACAATCCAAACGGAATACTTGCTGATCTACGCAAAAAGCAAAAGATCGGGACTCCTGAATAGCGAAATAAAAAAGAAAATCGATGCGACGCAGAAAATCATGGAGCAGTATTACTATGTTTTGAAGCTAAAGAGTAAGCCGCGAGAGTTCAAGAGATTCAAAGACTCTAACGGCGGGGATGTTGTTCTATCCAGAGTCGATGATTATGAACTCAAGGCGTGTAAGACGTATGATATCGACGAGTATTTGAAGAATTACGATAAGTATGTTCAATCAGTCGGCGTTCAGGAGGAAAGCAGCTTCCAGCAACAGATCATATCTGTCACCAGCCATGTTGATGCGCTATGCGTTGCCGAATATGTGCCATCAAAAGGAAAAAGGAAGGGGCAGCAGGTAACAGATTATTTCATACGCGACCGAAAACTGCTTTTCGCAAAAGACTATTCAACGCTCGAAGATAATCGGTTGTATAGAGTAACTGATATTAACGACTTCTGGTCGAACCTTGAAATTCAGGTAACAGACATTGCGGATGAAGGCGGTGTGACTCTTCGTCGGGGGAAAAAACCAGAGGAGCTGCTTCAACGAGTTATCAAATGGGGAACATTCACCCAACAAGACATCGTCATGGATTTCGTTGTTGGCAGTGGAACTACAGCCGCAGTCGCCCACAAGTTGGGATACCAGTATATCGGGATAGAACAGCTCGACTATGGCAAGAATGACAGCATTGTTCGCTTGCAAAACGTGATCAAGGGCGACGGGTCAGGCATATCAAGCGCCGTCAATTGGCAGGGCGGCGGTGAATTCATCGCCTGCGAACTGATGAAGTACAACGAAGCCTTCATGGAGCGCATCGAAGCCGCGAAGACCAGCAAGGAGTTGGTCAAAATCTGGCAGGAGATGGCCGAAGGTTCGTTCCTGAATTGGTATGTGAACCCGCGAACTCCGGAAGATGCCATCAAGGATTTTGAAGCCATCGGCAAGGACGAAGACGGCGTCAAAAAGCAAAGGCGGTTGCTCGCTGAACTGCTCGACAAGAACCAGCTATATGTAAACCTGTCCGAGATTGACGACGCGCAATTCAAGGTGAGCGCCGAGGACAAGGCGTTGAACAAGGCATTCTATGGCGAGGCATACAATGCCTGAGCAATTTCTTTACGAGACACTGAACGCCGTGTCGGGGATGGGGTTCCTGAAAAGGGAAATCCCGCAAGCCGTTTCGCTGAACCTGAACCCTAAGTTTGAATTGCGGCCCTATCAGGTCGAGGCGTTTGCGCGCTTCTTCCACTGCCACAAGAACGAGTTCCCCGGCAAGACGCATCCGCTGTATTTCATGTTCAACATGGCGACAGGCAGCGGCAAGACGCTCATCATGGCGGGGCTGATTCTGCACCTGTACGAGCAGGGCTATCGGAATTTCCTGTTCTTCGTCAATTCCACGAACATCATCCAGAAGACGAAGGACAACTTTCTGAATCCGCTATCGTCGAAGTTTCTGTTCATACCGGACATTGTCATTGGCGACCGGCACGTGCGGGTCTCGCCGGTCGAGAATTTTGAGGGCGTCAATCCGCACGACATCAACATCTGTTTCACCACGATTCAGAAGTTGCACATTGACCTGACGACGGAAAAAGAGAACGCCATCACGTTCGAGGATTTCCGCAAGCACAAGGTTGTTCTGATTGCCGACGAAGCGCATCACTTGAACGTCCAGACGACAAGCGACCAGGAGTTGTTCGAGAATTGGGAAAACACCGTCGAGCGCATCTTCAAGCAGAACGAGGATAACCTGCTACTCGAATTCACGGCCACGCACGATTACGAAGACGCCGACATGGTGAGCAAGTACCGGAACAAGGTCATCATCCGGTACGACCTGCAACAGTACCGGAACGACCGGTTCTCCAAAGATGTCATGCTCGTGCAATCCGACTTTGCCTTGGAGGAGCGCATACTTCAGGCGTTGATTCTGAGCGAGTACAAGCAGTTAGTAGCGGCGAAACACCATCTCAGCTTGAAGCCGGTGGTGCTGTTCAAGGCTCAGCGAACCATTGCGCAGTCGCACGAGAACAAGGCCAACTTCCACAAGCTGATTGCCGGGCTTACGGCGAAGAAGATTGCCCAAGTCCGCAAGTCTGACATTTCCACAATACAACGCGCCTTCCAATTCTTTGCCGAGAATCACATCACCGATGGTCAACTCGTGGAACGGCTCAAGCGAGAGTTTCACGAAGATTTCTGCCTGTCGGTCAACGAGGAAGGCGAGAAGGAGCAATACCAACTTCTGCTGAATTCACTCGAAGACCGAAACAATCGCATCCGTGCGATCTTCGCCGTCCAGAAACTTAACGAAGGCTGGGACGTGCTCAACCTGTTTGACATCGTGCGTTGTTACCAACACCGCGATACCGGCCGGCAGACAATCGGCAGGACCACGACCTCGGAAGCGCAGTTGATTGGGCGCGGTGCGCGGTATTTCCCATTCGTCCTGCCGGGAGAGAATGACCGCTTCCGCCGCAAGTTTGATCGCGCACCGGAACACGAATTACGCGTTCTGGAAGAATTGCATTACCACAGCATCAATGATTTTCGATACATCTACGAAATCCGCGCCGCACTGGTCGCGCAGGGCATCATGGACGAGGAAACTGACCCGAAGCCGCTGACGCTCAAAGACTCGTTCAAGAAGACGCCGTTCTACAAGTCCGGCGTGATCTACACCAACGACCGTCTAAAAAATGATTACCAGCAAGTCAAATCGCTGGCGGATATGGGAGTGAAGAAGCGGAACTACGTTCACATCATCGCCACCGGCCACGGCGGTGCAAGCGCGATTCTCGCGGAGGGTAAGCAAAAGGCGGTCGTGACCGAAGAAAACCGAAGGGATGTAAAAGTCACTGACATCGAGCGCAACATCGTTGAATCGGCCATTGCTCGTAATCCGTTCTTCACGTTTTCGTCGCTCCACCGGTATTTCCCGCATCTCACGTCCATGCGCGAGTTCATCACCTCCGAGTCTTTTCTTGCCGGACTCGCGATCACGTTTCAAGGGAATGTTTACCTGCTGGACGAAAACAAAGCCGAGAAACTTCGCGCCGTGGTTGGCTTGCTTCATCAGATCGAAACCGAAGCGAGACAGCAAATCACCGAATATCGCGGCTCGCGGGACTTCCGGCACGGTTGGGTGCATGATGTTTTCCACGACAAGATTTTGAAATTCGCCAAAGGCAATCCGCTGGCATTGGACAATCCGCAATTTGAGGCGCTGATTGCCGGCAAGGATTGGTATGTATTCAACGCGCTCTATGGCACGAGCGAAGAAGAGGCATTTGTGCGGATGCTTGACCGGCAAATACCAGCGTTAAAACAAAAATACGAAGCCGTTTACCTCGTGCGCAACGAGGGGCATTTCAAAATTTACAACTTTTCGGATGGGCAAGCCTTCGAGCCTGACTTCGTGCTTTTCCTACGGGAGAAAACCGGGAAAATTCTCACCTATCAGGTGTTCATTGAGCCGAAGGGCAAGTACCTCAAAGAGCATGACAAGTGGAAGGAACACTTCCTGAAAGAAATCCGGGAGGAGTTTGCAGACAAAGTTCTAAAACTCGACGGCGACTCAAAGTATCGCTTGATTGGTGTGCCGTTCTACAACAACGAAGACGAAAACACGTTCAAAGAGACTCTGCATTCAGTGTTGTGAGTAGCCATCAATTCGGTGTGTCGGATAACGACATGCGCAGAACCGGCTGATGGCGCCTCGGAAGTTGTTCATGATCACTCGTGGTAGGCGCGGATTTCGAAGACGCGGGCGGACTTGTCGCCGTTGGTCGCTTCGATGGTCAGTCGGAGTTTGGAAGTCGTGACGCCGGTGAACCGGTGGATGCGATGGCGGAGGAAATTGGATTTCACGGCGACCAGGTCGGTCCAGTCCTTGCCGTTGAAATACGCGAGCCGGTAATCGCGTGCGCATTGCGCGACCAGTGGGCCGACCGGGGAACGCGGGTTGAGGTCGGTGTCGAACGTCACGTGAACGGTGTTCAACTCGACCGTTTTGGGGAAAGCCAACTCAACCCATTGCGGCAACGACAGGTGTGGGTCGGAAGCCCAGAGATGACTGTTCGTGCCGACGATACGCGTCACACCATCGGTCACGTTCTCAGGCCGGTGATCGGTCGGGTAGCGCAGGTACGGCTCGGTGTAAAAGGCATATTGCTGGTTCTTCACGAATGTCCACGGTCGCTTGGCGTCTCCGCCATAAGCGCGGCCGGCATCAGTGAGACCGCGATCCATCAGCCACCACGAAACACCCGGCATCTTTGGCAACCTGACCCAGACGTAGGGTTGCTCGACCGCGCAGTCCACGCGGAACGCAACATATTTGCGTCCGCCCGGCGCCAGCTTGGCGGTGGCGGTCGCGAGGTCGTTGGTCGCAGACAAATCACCGAGCGAACCAGCGCCGCGCAGATGCAGGGTCAGTTCGACCGGATCTTTGCGTTCCGACGACAACAACAGGTGGATGACGCGGAACCGGTCGTTCAGGCCACGCGGGAACATCACGGCGCGGGGCATGGCCAGTTCGTGGCTCAACGCGCCGTGCACCTGTTCGCGCGTGAACTCGGTGTAGCGTTCCGTGCTCGACGCAGTCACCGTGGCCGTGCGAGCGAGGTCGGCGGGGTCTTCGTTCTTCAGTTCTGGAATGTATTGGTCGTGCTTCAACAGCGTCTGCTGGAGTTCGCCGATGTACCGCTGGCCGAGTTCGCGCGGAGCGACGTGATGTTGGAGGCACAGCGCAGCGGCGGTTCCGACGGCCTGACCGAGCGTGGCGAGCGTGGCCTCGACGCGGACGGTGCCCAGCGCGATGTGCGTCACGCTCATGTCGCGCCCGGCGAAAAGGAGGTTGACAATGTTGGTCGAGTAGAGCGACCGGAACGGGATGCTGTAGATCGGCACACGCGGATTGCAGTGGAACGGCCCTTCCTTGCCCGACTGGATGCCCTGCGCATGATGGACGTCGAGGCTCCAGCCGCCGTAGGAAATGCGGTCGGGAAACATGACGGCGTTCTGCGCGTCCTGCTGCTTGAGGATGTAGTCGCCGATGAGCCGGCGTGTCTCGCGCTTCGCGTTCATGTGCGGCACGTAGGCCAGCGCATAGTTGCGGGCGCGGGCGCGCTCGGCCCAGGCGTTCTTGATGAACCCCCAATAACCAAACGTGATGCGGATCAGTTCGTCGCGGGCGCGCTCGGGATCGTTGAGATCGTCAATCTCGCCCGGATGCTCCAGCCACCATTGGCCGCCGACGAACCCTTTTATCTTGCGCCCGAACTCCTCCGCAGGCGGCAACTTCGCAGCCCACGCGGGCGGGGTGTACGCGACCGGCTTGCCGGTATCCTCGGCGCGATACGACAACGCCAGGTTGCCCATGATGCAGCCGCTCATGGTGATCGTGTCGCTCTGCGCCGGCGCGAGGTCTTCCTGAAACTCGTCGCGCGATTCGCGTCCAAGACGATACGTTGCGCCTGCGTAGTATCCCAGCCAACCATCGCCCGTGCAGTCAATGAACAGCTTCGCGCGATACCGGCTCTTTTCCAACGTCAACGTGTCCACGGCCTGGACATCGCCGATCGTCTGCCCGTCTTTCATGTCGGCGGCAACGACCCGTTTGTTGAACAGCACCGTGAGATTCGTCTCGGCGCTCGTCATGGCTTGAAAAGCTTCGCTCATTTTGTGGTAATCGTACCGGGCACGAATCAACTGCGCCTCCTCGATGAGGCCGCTTTCGCGCGCGTTCGGATGTGATGCGCTGGCGCCGCACGGCGGCACACCCAACTCGCTGCTGGCGTTGCCGCCGAGCACCGGCCGATCCTGCACCAACGCCGTCTTCGCCCCCAACCGCGCCGACGCCAACGCCGCGCAACAACCCGCCGTGCCGGCGCCGACCACCACCACGTCGTAATCGCCCGCCGCCTTCACATCGTCCGAGGCACCTGTCAGCCGTCGTCGCTCCCGTTGAACACCCGCCAAGTTTTCGGGCGGCGTGTACTGTAAGTCGGTAGTGAGAATCAATGCGTCACACCGCGCAAAATATCCGGTGAGATCGTGCAACGCGAGCCGCACCGGCCCCTTCTGTAAATCAAACTCGCCCGCCGATTCCCAAATCCAGGCGTCCGTCGGCGCCGCGCCGAAAACATGTTTCGACCGCTGACCGCCGACCGAGAGTCCGAACTTGCCCGGCGCGAAATCCTTGATCCAGTTCTTCGCGCGGACCCAAACCCGATACGTACCGGCCTTACGGATTTGAATCTCAGTCACCGCATCGCGAATCGGCGTCCCCACCCCACCAGCCAACAGATACGGCGACCCCATGAAAGCAACGAACTGTGTGTCCAACCGCCATTCGCCATAGTCGGTGAAATCCTCGGCATCCACCCAAAGAAAACCGTCTGCGACCATGGTCACTTTGCGCACTGGTTTGCGGAACCGCGCCAAGTCGTCCAGACTACCGGGCACAGTCTCCCCCCAAGTGACAACCGCCAGGGCACAACAGATCAATGAGGCAATTACGTTCTTCATCGTGGGTTACTCGGGTTGAAGCCGCCCTCGAAAGGTTTAGCGCCGGGGATGAACAAGTAGAGACAGGCGCGGCGGTCGCTTTCGCCCATGAAGATCGTGCCGTCCACGCCGGTGGTCATCGCGTCGAATTGGTAGGCGCGCTTGGCGTAGTAGGGACTGCGGTCCACGGTCAACGCGCCCCAATCGCGGAAGCCTTCGCGGCCGGTGGTGTCGTAGCTGATGAGCTTGCACACGTCCTCGAACTCGCCGCAGAGCAGGTAGAGACGGTCGTCGGGACCGAGCGTCATGGCGCGGACGCGGCGGTGGATGCGCGGTTTGCCGAGGTTGACGACCTGCTCGCGATCGGCGTGCATCTGGAACAGGTAACCGTCGCTGGTGGCGCCGAAGACGTTGCCTTTCGCGTCGGTGACCCACGACTCGATAACCGGGTAGCCGTGGTAGTTCCACGCTTCCCAATACTCGCCGGGGATCTGCATCGTCGTGCGGATGAGTTTCTGCGAAAGCGGATTGAAATAAACGACGCGACCATCTTCGCCGGAGGTATAGACGCGGCTATCGGGGGCGATGTGCAGCGCGCGGGGCACGCTACGCCACGTTCGTTCGGGGCCGGAATAGACTTTGCGGTCGAGCACGGGGCCGATGTCGCGCGCCTTCTTTTTCTCCAGATCCCACACGAAGAAATGCGCGTCGGGATAGGTGATGCCGTAGAGCTGGCGGGTTTTGGCGTTGAGGGCGAGTGCGTAGATCGAGTTGCCACGCACGGGTACGCCGAGGTCTTCGAGCGGACAAGCCTCGCCCGGTAAACGCGTGCCGGCGTCGCTCTTGGCGGGGTCGTAGCGGTAGAGGTGGCCGCCGGGGTAGTTCGTGTAGGGCGCGGCGATGTCCTTCCAGAGTTGTTCCTCGATGGCACGGAAACCGCCGGGGAACTGCTGCGTCAACGGCACCGGGGCGAGCATGTTGAGGCCGCCGCCGATGAGCAGCGTGCCGTCGGTGTCCTGCACCAGCGTGTGATAGACGCCGCGGGCGTCGCCGATCTTGCCGAGCGGCCGGACTTTGTTGATGCTACGGTCGTAGAGGAACAGGAACGACGCGGTCTTGCCGCTGGTGGCTCCATAGACCTTGCCATTGGCGGCGGTGAGCAACGCCGTAATCGGGCTGTTGTCGGCTTCGATCTCGGTCACGTCAGGATAACCGAGGGTGCGGAAGTCGAGCCGGTGGGCGTCGAAGTTGGGGTTGATCCATTTCTGGGCGCGAGCGATGCCCGGCAGGAGCAAAGCCATGAGCAGTGAAAATGCGATGCGATTCATTGCGCACCTCCTTTGATCGGCGTGTAGCTGACCAACGCCATGCTGAACGGCCAGTGGTTATCAATTTTGTTGGCAACGCGGCTCGGGTCGCGTTCCTCAACGGCGCCGACAAAATAAAGTTTACCGTCCTTCTTGCCGGTGCAGGCGCCGCCGAGGCCGAACACTTTGCGGCCGTCGGTCGTGCGCATGATGCCCAGTTCGCGCCGCTGTTTCGTGGCGATGTCATAGACGATCAACGCCGATTCGGGCGAGACTTCTTCGCCGGTTAGCTTCGCAGTGAACTTCCGTTCGTCGGCCACGTCCCACGACACGCCCGCGTAGTCGAACGCCACCGAAACCACCGGCGCGTAGTAGATGCGATGGTCGCGCGCGATCGTCAACGCCAGCGTCGAGACGGGAATCAGGTTCGGGTCGGCGTTGAGATAACGCTCGGCGCACAGCCGCACCAACGGCGTGATGCGTCCCTCGGGGCCGTCACGCGGGTCGAACTTGAAGAGCATCGAATCGCCCACCATGACGCCGTACGCGACGCGATCCACCGGGTCCCACTCGATGACGCGCCAATAGACTTTGCGGTCGAGCAACGGATTGGACATCGTGCGCGGCGTCGCCCGCGGATCGAGCGGCAACCGGGTCGCGCGCAGGTCGAAGATGCGGTCCTGTTTCGGGTCGTATTTCCAGATGCGACCGATGGGGAACGAACCATAGACGTTGCCCTCGTCGTCGGCGAAGATCGTGCGGCAAATGTCCCAATCGTCCACCCGGCCGAGGTCGGTGGTGACCTTGCGGCGCAGGTCAAACGTGTAGAGATGGCCGTCCTCGGCCATCCCGTAAAGCCGCTGATACTTCGGCTCCAGCACGAAACCAAGCAAGCCCCACTGACGATTGATCTGGCCGAGGTTTTCCAGTTTCTGCTGCTTCGGGTCGTAGCGGAACCAGTGCGGCCCGCGGTAGCTCGCCGGGTCAACGCACTCCGGTCCCGTGTCCTCGCAGAAGTCGCCGAAATAGATGCGCCCTTCCTCGTCCTCGCTCATGCGGACGTGGATTTTGCCGGTGGTGCGAATCCCCTTCCCGCGCTCGCCTTTGAACTCGGTCATGTCGGCGATATGGTTCATCGTTTCCGTCGCCGGATCGAACTCAAAGAAATGCGCCGCCTCGGCGTGCGTGCACAGCCCGATGTAGAGCTTGCCGCTCTTGGCGGCGTACAACGCGCTCCACATGCTGTCCTCGCGCCCGCTCCCACCGGTGAACCGTCGCGCTTGAACAGTGACAATGGGCGATTTGGGTGGTTTTTCAGCGGACGTACTCAGCGCCGCGAACAGCGCCACCAAAAACAGGGAGATGAATTTGTTCATTCGTGTCCTTTCGTGTCGAGCGGCAGTGCCGCCTTTTCCGCAATCAGCACCGGCGAATCGTAAATCGGGACCTGTGTGAACGATACCGGCAGCGCATACACCTTGCCGGTCAACATGTCCACATAAACCGGCTCGGTGAACTTCAGGCCCGGCAACGTGACGGTCACGCGCTCGGCTTCGGGGTGCTCGCCGGGACGATGGCTGTCGCGCCAGAGTGTGACGATGTTCGCAGCAGCATCGGTCCGGTAGGCGAACAGTGCGAAGGTGTTCGTCGGCGCCGCGCCTGTGATTTTGCCGGCGAAATCCGGAAGGCGGCGGACGGTGTTGTCGAAGATCGCCATGATGCGCTGGACGGCAAAGTAGGCCAGCTTGGCGTGGTGGACGGTCTTGTCGTCATTGATGGCCAGCAGGCCCTTGAAGTTGCGCCGGTCGGGATACTGCATGTCACAGATCGAGAAGTACGACGATGGAATGTCGTTCCCCAGATCGCCCAGCAACCGCCGCAGTGCCCACTTGGCCTGCTTCTCTTCCGTCCACTCATACTTGGCAATCGCACCGAACGAGCCTGGCTCGGACGGCGCGCCGTTTTCGCCCTGCCGCAACGTGAGGTGGCTGGCGTAGGAAGCCAGCAACGCCTTGAGCTTGGGCGCGGCGGAGCGATACGTCTCGTCGGGGTTGTACCTGTACGGATGGTAGGTGAACTCGTTGACCAACCCGAGTGCGTCGTTTTGCTTGAGGTGTTCGAGGATTGCCTTGGTGTCGCCCCAGGCGGCGGCGATGATACGGGCCTTTGGCTGGATGCGCCGGATGATTTTCGCCGTGCGGACAACCAACTCGGCATAATTCACAATCGGCCCGGCCGGCTCGTTCCAGATTTCCCACGTGTTGACGTGCTTGCCATAACGTTCCACAACCGCCGCGACGTAACGATCCCACGCGTCGAGCGCAACGCCCTTCGGCAGACCGCCACCCAAGCCGGTGCCGCCGCCGCCTTCGTAGATCGGATTGCCATAACAGAGACAGACCCACGGCCGGACGCCTTGCGCGGCCATGTCGGGAATGATCTCATCGAGCCAGGCCCAATCGTATCTGCCTTTTTCCTTCTCCGTCTTGGCCCAGCCGCTCTGCACGCGCGCCGCTTTCGCACCGAGCGGGCCGAGATATTTTTTCCAGTTCGCGTAGATCGTGAAATCGCGGTCCATCGTTTCCGCGCCGACCGACCAGTTCGAGCCGGCAATCTCCGTGGCGGCGCGCGGCTTGATCCGCCCGATGCAGCGCAATTCCGGCTCAAACGTCTGCGGGACGGTGGCCGCAGGTTCCGGTTTTGTTCCGGCATCGGGCGTGATCTTGGCCGTCAACTCATTCAACTGCGCCAGGTTCATCTTGCGGTCGCCGCGGAACCAATCCCGGAACTCGTCGCGGCTCGCGAGTGCCTTACCAAGCGTGATGAGCGCCAGCGCGTCCCTCATGCCGGTAACATTCTGCGACGCCGCGCACTCGTGCCAGCGCAACAAGCCGAGCATGATCTTTTGTTGCGACATGAAATTGCTCTCGAAGAATTCGCGATCGGCTCCTTCCAGCTTGGCGGCAATCTGGTCTGCATTCGCGCCGGCTTGTTCCACCTTCTCGCGTTGTGTCTTCGCCTTCTTGAGCAACGTCTTGTCACCTTTTGCCGCCTTGGAGGCGGCGTGCATCCACTCACCGTCGAGCATCGCGCGCTTGCCTTTGTCCGCAAGAAAGCTGGCGAACAGTTTCCGGTAGGCGTCCTCCGCAGGTTTCGCTTGTGCGCCGAAGTGTTGCTCACACCATGCGGTGAGGAATTTGCGGGGATCAAATGCGCTGAAGTCGCGGAGCATCCGCGCGCTGGCCTCTATGCCGAGCACGAACGGGCGAATGTTGGAGACGTTGAGCATCGCGTAGTTCGTCGAACCGCGCCCGACAACCTCCTTGAAAATCTTGTGCGTCCTCCACACCGACACGCCCTGCACCAGATGCGGCCCGCTGCCCCAGAGTTGGTGGTGATAGTAGATGCCGTAGGGCCGCCCGGCTTCGCGTTTCACGGTGTAAAAATCATTCTGCAACTCCCAACCGGGACTGTTGTCGGAGAAAATCACCGCGACGCCTTGCGGAAACTTCAGGTGACCGGCAGCGTGCAGGGCCGCGCCCTCCATCCAGAGGGTCGTCGTCGCGAGTGGTTGCGGGCGCGGGTCAACGCTGCGGATGATTTCCCATTGCGTTGCCATCGCGTCGGAGATGAGCTTGCCGCGGCCCTCGTCCGACTTCGGCACGCCGGGATCGGCGGTCCAGACCGGCCGGTCGGCGATGCCGCGCAGGCCGAGTTGCCAGATGACTTGCGAGCCAAACTTCGCCCACCGGCCCGCATACTCGCGCCAGATTTCGCGGAATTTGTCCCGCTGCTGCGTGAACGCAAACGGCACCGTCGCACCGCGGTCCTTCCAGAAGTTGTCGAACGCAAACGCGCTGACGCCGACCGGCTCGACGTGGTGCATCGTCACGAACAGCCCGCGCCGCGCCGCGTCCTCGATCAGCCGCGCCTCGGCCGGGTTGCGGATGTCCACGAACGACGACGGAATGATGACGTTCATCTGAAACCGCAGCGCCGCCTCGTAAATGCGCGCCGAAACCGAAGGCGAGATGACATTGTGGTAATACTTGTAATCAATCCGCCGGTCGCCGCCGTCGAGACGGAACTCGGTGAGCAGGTCTTCGTCGTTGATGAACCACCCACGGAACCGGAATGTCGGCTCGCCCGCGCTGAGTTTGACGTTGTCCCACGCCAGCGTCGCGCGTTTCTGCGGCGGGCGCGACGACCAGTAATAAAGCGGATCAACGCCGAGATATTTCTCGATGAACGCATACAACCCAAACATCGTCCCGCGCTCATCGCTGCCGGCGATGATAAGCCGTCCGCCAACAGTCTCAATCCGGTAGGCTTCCCACTTTCCCTTGATCCCGTCGCCAAACCCCGGTGCGAGCTTTTCCAGCAATGCAGCCGACTCCGGGCGGTTGAGCGACGCCAACACGACCGTGCCGTTACCGTCAACGAGGCGCAGTGTCTTTCCGGTGATCTTCTGCACGTCGCTGACCAAGTCCGCCGCCGCCAGCCGCACGTACTCCGGCTCGCTGGCAGGCACCAGCACGGTGGCAGTTTGGTTCGGCCCCACCAACTCGAATGCAGACGCTTTCACTGACAGCAGTGCGATCAGGAAGAGGGATGTGATTTTCATGGTTTTACGCGAATAGATTTTCGTCGGCGATGATCAGCGGATAGTCCGCCAGCGGCAGCGCGTCGAAGCCGGTAATCTTGTAACTCCGGCCGGTCAGCGGGTCGAGCAGTGCCGGCGATTTGGGTTTGCCACCAACCGTTACGCGCACTTTCTGCGGCGGTACATCCTTCGTGAGGTCGGCGGGCGTCCAAAAGAGCCAGAGCGGCTGGCCGCGCCGCTGGAAACTTGCCGTCATCACGGTCGCGTCGCCCGCGCCCTCGACTCCGACCGGCAAATCGGCCTTGCGCGTCTCAGCGTCGAACAAGGCGCAGAGGTTTTGGTAGGCGAAATAAGCTGGCTTCGGCGTGTAGCTCTCGCCCCGCAGCAGGCCTTTCCAGTTGGTGCTGCCGCGATAGCCGACCAGATCCACGATGAGGAAATAAGAAGTCAGCTCAACCTCCATCCGCAGGTCGCTGACGATACGCCGCAACAGCCACTTCGCCTGGCGCGTCTCGTTCCAGTCGGTCTTGCTGAGCGCGCCCGCGCCGCCTTTCTGCGACGGGCAGCCGCACTCGCCCTGCCAGAGCTTGATGCGCGACGCATTGTGCTGCGCCAACAGTTCGCGCACGCCGCGCACGTCCTCTTCGTAACCGGCCTCCGGCACTTCGCGATACGGGTGGTAGGAGATTCGATCCACGTGCTCGGCAAGGCCGGCTTCGAGGCACTTCTTCAGGTAATCCAGCGGCATGCGGGCCAGCGCGCAGCCAACGATGACCGCATCAGGCACGCGCTGGCGGATGATTGGCGCGGTGTCCTTCACCAACTTCGTGTATGCCGCGGCGTCGGGCTTGCCGGGTTTCCAGAAGCCGGTAATGTTCGGCTCGTTCCAAATCTCGTAGTGCCGCACGCGGCCACGGAAATGCTCGGCGATCTTGGCCGTGAACTTCTTCCAGCCTTCCATCGCCGCCTCGTCGAAGACCGGCACCCAGCCGACCGCAGTCTCGTCGGCTTTGGGTGTGTAGAGCGGGTTGCCATAGCCGAGATTGAACCACGGTTGGATGCCGATCTTCAGGAGGCCGTCCACAACCTCGTCAAGCCAGCCGAAATCGTACTGGCCGCGCGTCTTCTCCGTGCGCGCCCAGCCGGTCTGACAGCGCGCCCATTTCACGCCGAGCTGCGCAGCGTGTTTGTAGGTCTTGACCGGGTCGAAGTGCTGGCGATCCAATGTCTCGTAACCGACCGACAACGGCGATGCGGCGATGGACGCCGATGATCGGGGCGTGAGCTTGCCGGCGGCGGTGAGGCTGAACCCGGCGAACGGCTCTTTTGCGTCGGCCCACAGCCACGTTGGTTTCAGTGCCGCAAGCGCGACAGCGCCAGCACTCCACTTGATAAAGGTTCGTCGTGTGTAGTTCATTTTTCTCTCTTTGATTCCAAGTTTGAGCGCGCGATGAACGGCTCGCGGCTATCGGGGTTGATTAGCAAATTCCAACGTCGGTCGCCAGCGCGAACCGTCACCGCGGAGGCGGCGGTTTCGAGCGTCACGGGCTTGGCGTCGAGCGACACGGCCCAGACGAACGCGGTTTCCTTCGCCTTACGCCGTAACAACAGCACCGGGACACGGTCCTCGGTGCTGGCCCCGATGCCGGTGCCGGTGATGATCTCGGTCGGCGCGCCGCCGGCCAGCGTGAGGGCGATGTCGGTGGAAACTGTCAGTCCCGCGGCGCTTGTGCGGGTCGTGGCGTTGGCGATGTGCTTGTAGCCGGCGATGTCGGGCGGTGTCCACGGTTGGCCGGCGGGGAGTGTCTGCCATTTACCGGTCAAATGGCAGGCGATGTCGAAGACGTGCTCTTTATCGGCATGCACCTGGTCCACGATGACGGCGAGGGTTTCGTTCAGCAGCGCAACGGTCCGCACGAAACGCACGCCCGGATAGATGGGACCGGCGTCGGTGATCGCGAAGTCCACGCCGTTGGTTGCACCGAAGGCGAGGCATTGGCCGGTGGCGCGGGCTTGGGATTGTTCGTCAACGACTAGCGTGTTGTGCGCGAGCGTGGTCTGGTCCCAACTCTTGTGCAGCGGCGAACCGTAAGCGTGCGTGCCGCCATCGGGCATCACAACACTGCCGTGCGCGTAGAGGATGAAATGGTTTTTGTCGTTGTGGCCGTGGCCGCCGCCGTGCGGGCCGTATTTCACGCAGAGCCAAGCGGCCGCCGCGCCGGCGCCGCGTTCGAGGATGGCGTAGCCGGAGGCGGGGCTATTGCGCGAACCGCGGCCGGCATTGATCTCGCCTTTCGGTAAATCGGGTGTGCCGAACCACAAGGCGAGATCGCCCTTGCGCCGGCCGGCGGCCAGCATGGGCGCGTACCGCGGATCGTGCCAGCGGGCGTAGGCCAGCTCGTAGAGATCGGCGCGCGAGGTCAACAGGACGGTGCCGCTGTCGTTGAAGTTTGGCAAGGTGAGGTTGGGCATGGCCAGCGCGAGCGGACCATCGAACATGCTCTTGAAGCGGGCGTCGTAGAGGTCGAGGCCGCAATGGCGGGCCGCTTCGGCCAGCGGCCACAGGCCTTCGATGGTGAAGAAGTGATAGCCACTGGCGCCCTCGCACCACATGCCGTCGTCGCGCACGCCTTGAATGATTTGTTGGCGAAAACCGTACTGCGGGTCGTCAATGGCGATGTGGATCAGGCGTTCGTCGCCGAGCAGATAACCGACCAGGCCGATGGCGGTATTGAGTCGGCACTGGATGTTGTGGATGCCGTGGTGGCTTGGGAGGATGACTTGGGCGAGCACGGGCCGGAATAGTTTTTCTTCGGCGGCGCGGCGTTGGTCGGCACTGAGCGTGTCCCAGATGAGGTCGGCGCCTTGGGCCATGCCGATCAGCCATGACGCCTCGGTCAGCGATTGCGAGGCGATGCGACCGCCGCCCTTGGAACGGCCACGATTGTCGTGCCGCGGGTAGGCGAGATATTTCGCGGTGTACGCCAACAAAATGTCGCGCGCCTTGTCGGCGTAACGCCGGTCGCCGGTGACCTGATACACGACGCCGGCATCGGCCACCAGCCGGGCGTAGTCGCCGTGAGCGGCCATGATGGCGTTGCCGTCGAAATCGAGGTTGGCCTTGGCCGGGTTGCCGCGCAGGATGTGGTTGCCGACCGGGCAGCGATGTTCCCATTCCCACGGACCGATGCGCTTGCCCTGCTTGAGTCGCGCGCCGTGCTCGGGGCAGACGTAGTTGTGGCTCCAGTTGCCGCCGCGCGGCGGCAGGTCAATCGGGCGCGCGAGACTCTTGTCCACGCCGGCTTTGTAGGCAGCCCAACGCTCGGGCCACGGGCTTTGGGCGATACGCTGCTGCAACGCCACGATGTCCTGTCGGTCGAGCAACAGCCGCGGATGCGGCGGTAGCGATTCAGAAGCCGCGACCGCCGACATCAACGCGAGATATAAGTAAATCGTTTTCAGTCGCGCATCCTTTCTACCCGTCCGACGAGGAAGAATAACCCCAAGCACGCCACCAACGCGAGGATGTTGGCGATCCACATCCCGAACCCGAACGTTGCCACGCACACCCGCGCGCCAGCAACCAATCCGACAGTGCCTGCCGGTCCACGTAGTTGATGACCGTGGACAAAAACAACAGCCCCAAGATCAGCCAGCGCAACGGTCCGAGTCGCATCAGGAACCTCCACCCTTCTCCGCTCGATAGGCTTTGGCGAGCAACGTTACGGGACGTGCAACAGCAAATGAATCGGCAACAGATTCAAGCTGGACGGAGCAGCCGGGGTTGGTGCAGGTGACCAAGCGCGGTTTCGTGTCCGTGAAAGTGGACAAGAAAACTTGAGGACAAGAAAATTTACGGCGTGGTGATTTCATAGGCATTGTCCTTTCCCGATGCTCTTACCCCTCAATCTTCTTGTCCGTCCCTCTCCAGCGCCGCAAGCTCGATCCAACGGTTGGCCAGCCGACGGGAGTCATCGTAAATGGCGGGCAGATTCATGCGCCAGTCGCCGCGATACCAATTCGCCCACGGTCCCCACTCGGCGCGTTTGCGATACTCCAACACATGGCCCAGCGCGTCCGCAGCGGCGCGGGCGTGAGTGGCCGCTTCGGTTACTTCGAGCGCGGCGAAGGCGCGCATTCCCTGGCAGAGTTTCTCCAGCCACAGACTGAGGCCAGTCATTGTCTCGGTCTGCACCAGCAGGTTGTCGGTGAAAAACTGCCGGCGCTCGGGCGCGATTCTTGTCAGCACCGGTTTAGCCTCGTCCGCCACCTTGCGGAAGTTGCGCGCCGAGGTTGCAGCCAGCGGTTGGTAGCGATCCAACAGCTTGTAGATGTCTGCGCGTCCGGCATAGGCCGGATAGGTGTCGCGGTCGAGTGCGGTGGTAAGCAAAGACTTGCCAGCACCGCGCACAACGCCGTCCAGCATCAGCGCCGCGCTGGGAGAAGGCAGCGGTACGTAAGCGCCGAAGAACGCTTTGTAGGCACGCACCGTTTCGTCCGCAGCCGCCTCGCCGAACTCGCGGGCGCACCAGCGCCGCAGAAACGCGTCGGCCGAAAAGTCCGCGCCGCTCCACGTCAGTTCGGCCACCGCCTCAGTCTGCAGGATCACTTCGCGGATGCTGCCGACGTTCAAGATGCTGAGATAGTTGTCGCCCTTGCGCGCGATCTCGCTGTAGTTACGCGCGATTTTGTCGAGCGGCACGCCCTGCGCCAGCCGCGGCCCCGCGCCCCAAAACGCCGCGTGATAATACACGCCGTAGCCCCGGCCAGCCTCGCGCGCGATTTTGCGGAAGTCGCTCTGCATCTCCTGCGTCGCGCCTTCATCCGCAAACACCACCGCGACGCCGTCGGGAAACTTCAGGTGGCCTTTGGCGTGCAGATCGGAGCCTTCGTACCAAAGCGTCGCAGTGGCCGGCGGCGTCGCACCGGTGGCCTTGCGCACCATCTCCCACTGCCGGCCGATGGCACGCGACACCAGCGCCCCGCGCTCGCGGTCGCTCTTCGGCGCGCTCAGGTCGGTGCTCCAAAACGCCCGGTCGCCCGCGCCGCGCAGGCCCAGTTGCCAGACCACGTTCGACTGCTTCGCCCACAGCCCCGCGTAGTGCTCCCACACCTCTTCCATCTCGCGGGGGTTTTTCGTGTAGGAGAACTCGAACTGTTTGCCGCGATCGTGCCAGTAGTTGCGGAAACAAAACGCGCTGACACCGAGCGGCTGCGTGTGGTGCTGCGAGACGAACAACCCGCGCCGCGCCGCCGCTTCCACGATCCGGCGGTCGCACTCCGATTCCAGATCAATGTAGGAGCCGGGAATGATCAGGTTGCAACGCAGCCGCAACGCCGTCTCGAACACTTTCTCGTAAACCTCGGCGGCAATCGGCTTGTGAAAATAGTAATGGACCAGCCGGCGCCGCTCGCTGCTCAATTTCCAGCCGGTGATCAGGTCCTCGTCGTTCAGAAACCAACCGCGGAATCGGAACGCCGGGTTGGCCGATGTCACCCCGCCGTCGGTCACGACGACGCGAGCGCGCCGAACCGCCGGCAGCCCGGTCCAGTTGGCGATGGGATCCACGCCGAGGTAGCGCGCGGAGACTTCATAGACGCCGAACACTGTGCCGCGCTCGTCGCTGCCGGCCACCAGCAGCGGGGCTGTGTCGCCCATCCCCGGTTTCACGACGTAATTCTCCCACCTGCCCACAAGCGACGACGGCGCGACGCCGCCCGCTACAAACGCGGCCTTCGCGTCAGGGTTCGACGCGGTCGCGATGAGAATGGCTCCCGCCGGCGGCGTGCCCGAAAGAAGCAGCGGCAGCTTGCGGCCAGTAACCGCAGCGACATCGCGGACAAGATCGCGAGCAGCGAGCTTCACCGCCTGGCTTTCACCCGGTGCCACCCAGACGGCGGCGACGTGTCCGCCATCCACCAGACGGAAACCGGATTCCGCACCTGAAAGAAACGAGCCGCGCGTCAACCATTCTGACGACGGACGGGCTTCAAGCACACTGTGGTTCTTTGCCGGCTTGGCGGCGTGCACAACAGCGAGCGATGCGAGAAACAGCAGGAATTGGTGGACAGAAACACCAGATAGGAGATCAAGCGTTTTCATAAGATCGAATTGCAGTTGTTGTCCGTTTTTCTGTCCACAAAATCAAACTCCCGATGACGCGAGGAAGCCGCCATCCACGGGGACGGTGATGCCGGTGACAAAGCGGGACTTCTCATCATCCAGCAGCCAGCAGACGGCGCCGAGCAGGTCCTGCGCTTCGCCGAAGCGTTTCATTGGCGTGTGGGCCATTACGTTCTGGCCGCGCGCGGTCAGGCCGCCGTCGGCGGCCATGAGAATCTTGCGGCTGCGCTCGTTGGCGAAAAAACCGGGCGCCACGGCGTTCACGCGGATGCCGGCGGGCGCGAGATACGCCGCCAGCCATTGAGTGAGGTTGACCACGCTGGCCTTGGACAGGGCATAGGCGAGATTGCGCGAGAGCGGCCGGTAGCTGTTCATCGAGGCGAAGTTCACGATCGCTCCCCTGCCCTGCCGGGCCATTTCGCGGCCAAAGACCTGACACGGAATGATCGTGCCGATGGTGTTCAACTTGATCACATCCAGCAGGCAGTCGGGATTGAGGTTGAAGAAGCCCCGCATGTCCTCCGGCAGATTGTCGGCAATTTCCGCGGGCTGGAATTCCGTGGTGGTCGTCACGGCATCGTTGCGATTGCCGCCGGCTCCGTTCACCAGCAACGCGCATGGCCCAAGTTGCTGCGCAATGCGCTGGCGCGCGGTTTCCACCGCGGCCACATCGGTGACATCCACGCTCAGCGGCAGCGCCGTGCCGCCAGCGGCGCGAATGGCCGCGGCGACCAGCTCCAGTTTTTCCACGGTACGACCGAGCAAGGCGACTTTCGCGCCGCGCCGTCCAAGTTCGATGGCGACGGAGGAACAGAGCGTCCCGCCCGCGCCGGTCACGACAGCGACTTTGTCTTTGAAGAGGGCTTCGTTCATTTGTTCAGTTCTCCTGTTTCACCCGTTTCCACGAGACGTCCGACACAAAACACCAGCGTCAGGCACGCCAGCAACGGGATGATGCCGATGGTCCAGAACACCGGCGCGTATCCCGCCTTGTCCACGATCAACCCGGCGGCAAACGTAAAAGCCGCGCCGCCCAAACTCGATCCCATCCCGGTAAACCCAATCGCCGTGGCCAGCGTGTGCGCCGGGAAAATATCCGCGTGCAACGCATAAATGTTCGCGCTCCACATGCCGAAACCAAACGTCGCCACGCAAACCCACGCAATCGCCGCGGCAGGCGTCGGCGCGCCAACCACCATCAACCCGGCGCTCATCATCAACCCGCCGCACACCATGACGCTCTTGCGGGCAAACCCGGCCCCCATACCACGGGCCAACAGCCGGTCGGACATCATGCCGCCGAACACCTTGCCGAAGTCCACCGTCAGGTACGGAATCCAGCCGTAAAACCCGATCTCCTTCAGCGAGAACCCGCGCGCCTTGCTCAAATAATCCGGTAACCAGAACACATAAAACCACCACACCGGCGTCGCCAACAGGCGCGTCACCAGCATCCCCCACACGGCACGTGCGCCGATCATCCCGCGCAACGACGCGCCAAACGTGCCGCTCTGTTTCGGCACCGCTCCCACCTCCGCCAGCACCGTCGCGCGATCTTCCGCCGACAACCATGCGTGCTGCTCCGGCTCGTCATAGACCTTCAGCCATCCAATCAGCCACACAAAGCCCAGCAACGCCGTCCCGGCAAACGCAGTCCGCCAGCCGAACTGCAAAACCAGCAGCGCGACGAGCGGCGGCGCCAGGACTGCACCGAGGGCCGCGCCGCTGTCAAAGACGGCCATCGCCATTCCGCGGCGTTGTGGCGGGAACCAGCGTGCCACGGCCTTGGCGCCGGCCGGCCAGTTGCCCGCTTCGCTCAGCGCCAGTAAACAACGAAAAATGCCGAGGCTCATCACACCGCGCGCGAAAGCGTGCGCCATGGCGGAGACCGACCAGCCAACGATGAAGTAGCCGAAACTGCGCCGCACACCGATCTTGTCAATGATCATGCCGGCCCCAAGCTGCGCGACCGTGTAGGCGAGCATGAACACCATCGTGATCGCGCCGTAGTCGGCGCTGGTCAGACCGAGATCTTTGCGCAATGTCGGCAACAACACCGACAACGCCTGCCGGTCCACGTAGTTGATGACCGTCGAGAGAAACAGCAGTCCCAGAATCAGCCAGCGCAACGGTCCGAGTCGCAT
>Ga0163200_1000143_pt1 | contig 33060 bp, 25 predicted proteins | sample PL_2010_200m_FD_113535 | JGI IMG/M metagenome (GOLD analysis project Ga0163200, IMG submission 113535) | Freshwater microbial communities from Powell Lake, British Columbia, Canada to study Microbial Dark Matter (Phase II) - PL_2010_200m | ecosystem: Environmental > Aquatic > Freshwater > Lake ... | reverse complement strand
TGGAACAACTGAACTTAGTCGACACCTTCTCTGAATTCAAGGAATTCAAGAACATTGACAGGGAAACAATGATGATTATCCTGGAGGATGTATTCAAGCATATGCTTACCAAACGGTTTGGTTCAGCCGATAATTTCGATATCATCGTCAACATCGACAAGGGGGACCTGGAGATCTGGCGGAACCGCATCATCGTGGAAGACAACGAAGTGGAGGACGAAAACATACAGGTCCCCCTCTCCGAAGCCATCAAGATCGAACCTGATTTCGAGGTTGGGGAGGAACTGTCGGAAGAGATCAAGCTGCTGAGCTTCGGACGCAGGGAGATCCTGTCGATCCGCCAGAACCTGATTTCCAAGATCCAGGAGTACGAGAAGAACAACATCTTCATAAAATACAAGGAGAAGATCGGGGAGATTATCACCGGGGAGGTGTACCAGGTCTGGAAGAAGGAGATCCTGGTGCTCGACGACGAAGGAATCGAACTCATCCTTCCCAAGTCGGAACAGATCCCCTCCGATTTCTACCGGAAAGGAGATACCATCCGGGCGGTGGTATCCAAAGTAGAGATGAAAAACAATACACCCTACATCATACTCTCCAGAACCTCCGAAATATTCCTGGAACGGCTTTTTGAATCGGAAGTCCCCGAGGTCTACGACGGGCTGATCAGCATCCGGAAGATCGTCAGGGTTCCCGGCGAACGTGCCAAGATCGCCGTTGAATCGTACGATGACCGGATCGATCCGGTAGGTGCCTGCGTCGGAATGAAGGGATCGCGTATCCACGGGATCGTCAGGGAACTGAAGAACGAGAACATCGATGTGATCAACTTCACCAACAACCCGTCCCTCTTCATCCAGCGTGCGCTGAGCCCGGCCAAGGTGAGCTCGATCGCCATTGAGGAGGAAGGCAAGAAAGCGGATGTGTTCATGAAACCTGACCAGGTTTCGCTGGCTATCGGGAAAGGGGGGTACAACATCAAACTGGCCGGGAAACTGACCGGATACGAGATTGATGTGTACCGTGATACCGACATCGACAACGAAGATGTTGATCTTCAGGAGTTTTCTGATGAGATTGATCAATGGATCATCGATGAATTGAAGTCGATCGGTTGCGACACGGCCAAGAGTGTACTCGATCTGGATGTGGAGGAACTGGTTAAACGGACCGACCTCGAGGAGGAGACCATCAACGAAGTAATTCGCATACTAACCGCGGAGTTTGAATAAAAAGTCATAATTTTACCGCCGGTTTCAACGGCAGGCAGTGAACAGAACACTATGAGTGAAGCAGGACCATCGGTCAGGTTAAGTAAGGCAGCCCGGGAATTCAACATCGGGATTTCCACGGTCCTGGATTTCCTGAATAAAAAAGGATTTAAACTGGATCGTGATCCCAATGCCAAATTGTCGCAGGAGATGTATATCCTCCTGGTGAAGGAATTCGCTGCGGAGAAACATGTGAAGGAAGAGGCGAAAAAGATCGGATTGCAATTCAGTGGTCATGAAACCATCACCATCGACAACAAGCGCATTAGTGTTGAGGAACTGGAGAAGGAACAGGATGACCTGATCATCAAGAACGTTCCGCTGGGATTTAATAAAAAAATAACCGAATCCTCTAAGAAAGAAGAAGCGGGAAAGGAAAAAGAGGCGCGGGAAGCTCAAAAAACAGCTGAAAAAGCAAAAGCTGTCAAAGCTGGCGAGAAGAAAAAAGAGGAGGACGAGAAGGATAAGAAGCTTACCGGGAAAACGAAAGAGGGGGAAGAGAAATCCGGGGGAAAAACTGGTGCAGAGGATGTTGCACAAAAGGAATCTCCTTCCGGAGTGAAGATCCTTGGGAAGATGGATCTTCCTGAACCGCAAAAGAAGTTCGCAAAAAAAGGCAAGCCAAAAATAGAGGAAGAAAAACCTGAAAAAAAGGTTGTTCCGGACGAACTGGAAGCCCCCTCGAAGGACGTTGCCGGAGAAGCACCCGTGGAACCGGAAATTACCCTGCCTGAACCATCCGCGGAACCCCCGAAAAAAGAGAAACCGGATAACTTCCTCCCCACTGCCAGGGTCAAACTGGAAGGGCCGACGATCCTTGGATCCATTATCCTCCCTGAACCAAAAAAAGTAGAAAAGAAACAACCGGTGGCTTCATCCTCCGATGATGCCTCAAAATCCAAGAAGAAAAAACGCAAGCGCATCAAGAGGCAACCGGGTGAATCCGCTTCCGATCTGCCTGAAACCGGTAAAGGTCGTTACAAAGACAAGCGGTCCTCCCGTGAAATCCAGAAACCGGAGATCTCGGAAGAGGATATCGAACGTCAGATCAAGGAGACCCTGAGCAGGCTCAGCCCCTCGGGTAAATCCAAAGCATCGAAATACCGCCGGCTGAAACGGGAAGCCATGAGCCATCAACTGCAGGAAGAGCAGGAACGGATCGCTGAAGGGAAACGTTTCATACAGGTCACCGAGTTTGTCACTGCCAATGAACTGGCCACCATGATGAACATCCCGGTAACTGACGTGATCTCCACCTGTATGACCCTGGGGATGTTTGTCTCCATTAACCAGCGGCTCGATGCTGAAACACTGAGCCTGGTCGCGGAGGAGTTCGGGTACAAAGTCGAGTTTGTCAGTGTGGAAGTACAGGAAGCTATCGGCTATAACGAAGACAAGGAAGATGATGAAGAGGCCGTATTCCGTCCGCCTATTGTGACCGTCATGGGTCATGTCGACCACGGAAAAACCAAACTGCTCGACTACATCCGCAGTGCCAACGTGGTTGCCGGTGAAGCCGGCGGGATCACCCAGCATATCGGGGCCTATGAGGTTCTCCTTGAGAATGGCAAAGCAATCACCTTTCTCGATACCCCCGGGCATGAGGCCTTTACTGCCATGCGTGCCCGCGGAGCAAAGGTTACTGACGTTGCCATCATTGTAATTGCTGCCGACGAAACGGTGATGCCCCAGACCAAAGAGGCCATCAATCACGCCCAGGCTGCCGGTGTTCCCATCGTCTTTGCCATTAATAAAATCGACAAACCCAATTCCAATCCTGAAAAAATTAGAGAAGAACTCTCAAAAATGAATATCCTGGTAGAGGAGTGGGGAGGGAAATTCCAGACCCAGGAGATCTCTGCCAAGGCAGGTACCAATGTCGACCAGCTGCTGGAAAAAGTCCTGCTGGAAGCCGAGATCCTTGACCTCAAAGCCAGACCGGATAAACAGGCTACCGGGACCGTCATTGAATCCGCACTCGACAAGGGACGCGGGTATATCGCCAAGTTGCTCGTCCAGAACGGTTCTCTGCACATCGGCGACATCGTGCTGGCAGGATCTACCTTTGGCCGGGTGAAAGCAATGTACAACGAGCGGAACCAGGCCGTCAAAATGGTCTGTCCCTCCACCCCTGTACTGATGCTCGGTCTGAACGGGGCACCCCAGGCCGGCGATGGCTTCAATGTCCTCTCCGATGAGCGGGAGGCCAAATCGATCAGCAACAAGCGGATGCAACTTCAGCGCGAGCAGGGAATCCGGACCCAGAAACACATTACATTGGATGAAATCGGACGCCGGATCGCCATCGGGGACTTCAAGGAGCTCAATATAATTGTAAAAGCCGATGTAGACGGCTCGGTCGAAGCCCTCGCCGATTCCCTCATCAAACTCTCATCTGAAAACATCGGCGTGAATGTGATTCACAAGTCGGTCGGACAGATCACCGAGTCCGATGTTTTACTGGCCTCCGCCTCCAACGCCGTCATCGTTGGCTTCCAGGTACGCCCGTCCGTATCTGCACGGAAACTGGCTGAGCATGAACAGATCGACATCCGGCTCTATTCCATCATCTACCAGGCCATCGAAGAGATCAAAGCCGCCATCGAAGGGATGCTCTCTCCGGAGATTGAAGAGAAAATCACCTGCAACGTCGAAGTGCGGGAGGTCTTTAAGATCACCAAGGTGGGAACAGTGGCCGGCTGCTATGTCCTCGATGGAAAAATTACCCGGCATTCCAAAGTCCGGATCATCCGCAACGGGATCGTGGCATACACTGGTCTGCTTGCTTCGCTGAAACGCTTCAAGGACGATGTAAAAGAAGTCAGTACAGGTTACGAATGCGGGCTCAACATTGAGAACTTCAACGACATTAAAGCCGGCGACATCATCGAAGGATACGAAATCATTGAAATCAAGCGGAAGCTTTAATTCCCCTTTTTTGTAATTGTTTGAACCCTGTCGGGGCCCAGGGAAATGATCTCGATCGGCAATCCCGTTGCCTGTTCAATGTAAGCGATATAGCTCCGGAGGTGCCCGGGAAGATCGGAAAAGCTTGAGCAACCTTCCAGGGAGGTGTTCCATCCCGGCAACGTTTCATAAACCGGCTGCAGTGCGGATGAGGCCAGGTCAAAGGGAAGCAGGTCGCTTCGGATACCCTCTATTTCATAGCCATGGCAAACCTGGATCTGCTCCAGGGTATTCAGCACATCCGCTTTCATCATGATCAGCCGGTCCACCCCGTTCAGCATGATGGCATAGTTCAATGCCGGCAGGTCAAGCCAACCGCACCGGCGGGGACGGCCGGTGGTACTACCGAACTCATGTCCGGCCTGGCGAAGATGATCTCCCTGTGCATCATGCAGTTCCGTTGGGAAAGGGCCTCCTCCGACGCGTGTACAGTAGGCCTTGAAAATACCATATACGGTCCCGATCAGGTGCGGAGCGATACCCAGTCCGGAACAGGCGCCGGCCGTAATCGTATTGGAAGAGGTGACATAAGGATAGGAGCCGAAATCGATGTCCAGCAGGGTTCCCTGTGCTCCTTCCGCCAAAACCGCCTTACCTGCCGTTACGCATTCATTCAGGAAATATTCACTATCAACGAACCGGAATTCCTTCAAACGTTTCACCGCCTCCAGCCAGTACTCTTCGTATTCATCAAAAGGCAACCCGTCGATCAGGTAGTTCACAGTATCGAAACGGAACTGGTGAATGAGTTCCAGATGCCGTTCTTTTAACAGGTTATACCAACGATTAAAACCCGGATCCGGCAGGTTCCCTACACGTAACCCGGAACGGCCATACTTATCTGTATAGGAAGGTCCTATACCCTTCAAGGTGGAACCGATCTTCTCGTTCCCTTTTGAGTCCTCGTATGCGGCATCCAGCAACCGGTGAGAAGGAAGGATCAGATGTGCCCGGCGGGATACCAGCAGGTTCTTTTCCGGCTTTAAACCGGCAGCATGGAGTGCGTCTACCTCCTTGAAGAGGATGTACGGATCAATGATCACCCCGTTTCCGATTACATTCTGCTTTTCCGGATGAAAAATACCTGAAGGAATGGTGTGAAGGATGAACTTCTTTCCGTCAAATTCAATGGTGTGGCCTGCATTGGGCCCTCCCTGAAAACGGGCAACTACATCGTAGTGTGGAGTGAACACATCAACAATCTTCCCTTTCCCTTCATCTCCCCACTGCAGCCCTAAAATAACGTCAACCTTCATGCTCAGAGGAGTTTATTTCTGGTCCCTGGAATGTCCGTAAAAGGTAAGTGAATAATGGGTGATATCAACGTTGAAAAGATCCTTTACATGTGCTTTGATCTCTTCGATCCGGGGATCATAAAACTCAAGCACCTCTCCCGTATCGTTGAAAATGAAATGATCATGCTGGATCAGCATATTCGTCTTCTCGAACTGGGCATAGTTTGTACCAAACTGATGCTTGGTAACCAATCCGCAATCCAGTAACAGTTCAATGGTATTGTATAGCGTAGCCCGGCTCACCCGGTATTTATGGTTTTTCATCCGGATGTACAAGGTCTCTATGTCAAAATGTCCCTCTGTGGCAAAGATCTCTTTCAATATGGTGAAGCGTTCCGGGGTTTTCCTGTGCCCGTGTCGTTCCAGGTACTCTGTGAATAGCTTCCGGATGTTGTCAAATGAATCTTCAGATGTCTTCTTCATCATAAAGGAAATTTATCTGATAAAAATACAAAGATAAGTTTATTTAGACATGATTCAAATAGATTTTTCATCCACACGAGTGACATTTCGAACTCCTTCTATCTCCCTGAGGTTCATCAGAAGCCGGTTCAGGGTTCCGACATCCTGGACAAAAAGCCTGACGTCCCCTTCGACATATCCATTTTCTGTATGCAGGGTGAATGATTTGATGTTCAGGTGAAGTTCAGAGGAGATGACACGCGAGATATCGGCAAGCATCCCCATCCTGTCGTTTCCGGTAAACTTGATCCCGGTAAGGAAGGAGATGGACTCCCGGTTGGTCCAGTTCACCTTGACCATCTTGTTCCCGAAACTTGACATTAACTCAATGGCTCTCAGACAATTTGTTCGGTGTATCTGGATCGGAAGCTGTTCCGATGCCACCAGTCCGATGACCTCATCTCCGGGTATCGGATTACAACATAGAGCCACTTCGAAACCCCGGTTTCCCTTCCCGGATTCCGCACTGCCGGAGGGAGAAGCAGCCGGAGTTCTCTCCGGTTCCCGGGCAGATGAGATAATCTCTTTCGGTCTGGGTTTGGCACCCGGTTTAGTAAGAAATGTAAGCCAACCACTTTTCACATGTGCAGTAGCAAATGCTTTCACATCCTTGATCCCGATTTTATCCTGGGCTGCTGCAAAGAAAAGATCGGGTATAGAAGAAAAATTATTGACTGCCTGAAAATACCTGAAGTTTTCAGGTGAGACCTCAATATTCATCTTCTCAAACCATCCTTTCATTTTCTCCTGGCCGGTATCGTAAAATTTCTTTTTATACTCCCTGACGCTCTGTTTGATATTGCTTTTCGCCCGGGTGGTTACAACATAATTCAGCCACTCTTCCCGGGGCGACTGCTTTGAAGAGGTGATGATCTCTACCTGTTGTCCGTTCTGGAGAATGGTGTTTATCGGCACCAGCTTTTTATCCACTTTTGCTCCAATGCAGGTATTACCGATCTCTGAGTGGATCGCAAAAGCAAAATCGAGGACAGAACTATTGGCCGGAAGGGTACGTAACTCCCCCTGGGGAGTAAATAGGGAGATCTCGTCCAGGAAGAAATACCCTTTGATATCGTGGATGAAAGCAAGCGCATCTTCTCCGGGTGAATCCAGCATCTCCTTGATACGGTCGAGCCACCGTTCCAGCTGGCTGCTCATTTTGATAGAATCCTTGTATTTCCAGTGAGCAGCATATCCTTTTTCCGCGATCTCATCCATCCGCTTCGACCGGATCTGGATCTCTACCCACCTTCCGGTATGGCTCATGACCGTCGTATGCAATGCCTCATATCCATTTGCTTTGGGAATCGAGATCCAGTCACGCAACCGCTCCATGTTCGGCCGGTAAATGTCGGTTACCGCGGAATAGGCCTTCCAGCAATCGGCCTTCTCTGTTTCAGGGGGAGAGTCCAGGATAATCCGGATCGCAAAAACATCATAGACCTCTTCAAAGGGCACCTCTTTCTTCTTCATCTTCTCCCAGATGGAGGAGATGGATTTCTCCCTGCCTGAGATGCTGAACAGGATGCCCTTTTCGGTCATCTCTTTCCGGATGGGCTCGATAAACTTGTTGATAAAGCGGATCCGCTCCCGTTCCGACTCCTTTAATTTGTTCGAGATGGCTTCATAGATCTCCGGATCAGTATATTTCATCGCCAGATCTTCCATTTCGGTTTTAATGGCATGAAGCCCCAACCGGTGGGCAAGAGGCGCATACAGGTAAATGGTTTCAGAAGCTACCTTCAGCCGTTTCTCCTCCGGTAAGGCATCCAGGGTGCGCAGGTTATGCAGCCGGTCGGCAAGTTTGATGATGATCACCCGAACGTCGTCGGAAAGAGTCAGCAACATCTTCCGGAAATTCTCGGCCTGGATCGAGGCGGTCTGCTGATCGAAAATCCCTTTGATCTTGGTGAGGCCGTCAATAATAGAGGAAACCTTGTCTCCGAAAAGTCCCCGGATATCTTCCAGGGTGAATTCCGTATCCTCGACCACATCATGCAACAGGGCACAAATGATAGAGGTCATCCCAAGACCTATCTCCTGGTTGCAGATGATGGCTACATCGAGTGGATGATAGATATAAGGCTCTCCGCTCAGTCGCCGCATATCCTTATGCGCTTCCAGAGCCATGTTAAAGGCCTTCCTGACCATCCGCCTGTCAGCCTCCCTTTTGGGGATCCAAACCTTCATCAGGTACCGGTAACGGCGAAGAATCTCTTTCTTTTCCTCTTCCGAATCAAAATGATACATGCCTAGTCTTCTGAAACTCTTGAGATTGCAAAAGTAGTTAAAATTTAGATTGAGAAAATTAGTACTTTTGATCAGCGTTTCCTGAACCTTTCATGCTCCATGTCTGTCCGTTCCTGCCACCGGTTACTAATTCCCCTCCTGCCCCTGATCGCGTATCCTGTATCGCTCATCGCCACCCACCAGCGGGCAGCCGAAATAACTTATAAACACCTTGCGGGACTGACCTACCGGATCACCCTTATCTCCTATACCTTTACGCCCAGTCCGGCCAATGCTTACCGTGATTATCTGACCATCCACTGGGGCGACGGAACCGCCAGCGAAATTCCCCGGGTGGAGATCACCTACCTGCCGAACGAGATCTCTTACAACCGCTATGTGGGAGAGCATACCTTCCCGGGCCCTGCCAATTATACGATTTCCTGCGAGGATCCAAACCGGAACGGGGGGATTCTCAACATCCCCAATTCGATCAATGTCCCGCTCTTCATCTATTCCGAACTGTTGATCAATCCCTTTATCGGGGGCTACAACAACTCTCCGGTTCTGCTGCTGCCTCCCATTGACAATGCCTGTGTCAATCAGCCTTTTCTCCATAATCCCGGGGCCTGGGATGAGGATGGCGACAGCCTCTCCTACCGTCTGGTCCCCTGTATGGGAGCTATGGGACTGCCCATTCCGGGTTATACCCTTCCTCCTGCCTCCGATTCCCTGACATTGAATCCGGTAACCGGTGACTTTCTCTGGGTCACGCCACCCCAACAAGGCGAATACAACGTTGCCATTCTGGTGGAGGAGTGGCGCGATGGCGTAAAGATCGGAAGCGTTTTGCGGGATATGCAGATCATCGTGATCGCCTGCAACAACAAGCCACCGGTCATCGATCCCCTTCAGGATACCTGTGTGGAGGCAGGACATCTGCTCACTTTTCCTGTTCACGCAGTTGATCCTGATTCCAACCGGCTGACCCTTACGGCCACTGGCGGACCTTTTTTAATTTCGGACCATCCCGCCAAAATGATCCCCAACCCTGCTACCGATTCCGCCCATGTGACCGCTACCTTTAGCTGGCAAACCGTTTGCAACCATGTAAAGATCAATCCTTACCAGGTTTTTTTCAAAGCCCAGGACAATAGCAAACCGGTGAGTCTGACAGATATCAAATCCATGCATATTCGCGTGGTCGGTCCGGCGCCGGAAAACCTGACGGCAACTCCCCTGGGCACTACGATCACCCTCAACTGGGATACTTACTCCTGTCCAAACGCGACAGGATTCCATATCTACCGTAAAGCCGATTCGTCGGGGTTTATTCCCGGTTATTGTGAAATTGGTGTGCCCCCTTACCTGGGGTACAGCCGGATAGCTACACTCGCGGGCCTGGATCAGACCTCTTACCTGGATAATAACAACGGCCAGGGTCTCAATCCGGGAATAAAATACTGCTACCTGGTCACAGCCTATTACCCCGATCAGGTGGAAGGGTATGCGTCCAACGAAGCCTGTGCTATCCTGAAGAAAGATGTGCCGGTGATCACCAATGTCAGTATCCGGACCACGGATCCGGAAACCGGATCGCTTTACCTGGCCTGGTCCAAACCCACTGAACTGGATACGATCCAGGCTCCGGGCCCATACTCCTACGTCGTCAGCCGGGCCCGGTCGGATCAGCCGGAAACGTTCATCCCGATCCAGACCTATTACGATCTCAACGATACCCTGTACGTCGACACCCTCCTCGATACGGAAAACCATTTTTTCATCTACCGCATCGACCTGTATAACGAAACACCAGGGATGCACTTCCTGATCGGGTCTTCACAGGATGCCGCATCCATGTTCCTCCGCATTCATCCCACCGACAAACGGCTGGTTCTTACCTGGAATGTGGACGTCCCGTGGACCAATCTCACCTACACGATCTTCAGGTATAATGAACTGCAAAATGGGTTTGATTCCATCGGATTCTCCTCTGCGCCCGCCTATACGGATAAAGGGCTTGTCAACGGGGCTACCTACTGCTATTTCATTCGGAGTCGGGGAACCTATTCCGGGGGAGGCTTTGTGGAACCCATTATCAACCTCTCTCAAAGTACATGTGGAACACCAGTGGATGATCTCCCTCCCTGTGCCCCGGTGCTTTCCATCCACACCGACTGTGACAAGGCCACCAACATCCTCTCCTGGACCAATCCCAACGACACCTGTATTTTCGATATCGTAAAATATTACATCTGGTACTCTCCTGATAAGAACCAGCAACTTACGGTCATCGATTCCCTGTTCACCATCAACGATACCGTTTACGAACATAAACCGGTACAGTCGATCGTGGGATGTTATGGTGTGACAGCCATCGACTCGGTTGGAAATCAAAGTACATTGAGTAACATGCTCTGCGTCGAGTATACCGATTGTCCGGTTTACCGTCTCCCCCGTGCTTTCACTCCAAACAGTGACGGGCATAATGACCTGCTCCAACCTTTTGCCTACACATCGGTCGATCACATTGACCTGACGATCTTCAACCGCTGGGGGAAGGAGGTCTTCCGGACCCAGGATCCCGATATCAACTGGGACGCCCGTGACCTGACCACCCACCAATTTTGCAGCGACGGCGTCTATTTTTACGTGTGCGACGTCTATGAGATCACTCTCACCGGCCTGGCCAAACGCACCCTCCACGGATCGGTAACGATTCTGCGGTAGGTTTCGGGTTTCGGGTTTCGGGTTTCGAGTTTCGAGTTTCGTATTTCGAATTCGGATTTCGGTATCTTTGCACCGTGAAAAATATCCGCAATTTTTGCATCATCGCCCATATTGATCACGGGAAGAGTACCCTGGCTGATCGTCTGCTGGAGATGACCCGGACCATCTCTGAAAGGGATTATCAGGATCAGATACTGGATAATATGGATCTGGAGCGGGAGCGGGGAATTACCATCAAAAGCCACGCTATCCAGATGAACTATACCCTGGATGGTGAAGAATATACATTGAACCTGATCGATACTCCCGGGCATGTGGATTTCTCCTACGAAGTATCCCGGGCTATCGCAGCCTGCGAAGGAGCTCTCCTGGTGGTGGACGCCACCCAGGGTATCCAGGCCCAAACCATCTCCAACCTTTATATGGCTGTGGACCACGACCTGCAGATCATCCCTGTGCTGAACAAGATCGATATGGAAAGTGCGATGATCGAGGAGGTGAAAGACCAGGTAGTCGAAACACTCGGATGCAAGCGGGATGAGATCATTGAAGCGAGTGCGAAATACGGGCATGGGATCGAAGAGATCCTCGAACAGATCGTCCATACAATACCTCCCCCTAAAGGAGATCCGGAAGCTCCCCTTCAGGCTCTGATCTTTGACTCGGTATTCAACTCCTACCGGGGCATCATTGCTTACTTCCGGATCTTCAACGGATCCATCCGCAAAGGGGACAAAGTGAAGTTCGTGAACAGCGGGCGGCACTATGAAGCCGATGAGATTGGTATCCTGCGCCTCCACATGGAGTCGCGCGAACTGCTGACAGCCGGAAATGTCGGGTACATCATTTCAGGGATCAAAACAAGCAAGGAGGTTCAGGTTGGGGACACCATCACCCAGGTGGCACGCCCCTGCAGCCAGGCGATTGATGGCTTCAAACAGGTAAAGCCGATGGTCTTTGCCGGGATCTATCCCGTCGACGCGGACGAATATGAAGAGCTGCGTGACTCTCTGGAGAAACTTCGGTTGAACGATGCCTCCCTTTCCTTTGAACCCGAATCTTCAGCTGCCCTGGGGTTCGGATTCCGTTGCGGCTTCCTGGGATTGCTCCACATGGAGATCATCCAGGAGCGGCTCGACCGGGAATTCGACATGGATGTGATCACGACCGTTCCCAACGTTTCCTACAAAGTCTTCACCACCAAAGGAGAAATCATCGAGGTGCATAACCCATCCGGGCTGCCCGAATTCACCAGTATCGATCACATCGAAGAACCCTACATCTCAGCCAATATCATCAGCCGGTCGGAATATGTCGGAGCCATCATGCGACTCTGTATCGACAAGCGGGGCACCTTGAAAAATCAGGTCTACCTGACGACTGACCGGACTGAACTCACGGTCGAACTCCCGCTCGGAGAGATCGTCTTCGACTTCTATGACAAACTGAAAAGCATCTCCAAAGGGTACGCCTCGTTCGACTACTACCAGTCGGGATTCAAGGAGGCCGACCTGATCAAACTCGACATCCTGCTCAATAGCGAGCCGGTGGATGCACTTTCCACGCTGCTTCACCGGGACCATGCCTACGAATTCGGGCGAAAATTCTGTTTGAAACTAAAGGAGTTCATCCCCAGGCAGCAATTCGATGTAGCCATTCAGGCCGCCGTCGGAGCCAAAATCATCGCCCGTGAAACCGTGAAAGCCGTCCGGAAAGATGTGACCGCCAAGTGTTACGGAGGCGACATAACCCGGAAACGCAAACTTCTCGAAAAACAGAAGAAGGGAAAAAAACGGATGCGCCAGATCGGCAATGTCGAAGTCCCCCAGAAAGCCTTCCTGGCAGTGCTGAAGCTCGACAGCTAGATTTTAAAAATTTCTGTAACTTTATTCCCGAAACTTCGTCTTATTCCATTGCACCAAAATCATTCGCATTATGAAAAAAGGACAGGTACTTCTTTCCATCGCACTGGCGGTCGTCATGATCTTCATTCTACCCGGAAAATCAAAGGGACAGGAAGATGAGCAGCACAAACACAAATGCACTCACGACAAGTCTGAAATCATTGTCACCGGAGTCAAGATCCAACATGAAGGGGATGACTCCGTTGTTATTTATATCAATAAAAAAGATTACAAACACTGCTATGGCGGTACCAACTGGGGGACCTTCCCCTTTTATTGCAAGAAAGGGAAATACAACGGCCATTGGGGGGGAATTGATTTTGGCTGGAACGGATACGTGAATAAGGACCTGAACATGGACTTCGGGCCAGGGTATCAGTACCTGAATACCAATACAGCCCGCTCCCTGATGATAAACATTAATCCTTTGGAATTGAATGTCAACATTGCAAGAAACAAATTCGGATTCACTTCAGGGCTTGGTTTTTCCATGCACAACTATTATTTCTCAGGCTCCTGCACCTGGATCGGTGATTCGACCTCTCTGGTGGCATACAACACCATCAACGACAAAGGGAATAACGTAGGAATGAAGGTAAACAAACTCTTCGTTTCATACATCACGCTCCCTCTGTTATTTGAATACCAGACCAATCCCGGTCACCGGCTGAACAGTTTCCATTTTACGTTTGGTGTGATCGGCGGATTACGGCTTCAGTCGTATCAGAAACAACGCCTCTATCAGTGGCAGGACACCTATTACCTGACGGATGCTAAAGGGATCAAAGTGGCCTCTTTTTACGCAGATAATGCAGTGATCCGGAATCACGGTCCCTATCATCTGAATCCCTTCAAACTGGATGCTACCGTAAGAATCGGCTGGTCCTATCTGAACCTATTTGCCACCTGCTCTGTGACCCCCATGTTCCAGAAAAACCAAGGTCCCGAATTATATCCGTGGACGATTGGGATAACCCTACTCGGCTGGTGACCCCTCCCTGCCTCCCTCCCCTTGAAGGGGAGGGCTGGGGTGGGGTCATTGAAAAAACCGTTCCTGGAAATTCACCAGAAACATTTTTTTTGTGGCCCGAGTCACTGCCGTATAAAGCCACCGAAGGTATTCCACATTCAGCATTGGCTCGGTCAGGTAGCCCTGGTCGATGAATACGGTCTCCCACTGACCGCCCTGGGTCTTATGACAGGTAAGGGCATAGGCGAATTTCACCTGAAGGGCGTTGAAATAAGGACTGGCTTTCACTTTTTCGATGCGTTCACGCCGGGATGTCAGGTCGGCATAATCTTCCATCACGGCAGTAAAGAGGCGGTTGTTGTCCGGTTGCGGCAGGGCAGCCGATTCCGTCATCAGAGTATCCAGGAGGATCTTCACATCGAGCTCCTGTTCGTCGGGATAATCGACGAAGCGGACGGTGATGTCGGCGAACCGGAAGCCGTAAAGCTCTTCAAATTTCCGGATGCGGGTGATTTCGACGATGTCGCCGTTGGCGATAAATCCGGCGGAGGATTCCAGCGGGAGCCAGAAGTAATTATTCTTGACAACCATCAGGTAATCGCTGGTTGTTATCTCTCCCTCCAGAAAGAGAATCCTCCGCCGGATCTCCCGGTTAAAAAGGTTGGCCCGCCGGTTTGAACGGCAAATCACCACATTGTTTTCACGATCCGATCCCGAGTAGGCCTGATTCAGCGCCTCCTCGAGTTCCGAACCTGTGATCCGGAAGATATCCGGGAACGGATGGATCTGAAACAGCGGAAAGCGGATTTCCTGTCTGGTGATCTCCTCCCGGATACGGGTGGCGTTGACCAGCACCCCTGATTCCTGCGACTGTCTGACCACCTCTGTAAGCTCAAATGCATCGATTTCCAGGTGGTATCCGTTTTGCAGGAAAGCAACATCCAGCGCCGGACTGTAATCCAGTCCGACCGGGGGCAGCTGAGCTGCATCTCCGATGAAGAGCAATCGGCAGTTCTCGCCCGACTGTACGTAGGTGAAGAGATCATCAAGCAGGTTCCTCGTGGAAAATAGTTGCCCCTCTGCCGGCGTGGCATGCTGGATCATGGAGGCTTCATCCACGATGAAGAGGGTATGGCGGTGCAGGTTCTTCTGCAATTTCATCTCGATCTGTCCCTCCCGGTTGGTCCAGGCCAGGTAGATCTTACGGTGGATGGTATGCGCCTGTTTCCCCGTATATCCCGCCATTACCTTGGCAGCCCTACCTGTCGGGGCCATCAGCACGGTTCGTTTTCCGAGGGCGGGGAGTACATTGACCAGTGCCTTGACCACAGTGGTCTTTCCTGTTCCGGCATACCCTTTCAGGAGGAACAGGGCATTGGATTTCTTCCATGAAATGGTCAGAAACACCGCCAGTTCCCCCATAAGCTGTTCCTGTCCGGCTGTTGTGGCATATGGAAATTCATGCAATAACATGGATCGGACACGGTTCACATCCATGGCAATAGCTTATTCGTAGCGAAGCGATTCGATGGGATCGAGCGTAGCAGCTTTCTGGGCCGGATAGATCCCCGAGATAAGGGCAACAATAAAACAGAGTAAAACACCGGTAATAATCCAGATCCAGGGAACGATAAATGCACTCCCGATTGCCAGGGAGATCACGTTTCCGATGAGGATTCCGAGGATGATCCCGAGAGCTCCTCCCATCTGACCAATGACTATGGCCTCTACCAGGAACTGGTTCCGGATCAGTCTCCGGGTGGCGCCGATCGCTTTCCGGATTCCGATCTCACGGGTCCGTTCGGTAACCGACACCAGCATGATATTCATCAACCCGATGGCTGCGCCCAACATGGTGATCAGACCGATGAAGGTGGCCGCGATGGTGACATACCGGATATTCTCAATCAGCATCTTGGCAATTTCGTCGCTCTTGGTGATCTCAAACGACTCTTCCAGGCCCACCGGCACTTTGCGGATGCTCCGGAGCAGCCCGGTGGCCTCTCCTATCCCTGCTTCCAACTGCTCCTGGTTGGGAACCATCACATTGATGTTGAACGACATGTTCGGCCGGGGAAAGTATACCCGGACGTTGTTCAGGGGGATAAAGCAACTCCGGCCGCCACTGAAACCCATACTGGTTCCCTTCTCCTTCAGGACCCCGATCACCCGGTATTTCCCTGAGCCAACCGCGATGATCTTGCCAACAGGATCCTCTTTGTTCTTAAAGATATTGTTGGCTATCTCAGGACCGATCACCGCCAGACTGGAGCCGTAATTGATCTCATCAGGGGTAAAATTCCTGCCACTGCCAATCTCATCCCCGGAAGTCTGGATATAATTCTCGTCCACCCCGATCACCCGGGTGTTCGGATTGGTTTTATTGGATTGGAACTTCACGGTGGCAATGCCGGTGGCATACGTATAAACAGACGTGTATGCCGGAAAGGAAAAACGCTCTTTGAACTCAATCGCCTGATCCAGGGTGATCGGCTCAAACCTGCGTTGCTTGTTTACCTGTTTCCCGATGTGAATATTGAGGGAACGGTTCCGTATGGTAAAGGTATTGGATCCCATCATTGAAAAGTTGTTGGTCAGAAAGTACTTGATGGAATCTGTAGCTGTGAGAATGCCTACCAGGGCCATGATACCGAAAGCGATGATGAGGATGGTCAGGATGGTTCGGAGGAGATGGCTCCTGATCGAGTCGAGCGAGACCTTGATATTTTCAATGACAAGTGTACGTTTCATCGTAAAACTGGTTTGTTAGTCCTTTTCCCCGTATGCCAGATCTCCTGCATCTCCCAGACCGGGAACCAGGAAGAGCTGGGCGGTTAACTCATCATCCACATCCCCCACCCAGATGGTGACATTCTTCTTGGGAAGTGATTTTTTCAGCTGATTCAATCCTTCCATACTGGCCAGGATAGTGGCCAGGTGAACATGGGCCGGCTTTCCTCTGGTAAGCAACTCTTTGTATGTATAGACCATGGAGGATCCGGATGCCATCATGGTATCACAGATGATGAGCACTTTCCCGTCGATCGGGGTCGAAGAGGCATACTCAATGCTCATGGAGAAAGAGCCATCTTTGTGGGCCATCCGGTAGGCCGAGATAAACGCATTGGCCGAACGGTCGAAAAACTTCAGGAAACCCTGGTGAAACGGCAGTCCGGCCCGCAAAATAGTCGCCAGAACCGGATAGTGGGTCAGCACCGGTACGTTGGCAATGCCCAGGGAGGTGACAACCTCCTCCTGCTCATAGGCAAGTTCTTTGCTGATCTCATACGCAAAGATCTCTCCGATTCGCTCCAGGTTGTACCGGAACCGGAGGCTGTCCTGCTGGATATCAGCATCACGGATCTCAGCCATAAACTGGTTGAGCAGGGAGTGTGACTGGCCCAGGATCCGCACCATGGAAGAGGATTTCATAAGTGAATCATTTCAAACAAAGATACGAAAATTCAGATTTGTTTAGGTTGTTTATAAAAAGGGATGCGGGATATCCGTACAAAGGGATAAGTCGTCTCCCGGGCTCCGAAACCTTTGTAAAACCGCCCCAGGTCCGGATCATTGCCCCCTTCAAAATCAAGCAGTCCGGGCTGACCGGCATGCTCCCGGATAAAGGTGTCGATCAGGAGAAACATGGCACCGTTGTCACGGGTAGCAAAATCAGATGCCCCCAGCAACAGAATAAACCGGTTCCTGTCTTGCAGGAAGAAAGCTCCTGCATCCAGGTGGTCTTTCCTGTTTCCCGCTCCCAGGAGGATCCCTGAAGCCTGGGTCAGGCTGTACCGGATCAGTCGTTCGATCGTAATGTAGTCACGATATCTCATGTTCCGCTCACGCCGCCCAAAGTTGCTCCGGAACAGGGTGATCAGCTCATCGGCCGAGATCCTCTTTCTTACATCCACCCCGGCATCCAGCGCTTTCCTGATGTTACGACGGGTATTCTGAGAATAGTTCTTACTCACATCCTCATAGGTATACATTAGTTCCAGTTCGTGATTCAGACGGGACATCACATTGAATTGCCCCGGAGTGACCTTGTTCATGGAATTCAGATGGATCTCTGCCAGTTTGAATTTCTTCGGGATCGCCTCCAGGAAACGGGCAACCAGATCCGGAGAGAGCAAACCGGTCGAAAAGAGTCCGAGTTGTTGCGTAAAAAAGGGCTGCGACAGGTAATGAATCCCATATTTTCTCCTGCATGTCAGAGGAAATACACTCCGGTAATCATTCTCCACCAGGCCATCCCACCCCGGTGAGACCCGGTCGAGGTACCAGGAAAATCCATAAACCAGCGAGTTGACCGACTGCCTGATGCAGTGATCCCAGCGGGCTTTGTCGATCTGGCTATGTGTTACGTATTTGATCATATCGTTTGAACAGAATCCCGGATACCGGATACCGGATACTGGATTTTTGAATCTGCTCTGTATTTCGTCTTTCGTATTTCGTATTCCTCATTCTTCATTCCTCATTCCTCATTCCTCATTACCCTGCCGCCTCCTTCACCACCTCCTCATAGAGCCAGCGCCAGCCCTTCCACCTTCCCGAATCGGAAAGGCTTTCGTTATGCCAGAGACTGATGAACTGACCATTATAGAAACGAATCTGCCGGATGATTTGTTTTATTTGCTCCATGCTCTCCCCGGGTGTAAGACGAAGATAATCACGGAAGGTGACATCCATGACCGGAATCGGATGGATGCGAAGGTCACTCTCTATATTATGTTTAAGATCAAAAAACCGGAAAGGATGGGCAATTCCGGCCCGAAAGCCGGGATGAGACGCGTATCCCATAGAATAGTCATCACGAATGCCCAGTTCCGCCAGCCGGCGGAATGTCGAGGGAAAAGAAAACTTCAGAAAATGCTGGCGGCTGCACGTGATTCCCTTACCTGCTGCCGCCTCCAGTCCCTCGATCTCCTTCTGTAAAAGGGAAGGATGTTTCGAGGAGGAAAGGGAAGGATGGACACCAATTTCCGACCACTGCCCGAGCGACCGGATCAGATCCTGCATCCCCTTGCTGTTCACCGGGATGTTGTTGTCATTCCTTCCGTAATCGGCAAAAAGGACAAAACAGTGGGTGGAAAGCTGATGCTGTTCGTGAAGCTCCCTGAAAAAAGAATAGGTGTCAAACGGATCGTGGGAAAGTCCGCCAAGCACCCTGAACCGCTCCAACACCTCCGAAATCCTGCCATGCGACAGAGAGCGAACCACTCCTCCCAGGGTTCGGTGAAAGGGCCGGTACCGGTATGCATAGGCATGGTCGATGTCGATGGTTGGCAGATACCTGTAAGGCTCCTGCCTGGTCATCAGCGCGGGGTAGTAATCGCGCAATCGGTCGAGGAAGAGTTTCAGCCAGCAGTTTACCACCGGCTGGTCCAGGAATCCGCACAGGAAGGCCAGACTGGAGGAGGCCGGGAACCTGCCGAACTGATCATACCGGGTAGCCAGATACTCTTCATATCGGGTGACCAGGTAAAACGAGGCTGCCAGCAGATCGAACGGGAACCCCTCTGCAGCTTTGGATGATTCAAAGAGGATAGGAAGATCACCATACCGGTGCACAGGAATATCATGAGGAAAGATCTCCTGCTCAAATAACAGGCCCGATGCCTCCATGAACATCCCTTCGCCGGGAGGTTCTTTCGAATAAGCCAGTTTGGGCCCTTCGAAGGAGCGAAACGCCTCTTCCGACTGGGTGAACGTGACAGAAAGTCCGCTGATCTCCTCAAAAAGGAGCCGGGCGATGTACCTCAAACGATCAGGGACCGAAGATGTATAGATCAGGAGCACTGAACCACGGGTTGAATGAGCCAAATTACACAAAAAACAAAAACTTTCGTACTTTTGAGTGCCCGTTTGACCGATTAAAAAACCATGCAAAACTTTATTGTTTCGGCCCGGAAATATCGACCGCAAACCTTCGATACCGTCGTGGGGCAACCCTCCATCACCAACACCCTGCGCAACGCCATCCTGCACAACCAGCTGGCCCAGGCATTTCTGTTCTGCGGTCCGAGAGGCGTTGGAAAGACAACCTGTGCCCGGATCCTGGCCAAAACCATCAACTGCGACAACCTCTCCCCGCGGGCAGATGCATGCGATGCCTGTTCCTCCTGCATCTCCTTCAATGAAAATGCATCGTTCAACATCTACGAACTCGATGGGGCTTCCAACAACTCGGTCGACGATATCCGGACCCTGGTCGACCAGGTCAGGATCCCTCCCCAGATGGGTAAATACAAAGTTTATATCATCGATGAAGTCCATATGCTCTCCGCATCGGCCTTCAACGCCTTCTTGAAAACCCTGGAGGAACCGCCGGCCTATGCCAAATTTATCCTTGCCACAACGGAAAAACACAAGATCATCCCGACCATTCTTTCCCGCTGCCAGATTTTTGATTTCCGGCGGATCTCCGTCGATGACATCGCCGGACACCTGCACTACGTGGCCGGGCAGGAACAGATCATAGCGGAAGAAGATGCCCTGCACATCATCGCCCAGAAGGCCGACGGAGCTATGCGGGATGCCCTCTCCATCTTTGATCAGCTGGTGAGTTTTGCCGGACAGGAACTCACCTACGAAACGGTACTCGAAAACCTCAATGTCCTGGATTATGAGTATTACTTCCGGATCACGGAAAAGATACTGCAACAGGATGCTCCCGGCGTATTGCTGATCCTCAACGAGATCCTTGAGAAGGGATTCGACGGACAGCATTTTCTGATCGGCTTCGGGGAGCACATCCGGAATTTACTAGTTTGCAAAGATGCTGAAACAGTGAAGTTGCTGGAGACTGCCCCAAATATCCGTCAGCGATACCTGGCGCAGGCAAATGTATGTGATGCCGGACTGCTGCTCAAGATTCTGGATGTGAACAACCGGTGTGACCTCAATTACCGGATCAGCAACAACAAACGCCTCCATCTGGAACTGGCCTTAATGCAGATGTGTACCCTCGGCCAGGAAATCCAGGCTGAAACTCCCCCGAGACCAAAACCGGTTCGGTCAGCCTCTGATCCCGGATACCGGATACCGGATCTCCCGGGCACCACCTCTATCAAAGCCGGTGTAAAACCGGAAAAAAAATCACCTGAAACATCAGATGATCAGCCACAGAACAATTCGGCTTCTGATTTTTCGGAAGAACATCTCAGAAAGCAGTGGAAGGTCTTTGCAGCGGGACTCCAGACCGATTATCCGCATCTCTCCACCACCCTTACCTCCCGTGATCCGGTTCTGAAAGAGGCATGGCAGATCGAATTCGAGATTGACAACCGTATTCTGGAGGAGGAGCTGAACCAAAAGCGTGGTGAGCTGCTGGAATTCCTCAAACAGGCACTTGATAATTATCAGATTTCCCTGCTGATTCGTGTCCAGGAGAATCAGAAAGAACAAAAACCCTATACCGATAAGGAGAAGTTCGAAAAGATGGCTGATAAAAATCCGGAATTGAATAAGCTCAAAGAACAACTCGATCTGGATATCGAATATTGATGAAGCAAATTTTCTGCATCGGCGAAACCGTTTTCGACATCATTTTCCGGGACAATCAACCCGTTGCCGCCAGGCCGGGGGGATCGATGCTGAATACTGCAGTATCACTTGGAAGGACCGGCTTGAAGCCGGTCTTTATCAGTGATTTAGGGCTGGATGCGGCCGGAGACCTGATCCTGGCATCGCTGGAGTCAGACGGGATAGATACCCGTTATGTGGAACGCTTTTCCGATGGACAGACTGCTATCTCCCTCGCGTTTCTGGATGAAAAACGGAATGCCAGTTATTCCTTTTACAGGAATTTTCCCGAAACACGACTGCTCCGCCCGCTGCCACAGGCTGAGACCGGTGATATCGTATTGTTCGGGTCCTTCTACTCCATTTCGCCCGAAGTGAGGAATCCGCTCTGGGACTTCCTGACACATGCCAGGGAACACGGAGCATTCCTGGTTTACGACCCGAATTTCAGGACACCTTATCTGAAACAGCTGCCTAATTTTCGTCCCTGGATTAACGAAAACATTGCCATTTCCCAGATCACCCGTGGATCAGCCGGAGATTTCATGCACATCTTCGAGGTGAGTGACGCAGCAGGTGCATATGAACAGGTGATCGCACACGGAGGCAAAACCCTGATCTACACTAAAAGCGATGCCGGCGTGGAGGTGATTACACCGGACATCCACCTGTCTATCCCTGTTCCGGAGATTTGTCCGGTGAGTACCATCGGAGCCGGTGATGCCTTCAATGCCGGACTGATCTATTCCCTTGCCGGTCGCCCCGCGGCAAACCCACTTCCGCAGAGCGAACCGGAGTGGAAATCGATCATCCTGCTGGCTATCGACTTTTCAACGGATGTATGCCTGCATATAGATAATTACATATCCCCTGACTTTGCAGAAAACCTGAAGCATGGATAGGTGGCTATCCAGAATGATTCTCCGGCTGTTCGGATGGAATACCAATGGCGCCCTGCCGGAAGGCGTCAGGAAAGCAGTGGTCGTCTCTGCTCCGCATACCAGCTACTGGGACTTTGTAGTTGGCAGGCTCACCTTCTGGGCTATCAAGGTAAATATCCGGTTTTTGATTAAAAAAGAGGTCTTCTTTTTCCCCTTGGGATGGCTCCTGAAAAAACTCGGCGGACTTCCGGTCGACCGGGGAAAATATAAAAGCACTATGGTGACGCAGCTGGTCGATCTATTTAACACCTATGACGACCTGGTTGTAGTGATCACACCCGAAGGGACCCGGAAGCGGGTGGATCATTGGAAAAAGGGATTTTACCTCATCGCGATGGAGGCCCGGGTACCCCTTGCGCTCTCCTTCATCGATTATGGAAACAAAACCGGGGGAATTGGTCCGGTATTTCATCCTACGGGAGATTATCAGAAAGATCTTTCGTTTATTCAGGATTTTTACCGGGACAAAACCGCCCGCCATCCCAAACGATTTAACCTTTCCAAAATAAACAAACCATGAAAACACCCAAAGCAACTCTAGCCGATATCAAGCAATTTCTCGAAGCTCGTAAGATAGCTATTGCCGGGGTATCACGAAATCCACAGAAATTCGGTTACCAGGTATTCAACGAGCTGAAAGAACGCGGATATGAACTCTACCCGGTGAATCCGAATGCCGATAAAATAGATGACCTTCAGGTTTATTCGCAGCTCTCCGAACTACCCGAAGAGGTGAAGCACCTGCTGATCCTGACCTCCAGGAAGTGGACGGAGAAACTGGTCATGGAAGCGATTGCCAAAGGAATCGACCACATCTGGATCCAGCAGATGTCAGATACTCCGGAAGCGGTGAAAATAGCACGGGAAGCGGGTGTCAGACTGGTCACCGGTCAGTGTATCTTCATGTGGGCAGAGCCGGTGAAAATCATTCATAAGTTCCACAAAACCATGAAGAAGATTTTCGGACTTCTTCCGAAATAAAGGATTCAACCAGCGAATCATTACCTTTGCCGTGACCAATTCCTTGCATTTGACTGCGAAGAACCTACAGCCTCTTTCTCTGATTGTTTGCGGATTCCTTTTCCTGGGAGCCTGCAATATGACAAAATATCTCACTGAAGGGGAATACCTGCTGGTAAAGAACAAAATAGAGATCAACACGAAGAAGGTCTCCACGGATGCACTGGCCGGATATTACCAGCAAACTCCCAACCATAATTTTCTGGGACTTTTCAGAACCGGAAATGCGATCTATACTATAGGAGCCAAAGGAAAAGATACAAAGTTTAAACGATGGCTCCGCACCAAGATCGGGTCGGCACCGGTGATTCTCGACACCGGTCTGGTCTCCATCAGCCTGAAACAAATGGGACTGTATCTGAACAACATAGGTTACTTCAACTCCACCCTCTCCGATACCATCCGGTACAAAAAGAAAAAAGCCTGGGTCATTTACCGGATTCAAACCACCCGGCCATACACGATCAGGAACCTCACCTGGTCCATCACCGACAGTGTAATGGCCTCATTCGTCTTCCTCGACTCTTCCAAATGCCTGATCACCCGAAACGGCAATTACAATGCCTATACCCTGGATGAGGAACGAACCCGGATCACCACCGCACTGGTCAACCATGGCTACTATCGATTCACCTCCAATTATATTGTTTTTCAGGTCGACAGCACGTTGAATACACGTCAGATGGATATCACGGTGGAGATTCTCAATCCTGTGGTCCCCTGCCTGGAGGAGTTCGGAATGGTCATGGAGTCCAGCCACCGGAGATACAAGGTTCATCATGTTTACCTGTTCCCCCAGTTTGATTACCAGAGGAGGGACACGATCGTGAATGATACGGTGGTAAAAACCTATAATGATCCGTTCAAGGGGCGAAAATCGATCACCTATTACTTCCTCTATCACTCAAAAAGCAAGCTCCGGCAGCGGATTATCACCCAGAATGTCATGATTGAACCCAACACCTGGTACAATCTGAAAGATATCGATCAGACCTATTCACGTCTTTCGGGACTGCAGAATTTCAAGTTCATCAACATTGATTTTGAAGATGCCAGGCTGAAGCCATATGAACGGAAGGAGTGGCCCGATCAGCTTGACTGCCAGATCAAACTGGCCAAGGCCTCTTCCCAGTCAATCAGCTGGAGCACGGATGGGACCAATTCGGCCGGGGCTCTGGGTGTGGCTGCCAACGTCGGGTATCAGAACCGGAATATCTTTCATGGAGCCCAACTGTTCAAGGTGACGCTGAGCGCCTCTGCCCAGATGCAGGCCGGCGGAGGCCAGGGAGGGCTCCTGAACACCCTGGAGTTTGGTGGGAATGCCAGCATCACTTTTCCCCAATTCCTGATTCCTATCAGGCAGGAGAAGCTGCCTAAATCGTTTAAACCCAAAACTACGCTGACGATCGGTTACAATTTCCAGCAGAAAAAGGATCCTGACTACAACCGGCATATTGCCAATGGTTCCTTCGGGTATACCTGGATCCAGAATTCAAAACTATCCCATACGCTCAATCCCATTGAACTCATGCTTGTTAAGGTATTTCCCAGTCCCGAGTTTACCGCCAAACTTGATTCCCTGAAAGATAAGCGATTTAAAAACCAGTATACCGATCACATGATCGCCGGTTTGAAATACACCCTGACCTTCAGCAACCAGAATGTATCGAAACAGCGCAATTTCTTTTATATACGTTCCAATTTTGAAACGGCCGGGAATCTCCTGTACGGCATCGACAACCTGTTCAGGGCTCCAAAAAACGACCTGGGAATGTATACCCTGTTCAACATTCAGTACGCTCAATATGTAAGGCCCGATCTCGACTTCCGGTTCTATAATCAGTTCGGTAAGGGCTTTTCGCTTGTCTACAGGTTTTATGGGGGTATCGGGATCCCCTACGGGAACTCTTCCGTGCTCCCATTCGAAAAAGCTTTTATTGCCGGGGGAGCAAACGATATGCGTGGCTGGCGGATGGGAGATCTGGGACCGGGCTCCTTCCACAACGACACCGTCAGTCAGAATTTCGGTCAGCTGGGAGATCTTCAACTCCAGTTACAGGTGGAATACCGGTTTCCGATCTATAGCTTCTTCAAGGGAGCACTCTTTACAGATATCGGGAATGTATGGCTTCTCAATGATTCGCCCGATCTCCCAGGAGGGACCTTCCATTTTGATTCCTTTCTGGGGCAGCTGGGGATGGATGTCGGGATCGGGTTCCGGTTCGACTTCAATTTCTTCATCTTCCGGCTGGACCCGGCAATTCCCATCTGGGTTCCTTCCCTGCCGGGAAATGACAAATGGTACTTCAGCAAACTCCAGCTGAAGGATATCATCTGGAATTTCGGGATCGGGTACCCCTTTTAAAAGCATCAAATCATAAATTCCAAATAACAAATAATGATCAAATTTCAATATTCAAAATTTACTGAAAAATAGTAATTTTGCAGCCTCTTTCGGGAGCATAGCTCAGCTGGTTCAGAGCATCTGCCTTACAAGCAGAGGGTCACAGGTTCGAATCCTGTTGCTCCCACACCCCAGGCAATCTGGCAAAAGAGGCTAAGATCACTCCCTTTACCACTTACGGACAATATTCCCTCAGTTTTTCGGGATTTTCTTGGTTGTTTACTGGTTATTTTTGATTTAAACCGATATCCTGCATATTATTATTCCCCAATCATTTCAAAGTAAAAACACCTTTTATATATCAATGCATTAATTTCATACCTTTGGATCAGGATTCGGATATAATCCATTGATTTAATAAAAACTTAAATATTATATGGATTGAAGATCTACATCAAGAATATGGTTTGCATCCGATGCAAAATGGTGGTGAAATCCGAACTGAAGAAGCTTGGGTTGCACTACATTACAGTTGATTTGGGTGAAGCCGAGATTTTTGAAGACATTTCAACTGAGCAGCTAAACCTTCTGGATGTTGCCCTTAGAACGAGTGGCCTGGAGTTGATGGATGATAAGAAAAGCATGCTCGTTGAGAAAATTAAAACGATTATCATTGAACTGGTCCATTACAATGATGACCAGATCAAAATAAACCTTTCCGATTTCCTGAGCGACAGGCTCAATCAAGATTACACCTACCTTTCAAACCTTTTCTCAATAGTAAAAGGGACGACCATTGAGAAATTTTACCTGGCCCATAAAATTGAGAAAGTAAAGGAACTTCTTGTGTATGATGAACTCAATCTTTCCGAAATTGCCTATAAACTGCACTACAGCAGCGTAGCCCATCTGTCAAACCAGTTTAAAAAAATGACCGGGCTTACCCCATCTCACTTCAAGGACCTTAAGCACAAAAGGCGCAGCACATTGGAGGATGTGTGAATGATGTAACTATTTCCTTTAATTGTGTAACGCTTCCCAGAATCCAAAGAGGGACCTTTGTATTTGCATTGAATTTAAAATCAAATACAATGGATGATATTGAAATTGAAAAATCAGCTGCTCACATCACAGTAGAAATTATTGAGTATGTTCCCAATTCGGTCGTCATTACAACGATTCTGAAAAAATCGACCGGGAATATCAGCATCATGTCATTTGACAGCGGGGAAGGCCTTTCCGAAAAAACCACTCCCTTTGACACCTTTGTCCAGGTCATTGACGGGAAAGCGGAAATCGTAATCAGCGGGGTATCTAATATTCTGTTAACAGGTCAGTCAATCGTAATACCTGCTCATGCGCCGAACTTCGTAAATCCAAACGGGCGGTTCAAAATGATTTTAACCGTGATAAAAAACGGATACGAATAAACAGTAAATGAATCCACCAAAGCTATGATAGATAAAGAATTAAAATTACCATTATACGTAAAGGTAGTTTTTCTTTTGATTGGCGTATTTGCTTTACTAACGGGGTTGTACATTGCGAAGTCCCTCATTATTCCTCTGGTTTTTGCAATCCTTATTGCCATTTTACTAAATCCGGTTGTAAATTTTTTTATAAGGATAAGAATTAACAGGGTAGTAGCTATTGTGATCACATTGTTCCTTACCATTGTGGTCCTGGCTGCGGTTGGAGTTCTTTTATTTTCCCGGCTAAGCAAATTTAGCGAATCATGGCCGGCACTGGTCGATAACTTTACCTTGATGCTCAACCAGGCCATCCACTGGACTTCCGGTTATTTTGACATAAACCAATGGAAGATCCATGAGTGGATTGCTACAACCAAAGGTGAACTCATCACTAAACTCAGCAGTACCATGGGGAAAACGCTGGTCACTATCGGTAGCGGGATAGTCATCATGTTTTTAATTCCCGTTTACATCTTTTTGCTATTATTTTACAAACCCCTCTTGCTTGATTTTATACACAGGCTCTTTCCCACAAGCCACCATAGCAAGGTCAGCGAGATTGTTACCAAGACTAAAACTGTTATTCAGCGCTATCTGATAGGACTGGTCATCGAATTGGTCATCATGGCAACACTGAATTCCGTGGCTCTTTTAATCATTGGAATTGATTATGCGATCCTGCTCGGAGTTATTGGCGCTTTTCTCAACATTATTCCATACATCGGAGGACTTACGGCTGTAGCATTACCCATGATGATTGCCCTGGCCACCAAACCGACAGGCTGGTACGCCTTTTACGTTCTGGCAGCCTATTACTGTATCCAACTAATAGACAATAACTACATCGTTCCCAAGATTGTTGCGTCAAAAGTAAAAATCAATGCTCTTTTTGCTATCATCGTAGTACTTGCCGGGAATGCTTTATGGGGCATCCCCGGGATGTTTCTTTCCTTGCCGCTGCTCGCAGTTATTAAGCTCATTTTCGACCATATTGAACCATTAAAACCCTGGGGATTTTTATTGGGCGATACGATGCCCCCAATAGTAAAAGTTAAAGAACTTTTCAAAAAAGTAACAAAGAAAGCTACATGATAAAGGTTAAAAAAGAAGGCATTATTTTAGATAAAACAGATCTTGAATTTGAAAACGAAGGTGTACTAAATCCGGCAGTAATAAGGGAAGGCGACAGCGTACATATCTTTTACCGGGCTGTGAGTAAGGGAAATCATTCGACCATAGGTTATTGCAGGCTGGATGGCCCGTTGACCCTTGCCGAACGGTGGGATAAGCCTTTCATGGTTCCCGAATTCGACTATGAAACGCAGGGTGTTGAAGATGCACGAATCGTAAAGATTAACAGCCTGTTTTATATGACCTATACCGGCTATGATGGTATAAATGCCCGGGGCGCGTTAGCAACTTCAAAAGATTTATGGCATTTTGAAAAGCAGGGACTCATTGTTCCTCCCATTACCTATTCAAAATTCGTATCCCTTGCTGAATCTGCCGGTAAAGTAAATAAAAAGTATTACCGTAATTATAAGTTTTACTATCAGAAAGCAGATCCTGAAAAAAAAATGATGTTGTGGGATAAAAATGTAATTTTATTCCCCCGCAGGATTAATGGCAAATTGGTATTTCTTCACCGGATCAGGCCCGGCATTCAGATAGTTTCAATAAACAGCTTAAAGGATCTCACGAACATTTTTTGGGAAAATTACTTTCTTAACCTTGAGGAGCATATCGTGCTCGACCCTGTTTATAAGCATGAATCCAATTACATTGGCGGTGGCTGCCCTCCCATTGAAACAGAATACGGATGGCTGCTGATTTATCATGGTGTGGGAAAGACCAGCTACGGAAATGTTTATTCTGCCTGTGCCGCCTTGCTGGATTTAAATAATCCCTTAATAGAAATTTCCAGGTTGCCATTTCCTTTGTTCTCACCCGAATACGAATGGGAATTAAAAGGGGAGGTCAATAATGTAGTTTTTCCCACAGGGACCGCATTGTTTGGAAATACCTTGTTCATCTATTATGGAGCGGCAGATACACGTATTGCCTGTGCTTCTGTGAGTTTATCCGCATTGTTGGCAGAATTAATAACTTCTACGATCCGAGATGAAAAGTAAGACAGCTTCCTGGAGTTTACCGGAAATTTTGTTTATCACCTCATATCCACCGAGAGTATGCGGGATCGCAACCTATTCCCAGGATCTGATCAAGGCACTGAATAATAAATTCGATAATTCCTTTTCTATAAAAGTCTGTGCCTTGGAATCAGGAGATGTAAATTATTCTTATTCCGATGAAGTAAACCATGTCCTTAAAACATCGGTTGCTACCGAATATGAGAAACTGGCACGGACGATTCATGACGAAAAGCAAGTCAAAATTGTCGTGGTCCAGCATGAGTTTGGTTTTTTCAAAGAGCAGGAACAAGCATTTTTGAAATTTTTACAAAGACTTTCAGAGCCGGTCATCATTGTTTTTCATACGGTATTACCTCATCCGGATGAATCGTTGAAAACAAAAATAATCAGCATCGCGGCTGCCTGTGAATCAGTCATCGTCATGACCCATACTTCCGCCGGGATTTTAACCACTGATTATAATTTGCCACCGCAAAAAATATCAGTTATCGCACACGGCACACATTTAGTCCCCCATTTAAGCAAAAGGCATTTAAAGTCGAAATATGGACTCAAGGACCGGAAAGTTTTGACCACTTTTGGTTTACTTAGTTCCGGAAAGAGCATTGAGACTACCCTTGATGCATTGCCTGTCATTGTTAAGCAATTCCCTGACGTAGTATTTCTGATCTTAGGTAAAACACATCCGGAAGTCAAAAAGAACGAAGGAGAAAAGTACCGGGAAAGCCTCATGCGAAAGGTAAAAAAATATGCACTTCAAAATCATGTACTATTTATAAATGATTTCCTTGAATTGCCGGTTTTGCTCGAATATTTGCAACTAACAGACATTTATCTCTTTACATCCAACGATCCAAACCAGGCTGTAAGCGGCACCTTCGTTTATGCCATGAGTTGCGCCTGCCCCATCATTTCTACGCCCATTCCGCATGCCAGGGAGGTATTGACAAAGGATACAGGAATCATTTTTGATTTTCGCAATGCACAACAATTGACTGATGGCGTTATCCGGTTGCTCAAAGACAATCCTTTGCGAAGGAGTATGAGTACAAATACGCTGGAGAAAATCGTCTCCACCTCCTGGGAAAATTCGGCGGTGGCACACGCCATGTTGTTCGAAAAAATGACCAGGAAAAAAATTTCATTACAATATAAGCTTCCGGCCATCAACCTTGATCACCTGAAAAAAATGACAACCCATACCGGGATCATTCAGTTTTCAAAAATCAATCAACCCGATCTCAGTTCCGGCTATACCCTTGATGATAATGCAAGGGCGATGATCGCTTTGGGTATGTATTTCAAACTTACTGGCAATAAAGGGGTTATCCATGATATACAGAAGTATCTCGGCTTTATCAAACGGTGTTTACAACCCAACGGCGACTTTTTAAATTATATCGGTAAGAATAATGAATCGACCATTCAAAACGAGGCTGTAAATCTGGACGATGCCAATGGAAGAGCTATCTGGGCTTTAGGATATATTGGATCATTAAAAGGCCTGTTACCCGGAACTCTTATATCAGAGGCCGACGCAATGATTGAAAGATCACTTCTTCGGATAGGAATGGTTCGTTCCACACGGGCGATGGCTTTCGCAATAAAAGGGCTGTTTTACTATACTATCGGCAAAAAGTCTTCACCACATCGTATCCTAATAAAAACATTTGCCGACCGGTTGGTTCAGATGTACAGGCACGAATCGAATCCGGCATGGGAATGGTTTGAAGGGTATCTTACCTATGCCAACAGCATATTACCTGAAGCGATGCTATATGCCTGGTTGCTTACCGGAGAAACCATCTATAAAGAGATCGCCAGATCGTCGTTTGATTTTCTGTTGTCGCAAATTTTTAATGAAAACGGGATAGAAGTAATCTCCAATAAGAACTGGCTTCAAAAGGGACAGGTCGCAGGACATTTTGGCGAACAACCTATTGATGTTGCCTGTACCATTATGACATTAAGCAAGTTTTACGACATATTTAAAGACGAAGACTATCGGCTGAAAATGGAAACAGCATTTAACTGGTTTTTAGGGAACAACCGGTTGCATCAGATTATTTATAATCCATGTACAGGCGGTTGTTATGACGGACTGGAAGAGACACATGTGAACCTTAATCAGGGTGCTGAGTCGGTGGTCAGTTATCTCATGGCAAGACTGACCATGGAAAGCAGGAATGGAACATACTTTTGATCCTTGATTTTTCAATACAATTAACTAAAAAATAGATTCGATGAACACAAAAACAATCACAACGACAATCACAAAAGCCATCAGTTTGATCCTGATTATAGTCATCTCAGTGGCTTGTGAAAATGACCGGGGAATGATGCATGGCAGCGTGACAATAGGAAACAACCCTTGGAATTGGGGACAGATTCTGATTAGCCTGGCAATCGGGATAGTGGTCGGATTTTTCCTGGGCCTTGCAGCCTCCAGGATGAAGAAGTGACCTAACACTGGAATCCGTTCTATGTAATCAACTTACTTATGAAAAAAGAAAAAATAGAAAAACTTGCTTCTGAAAAAAGCAGCCCCTGTGTGACGATTTCAATGAACACACACAGAACACATCCCGATAATCTGCAAGATGCTATCGTACTTAAAAATTTACTAAAAGAGGCACAGGCGCGAGTGATTAAGGAATTTGGCAAACGGTCTGCCAGTAGTTTAATTGAAAAATTTGGCGATCTGGAAAGTGAAATAGATATAAACAGTAATCTGGACAGTTTGCATATTTTTCTATCCGAATCAACAAAAGAGATCGTAAAATCAGTTTGGCCGACCCCGCAGAATACGGTTCATGTAGCAGAAAATTTTGCTGTTAAACCTTTAATTAAAGACTTTAACCGGATGGAAGAGTATCTTATTCTCTTACTGTCTCAGTCGGGTGTTAAGTTGTTTCATGCCATTAATGATACGATTGCCGGAGAAATCAGGAATGATGATTTCCCTTTTGCCAGAAACCCACATTTTTTAACCGACCACAATAAACTAAGCGATGGCAAGCAAGTAGATAATATGGTTCGTGAATTTTTGAATAATGTGGACAAAGCAATGGTGAAAGTGTATAATAAAACAACATTGAGATGTGTAGTAATTTGTACGGAAGACAATTACAGTCGTTTGATGCAGGTTGCCGACATCCCTTCCATGTATTATGGATACGTCCGCATAAATTACAACGACACGTCCAATCAGACCATAGTTGCTGAAGCATGGCCAATTGTTCATGCAGTACAAAAGCAAGAGAGGGATGATGCTATCATGGAAATGCAGGAGGCAGTCGGGCAAGGAAAGGCCATTACCGGTTTAGCAGAGATTTCTCGGGCAGTTAAGGAAGGCAGAGGTGATTTATTCATTGCTTGCGATGATTTAGTAGATGATATTACAAGCGAAATTGCCTGGCAGGTGATTTCTAAAAAAGGCCGGGCAATGTTTGCGAATCGGGAGGAGGTTAAATCCTTAGGCGACATTGCGTTAAAGGTCCGGTATTGACGAATGAAAAGGATAACTATTTCAGTACTGGTTCTGCTGACAACAATGGCTTCATGGGCTGGTGAATTTCCCGTGAACATCAGGCAATTCATTGATTACACGACTCCATCCATGCATTATGAGATTGATAACGAATCCCTTTATTCATGGAATGTATTGCAACGGTTTTATTTGAAGAGAATTTATACTCCTGCCTGGATTGATGATAGTACACTTGGCAATAATGGATATGTACTGTTGAATTATATTCGCCAGGTTGAC
>Ga0163200_1000141_pt1 | contig 33117 bp, 41 predicted proteins | sample PL_2010_200m_FD_113535 | JGI IMG/M metagenome (GOLD analysis project Ga0163200, IMG submission 113535) | Freshwater microbial communities from Powell Lake, British Columbia, Canada to study Microbial Dark Matter (Phase II) - PL_2010_200m | ecosystem: Environmental > Aquatic > Freshwater > Lake ... | reverse complement strand
TCCTGGTGCTACATTCATAGGAAGCATGTCTAATGTCCAAATTTATAACGCCTCACTCTCAGCAAATCAAATACAAGCGTTGTATTTGGAGGGAATGGGAGGTGCACCTATGCTACTGCAGAACATCGTCGGCTGGTGGCCGCTCAACGGCAACTCAAACGATTACTCTGGCAACAATAACAACGGCGCTCCGACTGCCTTGACCTTCACTTCGCAATACGGTAAGTGATGAAGCAGCAAAACGCTGCCTCTGTTTCTTACTTGATCACTATCTTGTCGGATATTTCCACAATCCTGTCTACGCTGTACCTCACCGGATTGCCGAAATTGGTGTTTATTACCAGGCTTCCTCTTCTCACGTCGACTCCTGCTACCTTGCCGAGCAGGGTGCCAAGCTCGTTGACCACTGCTTTGTTCTTCAGCCTCTTCGTTCTGAGTATTCTCATCCTGAGGAATCCAGATATGGTAGAAATTACTATGCCTGCGATTATGGCAGCCAGAGTGAGGAGAAGGAACTGCCCGAAGTAAATCTGACCTATCAGCCACGCAAGTGATGAAAATGCCATCACCCAAAGTATTATGGACGAACCTACGTACACGCCGTACTTGAAGTTTTTGAACACGTATCTCTTCGCCTTGGTGTCAAGCACGCGCCCTAGGATGTATAGCACTGACATGAAAGGCAGAAGAAGCATGAATCCCTCGAGTCCGTACGCAATGGCGTATGTGTTGCTTGCGCCTGCCTTGAACTGGGTGAGGTAGTTGCTAACGCCAATGAAAATGCTAGCTATGAGAAATACCATTGTGCTGAGGTAGAAGACGAAGCTCATCCTCTCAACACTGAAACCGAATCCCTTCGAGGACTCTATCATAGTGTCTTCCAGTCCGAATCCCTTTATCAAAAGGTATAATCCGACAATTCCCACAGGCAGCTGCCAGCCCAATCCTATGCTGTAGCTCACTGCAAAAAGCAGGAAGAGTATTGCAGGTATGCCAAAGACTATTCTGGCGTAGTGCGGTTCCTTGAGCTTCTCAAGTATCGCAACGTATGTGCTTTCCAGCGCCTTGCTCTGCTTGACAGTAACGCTCTTTACGCTTCCTATCTTTATCCTTGATTCCACAAGTGGCAATATTCTCTCGTCGCTGGCTCCATCAGTCACGAAAATGCAGACATCTGGTTTCATCTGGGCTATAACTTGTTCCAGCTGCGATGTTATCTCCCTGTCAGCGGTGTACCCTTCGCTTTCAGCACCCGTTATTGTAGCTATGTTTACGATGTAGCCCTCTTCCTTGAGCTCGTCGTACTGCTTGACCGCTTGAAACATAGTGTTGGCGTCTGTGTCCTCGGGGTCTGCAAGCGCCAGCTGAGTCGCTCCGTTCAGGTTCTGTACCCTGCCTAGGAGAGGCCCGCTTATCCTAGTCTTCCTGTACAGGTCGTTATCGACGTCTACAGCCAAGACTAGGAGTCTCTCTGACTTATCTACTCTTGATCTGGATCTGGCCATACGTATGAAGTTTGTGGAAGATAATATTTAAAGATGCAACAGATGGAGCAGTTTGTGCCTTTTCTGACTCTTTCTCTTTCCTACGAACGCCCTGCTGAACACTATCAGGTTATCTGTTATCTTTTCATAGTGGCGCACAAGCAGCATCACCGCAAACAGTATCAGCGTCACGATGACCTCTACTGTGAGTGCTATGTTAAGGAAGTACTGCAGTCCATTCAGTTGCTCGGAATAGATGTTGAGCGATACAAGCGTCACCAACGCTATTGCTATGTCTATGACCAGGGAGCCGTATGCTATCCAGCTCAATGTCCTCTTGAGCTTCTCTATCCTTAGAAACTCGGTATACCTCATTCTAATCGCCTTTGCTGTCAGGAAAATAGAGATTAAATCATAACCTATTTGAATTTTGTGTACGCGTAATGATTATGGGAAGCGACATGAGCACAAAGCAGGATTTAGATAGAGTATGTATAAACAAAGACGCGAAGGTAATCACATATCCCTTTTCATACCTCTTCAAGGGTTTTGAAAACGTGTCCGCAGTAAAGCAGCTTTTCGGAAAAGACACTAAAAAGGTCCTTTCAAAGCTGAGAGTGGCAGTGTACGAAGCTGACGTAAAGTGGGGCGGCTACCTATGGGTGGATGAAAAGAACAAGTGCATAGTGTGCAACCTCGAGTACATAAAAACTGAAGAGAAGAAATACGTGTATCTGGACGTGGTGCACGAGCTCGTGCACATAAGGCAGTTGCTGCAAAAAAAGGAGTTGTTTGACGTAAATTATGCTTATACTGACAGGCCTACCGAACTCGAGGCGTACAAAGTGACTGTAGAAGAAGCAAGGCGGTTGGGGATGAAGAAGCAGGAGATTGTAAGTTATCTCAGGGCCGAATGGATTCCTGAGAAAGAATTCAAACAGTTCATAAAACATCTGGGATTGCCTGATTAATAATTGCAAACGGCGCGCGTGATGTATTGCACGAAACACATTTCGAATCTCTTTTGGACAAGAATGCGTGGAAGAGGGGCATAGTTTACCTTAGGAAGCGAGACAAAAGGCTTGCGAAGCTGATCGATGAGCTCGGCTCATACGGCAAATTCACCACTTACTCTGATTACTACGGAGCACTTGTGGAATCTATTGTATTTCAGCAGCTTGCCGGAAAGGCTGCGCAGGCGATACTCACACGATTCAAGGATCTGTACAAAGGAAAGGTTCCAAGGCCGGAGGAATTTCTACGTACGAGAGAAAAGCACGTAAGGAGCGCTGGAATATCACCGCAAAAATATTCCTACCTGAAGGACCTAAGTTCTAGGCTAGACTCCGGTTTGCTGAGACTCGAAGAATTGCGCACAATGAAGAATGAGAAAGTGATAGAGATTCTTAGTGAAGTTAAGGGAATCGGAAGATGGACAGCGGAGATGTTCCTGATATTCAGTCTTGCCAGAACGGACGTCCTTCCTATTGACGATCTCGGTATAAAGAAGGCGGTGCAGAGAGTCTACAAACTAAAGGAACTGCCCACGAAAAAGGAATTTGAAAAACTGGAAAGGAGATGGCATCCTTACAGTTCGATAGCAGTCCTTTACCTATGGAAAAGCCAGGATTGAAAAGTATAAAACTTTTGTGCAACAACATATGCCTGATAGCATGTCCCTGCCCTCTGAATTCATGGAATTCATCGAGAATTACAAAATACTAGGAATAGCAGTCGCATTCATACTCGGCGGAGCAATCACAACGCTAGTTCAGTCCCTGGTAAACAATGTGATAATGCCTGTGATAGGCATCATCATACCTTCTGGCGACTGGCAGAACGCAACACTTAACATCGGAGCTGCAGTGATAAAGTGGGGCGCGTTCGTCTCGGCGCTGATGAACTTCCTGATAATAGCGCTGCTAATATTCGCAGTTGTGAAACTAATTACGAAAAAGGAAGGCAAGAAAAAGTAGCCTTCTAGAAACCAAGCCTTTCCTTGATGAAAACGAGCTTTATTCTATCTGGAGTCATCTCTTTTTCTAGAATTAGGATTTTGTTGACGTTGGTGCCCGGCACTCCATATGTTCTGCGCACCTGTTCACTAACGAGAGGAAGCGTGTACTCATATATTCTTTTTAACGCTTCATCCAAATTCTTTACTATTTTCTGCGTGCCTACTACGAGTATGAGATTTGCAGCGCCGTACGCATAGAACGCAAGCTGGCTCCCCGTGGCAGACGCCACAACTATTTCTCCATCTTCAGTAACCGCATGTACACTCCCAATTCCATACTCTGGGCTTACCGAGTCTCGCCACGCTTCATTCCTTATAGGGTTCATGCCTATCGCAGTGATTCTCTCCTTCAGCGATACGTACTTGCCGCTCGCCAACTCATCTGTTATTCCAACCTGGTCTAGAGTTATCGAAGACCCTTCCATAACACGGGCACCCTGTGGAATTAACTGCATTATTCTTGTTTTCGCTTCTTCCCTGTTTTCAGCAACAATTACCTCTATGCCACGCCCTCTCAAGGCATCGGTAGTCCGTGCCACAACAGCATCATCAGCAAGTTTAGTCCACTCCATCAAATCACCAATTCAAAACAGGGGCTGGAAAGCACCCTGATGAGATATAGAATAGGCAGATTTTTATAAGCGACCTAAAATTGCCAGAAACGTTATAATGCTTCAGTGATAAACTTCACCATGGTGCAGAGTGGCGAGAAGTGGGTTGATGTCTGCCGTCCAGGCTACTTAGGGAGGCACAAAAGAGAGAAATATGCGCAGTGGGATGCAAAATACGGCAAGGGCAACTGGAGACTCGTCTGGAAAGCGGATGGCAAACTGCTAGACTTTGTCGGAACGTGCGCGATGTACGAAGACGCATACTTCAATTTCCTGAAAAGAAATCCCAAAATTATCAAAACTCTGATAAACGACGCTTCGGATGTGTATGATGACTCCCCTACGAACATTCAATCCTGTTTTGATTACAAAGTGCAAGAGACGAACAGAACGCACGTGCAGGACATAGCTATACGGCGTTCGGTGCGCAGGCTAGGACTTGCGTTCAGGGGAAAGCGACCGATAAGAATAAGGGCATCCATAGGAAAGCATCCGCTCAGCAGGCTTCTTTCTCCAGGGAAAGTTCCCTTCCACAGACCAGAACTTATAATCAAGCCAGAGGTGCGCGGAAGCTGGTGGGATGCAAGCAGCACTGAAGCTTTCTATCAGTCCAACAAATTCTTGCAGTCAAGGTTGACGAAGAAAACTCCTTACCTGATCGGTGTCGCGGGACCCTCCTGCTCAGGCAAATCAACTCTCTGCGAGTCCGTAGCAGAGAAGTATAAGGAAGTGGCGCACCTGAAACTGGATGATTTTTTCAAGAATACAGAAGAATTTCCCATGTTTTCAAAATGGAGGAACTGGGAACTGCCTGGCAATTTAAAACTGGAAGAGCTTCATGCCGCCCTTGTCAAACTCAAAAACGGAAAAGAAGCGACAGTTCCTGTATACGCAAAAAGAATAGGAAAATATATCGGAAACAGAACAGTCAAACCAAATAAAATTTTGATTGTAGAGGGATTCCTGCTTTTCTACCCTAAAAAGATAAGGGAATTATTTGATCTCAAGCTCTTTTTAGACGTTCCTGAAAAAGTTCAGCTTTCCAGAAGAATCAGAAGGCAGAGCGATTTTGACGTGGAATACTTCTACAAAGTGACTACTCCAATGTACAAGAAGTATGGCGGAGACGCAGTAAAACACGCTGACTATGTGATAGACGCAAACAGAACGCCAGATAACGTCAAGGAAGAGTTTGAAAGAATTCTAGCAGAGCATATTTATACCTGAATAGACGCACAAAAATAATGTCAGAGTTTATCATAGACGTTTCTTCTAGGCCCTGTTTTAACTACAAATATCAGCATTTCATTTGTTTGTATGTCCATGATTACTCTGCGGTCACCAACTCTCAGGCTGTAAAGCGGTACGCCTACTAAATGCTTAACATATTCGAATGGATTTTCTCTTATGCTTTCTACTTTTGCGATTATTCTGCTGCGCGTCTTCTTATCGAGCTCTTGAAGATCTTTTTTTGATCTTTGGGACCAGTCAACCTTATAGGTCACTTAATCCCCAGGTCTTTTTTAAGCTGTTTTGTGGTATATGTCCTTCCTGCCTTTATGTCGGCCAGTCCTTCCTCTATTCCTTTTATCTCTTCTTCGGAAAGTGGCTCCCTATCTATTTTGTTATCAGCAAGGCGCTCTATCAATTGATTCATTGTTTCGTTGGGATGAGTTTTTAGCGCTTCTAGCTTCCTCTTAAGTACCTTCTTTATCTGTATTGTTGTTGTTTCCATGCCAAATATATAGCAATATAGATACTTATAGCTTTCTATAGTTAATCGCGATGGGCCCGCGGAGAGTCGTCATAGAATTCCGACCCTCCTTTTATGCTCCAGTACATATTTGTCGATACCGAGGATTATGCGCTTGTTCTACTACTCAATCTCATATAGATACGTTTAGCTCTCAATCCCTCTGGCCACTCCGGCCAATGACTATATATTACCCCCTTCTTTTTATCAACTCTGAAACCCCATTTTCTGTAAATATTAATTGTTTTACGGTTATGCGCATATAAATCCAAAACCATGTCCCTTCTCTTTGAAAAGTCAAATGCATGCTTGAAAAGCATTTTGCCTATTCCTCTACTTTGAAACTTGGTAGCAACATAGAATCCCTTCAATTCGCATTCGTTCTCTTTATTTGCTGCAGTAATCGAACCTATTAACTTAGACCCTATAAAAACTAGCCAAGTTTTTTGTTTAGCGCTTTGCCTTAAGTTAGATTTCAGGTAATTTTGTGTGTCTTTTGTAGAAAAGACTTCTCTTGAAAAAAGGTTTTGGGTCAAACCCAATTTTTTATTCGTATATGCTTCCTGATAGGTTTTTTGAAGCAGATTAGTATAATCTTTAAGGTCGCTACTTCTTGCAAGCCGTATTGAAATTTCCATAATCTGCCTTTGTCCTCTATTTGTCGTCGTAGACTGGGCCCGCGGAGAGTCGGACTCCGCTCTCCACTCTGTGAAAGTGGCGTCTTGCCGCTGGACCACGAGCCCCTGTTTTTAATAATGCAGCTAACAATATTAAAATAGAGTCATTAGGGCAATATTGGCTATTTTATTATGCTGCTGATGCCGAACTCGTTCTGCCTTCTTATTTTCTCCATCAGGCTTTCAAAGGTATTTGTTGTGTGCAGAAAAGCAATGCTCTTCTGGGATTCTCTCACTTCGATTTCATCTTCTGCTTTTGCTCTGAACAAAACATTATGGCCGTCCAAGCCGATCAGCGCATCGCCGTAGACTTTTACGTGCAGCACGTCTTTTGATTCATACAGATAGTGTGATTGATGTATTGGAGAGTTAACAAAACTCAGGTGCGTGCAGTCGTTCACATCAATGTTAATAGACCCGCCTGCTGACATGTTCCATGCAGTAGATCCCTGTTTTGTAGATATCAAGAGAACATCGCACTTTGGCGAAGGCAGAACCTCTCTCTGTCCTGTCCTGTTGATTTTTAGTATGGCTGAAAAAAGCAGCGTTCCAAACGGTTTCCCTGGTCCTATGGAAATATCATTCACTGCGCTACCCTTGAGCTTGGAGTTCACATAGCAATCAAGCAGCCTCTCTGTTTTGGTAAAGTAATCGCCTTTTGCGATGTCTCCCATGGCCTTATGCAAACCTTCAGGTGCTAAGTCAGCAGTAAATCCCAATGATTTTTTGCGGTTCAGCTTGCTGCTGCCATCTTTGTAGTGCACGTGCAAAACGGGCTTTCCATCCAGGATGCTCTCTTTTATCTTGGAGAACAAAATGGCGCCATCGCCTCCAACAACAATGTGAAAATCAGGTTTTTTCTTATCAAATACGAAATGCGGTGACGCCTCGTAGAGATGCGGAGAAACTGCATCGACGTCTTGCTCTTTCCCAAGCAAGTCATATTTCCTGAGAACTGCGTTTTTCATAAAAATTCCAGTATTGGAATGCTGTGTTTGGTACTATTGACTTGCAAAACAATATAAAAACCAGATGCACATAGGATAAGCGTTTGCATGCAGTACTACACGCGCAACGGCGATGATGGTTACACGAGCCTGCTCGGCAAAAGCAGGTTTCCGAAGCACGACCCCATATTCGAGGCAATAGGCAACATCGACGAGCTTAACAGCGCAATGGGGGTTGCGCTTTATTACATACACGACGACTTAGTACGGCGTGAGGTAAAAGCGATACAAAACGACCTGTTCGTGATAGGCACAATACTTGCTTCTTTCAAGGACAAGAAGATAAAGAAGAAAAAACTGAATGATGGCGTCGTAGACAGGCTTGAGAAAGCAATAGATGAGATGGAGGAGCGAACACCCAAGCTCACTAATTTCGTCATACCTGGAGGCTGCGAAGGTTCAGTGCATCTTCACGTTGCAAGGGCAATAGCGAGAAGAGCAGAAAGAAGCATCTTTTCAGCTTCAAACAAGCACAAGATAAAAATGGAGGTGAGCAGCTACATAGCCAGGCTGTCTTCTTACCTCTTCGTTGCCGCCATATACCTCAACTATGTCTCGCAAGTGAAGGAAACTCACCCGATTCACTGAACGCCAACGTTGAAATACTCCTTGAACTTGTTTGTTACGCTTATTCTTCTGCTCCTGCCTTGCTTCTTTCTTTCAACGAAACCCTTCTCAACAAGCTCCTTCATGTGTTCATAAGTGGACTCGCCGAACAGCTTGACCAGCTCGCTCTGCATGACGTTGTTGTTCTTGCTAACATATGCAAGTATTCTGAGCGAGCCTTTTCCTATATCGGGTCCGCTTGCGAACCTGCTCACCCTGCTTGCGTAGGGCTCGCGCAGTGAAAACATGTATTTTTTATCTATCTCAATTATCTCCATAGCGCCGTTGCGTTCCTTGTACTCGGCGACCAGCTTCTTAACAAGTTCTTCAACATGTCCAAACGACGCCATGCCTGTTATGTTGCAGAGATCCTGCGTTCCTAGTGCGCTTGGAGACATGAAGAGTGCAGCCTCGATAAGCTTCTTGTAATCAATCTGTTCTTCCATTCGCGCAACCTAGTTAAGTGCAATCACAATCTCGCCGAAGAATGCTTCCTGTATCAGCAGTATCCTGTTCTTGTTTGCGAGGAACAAGAGCGGGATGAAGACATCTAGCAGCGTGTCATCCCTCTTTGCTATGCTGCAAAGCGCGGAGAAAGTGACCATCTTGCTCGCATCAAGATTCTTCTGCACTAGGGAGTACACGGTCTCCACCTCGGCTTCGACATCGACCCTGGTAAATATCATCGGAACAATCCGAGCGTCGCTTGCAATCTTTTCTTCCCTGTACTCCTTGAGCTTCATCGCATCTTCAAGAGCGCCTATGAGCTCGTTAAGCGACACCCTCCTTTTTGGCGGAAGCCTGAGCCTCATCGAAAGGCCATCTACCGGTATGTAAGGCCTCGTGGAATTCTCTGCAGCAGCGCTTTCATCCACAACCCTTTCCTCGAGCTCTAGCATGTCACTTTTTAGTCTAAGGAGTATGGCTGATGCAAGTATTATGTTTGCAGGAACGCGAAGGTCAAGCACCTTCATGCGCTTAACGACATCGACGTACTTGCCCACTATATCTATTATGTCTATCTCCCACGGGTTGAGCTCGTTCTTCTTCACAAGATCCACAAGTATGTCCTTCCATGTCGCCTCCTTCACGAAGCTCTCAATGTCAAAACGATTGACACTAACCATGCTAGTAGCGGTCTCTCGCATAACTGTCGCCGTAGAGTATGCAGAAGTATAAAAATAAATACCTTTTTCTACAGGACCGTATCCGCCATGGCACCTGAAAGCAGCATTTTTGTAACATATTAATATTTTTTAGCCTCAAATCCTATTGCTGGTGAAATGGCTAATTTTCAAAACGAGTTCACGTACAAGAAGTATGCCGAGCAGGGGAAGGAGGAGGAATTCGACAGGCTTTTCGACGATGCTGTCGGAAATGTGAAGAGCGAAGTGTTGGGCAAAAGGTTCCCCCTGTATATAAATGGAAAGGAGATTTATGCGGGAGAGGAGCTCATCGAGAACTCCCCGATAGACGGCACGCTCGTAGGCAGATTCCAGAAGGGAACGCGCGAGCACGCCAAAGATGCGATTGCATCGGCAAGAACAGCATTCAGCTCTTGGGCAGGGATGGACTACAGAGAACGCGTGAAGATATTTAGGAACGCTACAGAGATTTTCAGGAAGCACAAGTTCGCCTTGGCCGCGATACTGAGCATAGAGAATGGCAAGACAAGGCATGAGTCCGTCGGAGAGGTCGACGAAGCGATAGACCTCATAAACTACTATGCAACAGAAATTGAGAGGAACAGGGGTTTTGTGAGGAGGAGCAAGCTGGAGGCATCCGAAGCGAAGGCATATGAGAAATTCAAGAGCGCCCACATTGGCTTCCAGGGTGCGCTCAGCGGGGAGGAAAGAATAACTGTCGCGATGAAACCGTACGGGGTCTTTGGGGTGATTGCGCCTTTCAACTTTCCAGTATCGATATCTACCGGCATGTGCGTCGGCGCCCTGATAACGGGAAACACTGTTGTGTTCAAGCCCTCATCCACGGACAACATGACGATGCTCACCGGGCTCGAGATATACAGGTTCCTAAAGGAAGCAGGAATCCCTGACGGTGTCATGAACTTCGTCACAGGTCCGGGTTCTGAGGTCGGCGACGAGCTTGCAGCCAACGAAGGAGTGAGCGGCATAGCGTTCACAGGCTCCAGGGCTGTCGGAATGGGCATGATTAAGAACTCGTACGGACTGGGAATGCAGAAAATATTCATCGTTGAGATGGGAGGCAAGAACCCGGCGATAGTAACCAAGCACGCCAATCTTGACGACGCCGTCACAGGAATAGCTGGCTCTGCCTTCGGTTTCAGCGCGCAGAAGTGCAGTGCCTGCTCAAGGGTTTACGTTCAGGAGTCGGTGAAGGAGGAGTTCGTGAGCAAGCTGATAGACAAGCTCAGAAGCATGAAGATAGGAAATCCGCTGAACAAGGATGTTTTCATCGGCCCGCTCATAAGCGCGAAGGCGCTGGAGAGGTACAAGGCTGCCGTCAACGAGGCAAGAAGCGCAGGTAGCGTGCTGTATGGGGGCAATGCGGTAAGCGCTGGCCTCAATGGCGCGTACGTCGAGCCCACCTTGGTAGACATTGAGCATTCGCACAAGCTTGTGCATGAAGAGCTGTTCGTTCCGATACTTATGATAGACACGTTCAAGAAGTTCGATGAAGCGGTTAGGAAAGCGAACGATACGGAGTACGGCCTCACGGCAGGTCTCTACAGCAAAAGCAGGAAGGAGATAAACGAGTTCGTCAGAGGCATAGAGGCAGGAGTCATCTACATCAACAGGAGAGCGGGAGCAACCACTGGTGCGGTAGTCGGTTTTCACCCGTTCGTAGGCTGGAAGGGAAGCGGGCTCACCGGAAAGGGCACAGGAAGCAGGCTCTACCTGACGCAGTTCCTCAGGGAGCAGAGCCAAGCGATCGTAAAATAAGCTTAAGTGTCAATAAAGCACTGATAAAATGCTTACACGACTGCTCTACGCATTTCTAAAAGCAAGGCCCTACAAAAAAAGTCTGGTAAAATACAGAAGCCATAAGATAAGAGCTGAGATCGCAGACACGTTTGCGAAACAGATGATCGGGCTGATGTACAGGGAAAGGATCGGGAATAACGAAGGCATGCTGTTTCCTCTGCTGATCAGCGGCAGAACCGCAGCGTCAGTCACAATGCTAAACATGAAGTTCGGAATTGACATAGTCTGGATTGGCGAAAAACACCTGATTGTAGACATTGCAAGGAACGCGCGCCCTTCATCTTCGATATTCGGTCGCACTTATTCTCCCAAGGCCAAGGCAAAATATGTCTTGGAACTGAAGGCAGGAGCAGCAAGCAAGATGGGCATCAGACTTGGAGAGCGCGTGGCCTTCTAGCAGCATCTGCCTTTTCATCAAAACTTAAATACCCCGCCGTGGAATGTAGATTGACACCATGAGCGTCACGAGATCCAAAAGAAAGGAGTACTGTTCTGAAGAGAACCTGCTGGCGCTATTAGAAAGCGACAGCATACTCAGGCAAACTGTCGTATGCGCCAAGCAAAGCGACTCCGCTTCACCAGAAGCAGTAGACCAGAGCACATTTTGCAGAGAGCAAGGTGCAAGGATAGCGGAGCGCATTCTAGGAAACTTTGATATTTTTGAACCGGTAATCCCCGGAGTACCCAAGAGAAGCGCGATCTACGATGAAACAGGGTATGGCTACTATGCATGCAGGATAAGACTTGACAATGACAAACCAGATGAAAAAATCCCAGAGGAAATAGTGGAGTGCGCATTTCAGATGCTCCGTAGCGCAGCAGACGCAGAAGAGGGGCTGAGGGATGCTCTGGCAAGTACGCGAAGGGCGGTTGACTGTGCAAGCATAAAAGAACTGCCTCCAGAGGGAATGAAGGTGTATGCAGCATTAGACATGGGAGCGGAAATATGCACCAGAAGCTCCGTATCAAATGGGATGGAATACGCGCAGCCTACCAAACCGTTAAGGAGGCCTTTCCTGACGCTGATGATAGAAACAAGCGAAGGCGAGCGACAGATGAAAAGAGCAGTATGTGCTGTGGAGCATACTGCAAAATATTTTGCAGACCTGTTTGAGGACTCCGAAGTTCCTTTCGCATAACCTGTGTTTTATCATTTCAGCCGGCAGCACTGTGATTTGCATGCCCGCTGATTAAATTAACGTCTGGCAGCTGGATCTCACTGCTGACTCTTTTCAGATCCTCTTGCAGGTGCCAGCGTGCGCCTTTTTGCATCACGGTAGTCCTTGCCGTCCTGCACCTTGTTTGCTGCAAACTCATTGCCGAACTTGAGGAATGTTCTTATTGCTGTCTCGTACCACTTAACAGCTTCGAAAGGGTCCTTTTCCATGGCTGCATCTCCAGCGAGCTGGTATAGCGCTCCTGCCTCATTGGAATGGAACGTCGAGCCCTTCCCAACGTCATCTTCCATGCTTTTCTCAAGGTCTTTCATTATATCTGCGGCTCTAGCCATGAATTCAGCAGCCCTGGCCAATTGCTTAGGATCTTTTTGGTTCGCCTCCCTTATGCTTGTAGAGAGCAATACCAGATCCTGCGTTTCTGCCAAGAGCTGTTCCGTTTGCAGCTTAGCGTCATTGAGCTTATCCTTCGCTATGTCTGCGGCGAGCGCATCAATATCTGCCGCTTCCTTGTACTTCTTGTTCTCTCGCATCTTTGTTGCGTTGCTTGTACTTATGTCAAACATCTCCCTGGCAAACGCGCAGAACTCCTTCTTCTCGAGTATGCGTTTTGCCAATCCAAACGCGTCATTCCCTGCTTCTCCTGGCCCACCATAGCGTTCTGAGAAGAATTCGCTGTGTTGCTCTACTTTAGATGCAAAAATGTCCTTCAGGACTGCAAGTTCGCGCCTGAAAAGCGATTTGCTTTCGTCTACTGTGCCTGCCGCTTCTTCGTCAGTTGCTGCGTTGTCAAAATAATTGGCGATGTTCTTCAGATTCATAGGATTGGATTTTGATTCCCTTTCAGCGGTATTGACCCACTCTGCAGATGCCTGCAACAGAACAAGGCTCCTGGTCTGAGCTGCGATCTTGTCTAACTTTGAAACGTCATCCAATGCGCTTGCTGCAGCGTCCAAAGCACTTGGATATTGCCCGCCGATGAAACGTATATTTTCTTCCTCGCTAACGATCGCTTTCTCCATTCCCGCACCAAAAGCAGCAAATGCTTTCTCGACCAGGCTAGCTTTATCATACAGGGACATTTTATTATTCGATCTCTCCAAGGGAACACCCATCCTAGCTTGTTTTGCCTCTTTAATATTGTTATGTATCAGTTTGTTTTTGGAACTACACCTTATTTTGCACGCTCCAGGAATACTTGAGCTGTTGAGATACTATTTTAAGATAGTCTAAACATAGACTAAATATGCCTAATTATTCGGTGAAAGTGTCCAACATCAGCAAAATCTATAACACGGGAGCCATCGAAGTCAAGGCATTGCTGAACGTGTCCTTTTCTCTAGAGCTGGGAGAATTCGTCGCCATAGTGGGGCCTTCGGGAAGCGGCAAGTCGACACTCATGAACATACTGGGCACCATAGACAAGCCGACGCACGGTGAAGTTTACATAGACGGAATAGCAACATCGAGCATGAACGGAGACGCGCTGGCTGATTTCAGGAACAAGAAACTCGGTTTTGTGTTCCAGGCATACAACCTCATATCCGGCCTTGACGCGGAGAAGAATGTTGAGCTGCCGCTAATGACAACGAACATGCGTGACGAAGAGAGAAGGAAGAAGGCGGAGAAGCTGCTTGTGCAGCTAGGCCTCGGGGAGAGGCTCAGACTAAGGCCGACAAGACTGAGTGGCGGCGAGCAGCAGCGCATTGCGCTTGCGCGCGCTCTGGTGAACGACCCGACGCTGATACTTGCAGATGAACCTACAGGAAACCTTGATACAAAATCAGGAGAAGATGTGATAAAGCTACTAAGAGGCATTAGCAAAACAGGGAAGGTTACTGTAGTCATGGTAACGCACAATCTCGACATCACAAAATATTGCGATCGCATAATCCACATAAAAGATGGAAAGTTGGAGAAAATAGAGGTAGTGAAGTGAAAGGAAAAAACAATCTGTCGAACTATCTGTCTTCGCATGTACCGTCAGTACCTGCCGGTGCCTTGAAGATGCTGCTGCTGCTCATGACAATAATGCCTAGCATAGCTTTTGCAGGAACAAGTGGGCCATCGCCAATACCTCCGGCACCGGCGTTTCAGATAAGTACTGCCGTGCTCACTCTATGCAGGGGGATCGTAAACAACATACCCGTATTGGTGTCCAACCCTGGCATTCAGCCGATGACAAGCCTGCAGCTCGGTTTGGTTTCATCAAGGAATATATACGCCATAGGCAACGGAACTGTGAACCATGCGACTGTGACCGCAAACGGCACAACGACAGTCAACCTGCCCCTTTTCGTAAGTCTTAACACATCTTCCCTCGTCTCCGTAGGAATATCTGTGAACTACAACTACTACTCTCTTTACTCGGACAGCGAGGTGAGGAACGTAAGCTTCGGGGTGGAAACATGCACATCGCCTCTCTTCATACAAACAAACCCCGTAGTAACGTCTGGCAGAATAGGGAACCTGACGATCAACCTGACAAATGTCGGAAGCACAACACTCAAAGCAGTATCGCTACAGATATCACTTCCTTCCCAGGTAGCTGCAATCCTGAGCTCACAGCCGATCCAAATCGGCACGATGGAGCCCGGAGCGAAAACGCAAGTCAACGAGAGAGTGTTCATATTCAGGAACGCGTCGCAGTCTTTCCCGCTCAATGTCTCAGTGTACATGTACAACGGCACCAGCCCTGTGCAGTTGCTCGATACCATTCCGCTCCTCTCCACTGGCATAATAAACATAACCTCTTCCAGCACAACCATATCTCCGGCCAGTCCCACGGCGGGAAGCATATTCTCAATGTCGTTGATACTAACAGACATCGGCACGACTGGGGTTTCGGCGGTTACTGCCACTCCACTTCCGCCTATCGGCATCGCGCCGTACGGCTCAAACTCTGTGTTTGTCGGTGACATGTCTGTGGATACGCAGGTGCCTGTCACTATGACGCTTCGTTCGAATTCTTCGTTGAAGGGCGGCAGCTACGCCATACCTGTGAGGATAAACTACCTTAACAATTTCAGGGAGAACCTCAACACGACAATAATGGTGCCTGTGACAATAGTGGCAAGCATCGCATCCAACTCCACCAGACTGGGAACGTACCCAGGGCGCTCCGCAGGCGCGGGAGGCTTCCCTGTGCTGCTTGCAGCCGTAATAGCAGTGGTGATGGCTGTGGCGTTATGGTACGTGCTGAAGAAGGGCATTCTGAAGCGCCTGATGCACAGGTTCAAGTGAGGTAAGCAGGCATGGACATAGATGACATTTTCTGGTTGAGCTACAGAGACTTGAGTGAGAAGAAGGTAAGGACCATATTGACCATAGTGATGGTGATAATAGGCATAGCTGCGATAGTGGCTCTAACCTCTGTCACTGCGGGAATAAGCGCTAGCATAACAAAGCAGCTCGAGTCCCTCGGACCTACAGCGATAATAGTGAGCTCAGGCACGAGCACAGGATTCACTGCAGCGGACGTAGGGCAGATGTCGTCACTCCCGAACGTTACGCTTGTCACTCCGCTGCTAACAGGTTCGGCAACTCTATACGCGGGAAACCAGAACACCTCTGTAAGCGTGATAGGCGTATCTACGCAGGGCATCAGGCAGCTGCTAGGTAGCAACGTGACTGTTTATGAAGGATCGATGTACGAGGACACCATAGCGCCCGCAGTTGTTGTTGGGCACAGCATAGCGTTCCCGTCTTCGGCAGCCGGGCAGCAGACGATAGCGATAGGGCAAAGCGCGACTCTCAGAATTGGCAATGGAAGAGGCGGCGTTCAAACAGTTACAGTTCCAATACTCGGCATACTGCCTTCGCATGGCGCATCGCTCATACCGATCGATACTGGAGTGTTCTTGTCAGTTGAGGCGGCGAGAGTGCTGCTGCACAAATCCTCTTTCAATGAGATGGTGGTGCTGGCATCCAACCTCAGCAGCGTAAACGCCACATCCTCGCTCATAACTACGATTTACGGTAGCAGCGCAAGGGTAACTACGACCTCGCAGCTGCTTTCCACGGCATCTTCGATAATAGGTTCCATAACGCTGCTGTTCGCTGTGATAGCAGGGGTATCTCTTCTGGTGGCAGCGGTGGGAATAATGAATGTGATGCTCATGGGCGTCATGGAGAGGACGCATGAGATAGGCATAATGAAATCCATAGGCTTCAAGAACAAGCACGTCATGCTTCTGTTTCTGCTCCAGGCGTTGATCATAGGCATAGTCGGAGGCGTAGCAGGAGTGGCAGTGGGAGCAGCAACTTCCTACTCGCTTGCCGCGGTGTTCAGCAGCAGCTCCAGCTCTGCAAGTGCTGGAGCGTCAACAAGCGCAGGCGGATTCAGGGGAGGAACAAGTGGAAGCGTAGGCGGACCTAGCACTGAAGGGGCTACGGGAAGCGCATCCTTTGGAGGCGGATCCTCGTCAGGCATGTCCTTTACTCCAGTGTTTCCATTTATGACGATAGTCACTGCGCTGCTAGTATCAACGATAGTGAGCATAGCAGCGGGGCTGTATCCTGCGTGGAGAGCGAGCAGGATGGAACCTATAGACGCTCTCAGGCAGCTCTGATCACTTGAGAGTATTGAAGAAATAGCCGCCGACGAGGATTGGACTCGCGACCTTCTGCTTACCATGCAGACGCTCTACCACTGAGCTACAGCGGCGGTACTTGATTTAAGCAGGTATGAAACTTATATACCTTAGCTCCTGCACGAAAAGATGTTAATAAAAAGCCTTTCAGAGAAATATGTGCGTGGAGGGATATAGGATGAAAAAATCGTTAACAGTATTGCCGCTTTTTTCGGCATTGTTTTTGTTGATTCTGCAGGTTTCGGCTCAGGGCATTGGCACTTCCAATATTATTTTGTCGCAGAGCTCTCTGAATGTAACTGCTGGGAACTCCGTGTCCGTAGACTACACTGTACAGCTGGCAAGCGGTAGCACGTGGGGCACCACGCTCGTAGTCACTAACGCGGCGCAGCTGCAGCAGCAGGGAATAACAGTAAGCTTGAGCAACCCTTCAGGAGAACCTCCATTCTCAGGAGTGCTTACTGTAATTACTTCCCAAACAACTACGACTGGCTCCCGAATCTATACAGTCATACTGGCTGCCACTGGAGATGACCCATCGCAGCAGAACGCGGTGCTGAATGTGAACGTCGCTTCACCTTCTTCGGCAGGAAGCTCAACTGTGGCTACCACAGCAACACAGTATCCTTACCCGACTTCTGGTATCGGCATTGGCGCAGTCGCTGGCGTTCTCATAGCGATCATTGCGCTCGCAACGGCTTATCTCATGTTCGTCTGGAAATCAATGCTCACCAGACTTGTCTTCATGGGCACCGCTATGATACTGATTGGTACGGTCGTTTGGCTGTACGGCGACTATGCGGGCGGGCTTTTCTCCTATATATACGGGGGAGTTGCCGCAATACTCATAGGAACTTCAGTGTGGTTCTATGGTGACATAAAAGGAGGCACCTTCAAACAAAAGCTTCCGGGAAAACTTGTCGCTGCAAGCATACTCGTGATGCTTATCGGAATCGCAGTATGGATCTATGGCGACTATAACGGAGGCCTGCCTCTGTACATCTGGGGCGGAACGGCGCTGCTGCTTCTAGGAACCATAATCTGGCTGTATGCAGACTTGAAGGCGGGCGCGTTCCTGAGAAGGAAGAAATAAAGTCGAAAGTATGTTTAGGCTAGCTATGTTAAGGGGCAACGCTGCAATTTCCTTATTCAGATACTTTGTAGACCTTGTCTCCTTCCTTCACTTGCTGGTCCACTTTCATACCTATTGCCTGTCCCGCATCCGCAGTCTCTACGCTCTGATGCTCTACCTGCATGCTCCCGACTTTCTGAGTGAAGTTGGTGCCTTCCCCTTCAATTGAGAGCACATCGCCTACGCGAATGCTGCCGCTTAGCTTCACCACTGCGACTCCTATCTTGTCGAAGTAATGCTCTACTTTTCCTACTTCTGTCTTTTCCACCATAAAACTATTCGGAATGTAAGATTAACAAAGTTTTCCTTCAAGGAAGTCCATCCAAGACTTTTTATTCATATGCATCTTAGTTTACTGATAGGGTTTTTGATGCAAAGTGAACTAGCAAATTCTCAACAAAAAAGGTCTGCCAAAAGAAAGGATTACTTCTCAGCTGCGATTGACATGGCGATCATTTCAGCTTCGATAATGTTGCTCTATTTCATTCTGACCTCCAATACCGAAAACATGTGGATTGGGCACGCAGCAGCGGGCGCAGTGAGTCTTCTGTTCACCGCTTTTGGCATCTTCTTCGGAGCCATGATGGTGGGCCGCGTTAAGCGGTTTGAGGGAGTCAATGCGTTCAAGCTACACAGAAAAATCAGCGTGTATGTAACCATTCTCATTCTTGCGACTTTCATTTACGGATTGTGGCTTATAGGCGGGCATGGAGAATCTATGTTCTGGGAGCAATCAGAATCTTTCACTTTGGCTTTGCACGGATGGGTTGGCTTAGCTGTAGTTGCAATTGCACTTTCGCAGACGTTGCCTAGCTTCCTGCTTAAGAAAACCAAAACGAAGAGAACAGTGCACACCATTCTCGGCTATGTTCTGATGGCGTTGCTGTTATTGCAGCTATTTTTAGGGATGCAGCTTACGTAATAGCCTGCTAAACGGAAGTTGCAGGGGGTGAGATTTGAACTCACGTAGGCGCTGAGGCCACAGGATCTTAAGTCCTGCGCATTTTTCTGTGGCTAAGGCCAGACCAGACTCTGCCACCCCTGCGTAAGCATATTACACAAATGCGTTATTTAAAGACAATCAGCCGTACATCGAAGGTCCTGTTGCTTCATCGGTTGCTTTGTTGTAGTGGTCATGCGAGTCCTTTGCCTTCTTCAGCATGTCCTTGACCCTTGCCTCTACCTCATGCGCCTCTTTATTTAGTTCAGCCAAATCCACATCTATTCCCATCAGTCTATGCAACCCTTCTATCACAGTCTTAGCGTACTTTGGATCCACCATCGTAGGATTGACTTCCACCAGCAAGTTTACCGTTGGTATGTTGAAATCGACTGCACCTGTAATCAGCAATGCGCTAACTCCTGCAATTACTCCTTCTTGCACCGGTTTCAATCCCCTCTTCACCGCCTTCTTCATAAGTTCAGGACTTGACGATATTACATATGCGACGCCAGTCTGCTTCTGCGATGCCATTCCTCCTATAGAGATTATCTTGCATATTCCTTTCTTCCTGACAAACGATAGCAGTTCGTTCGCTAGCTGGTATATTGCTGTTTGCGGTATTGTGAACTCTGATAACACGACCACTATTTTGTTCTTACTGTCCAGGTAAAGTCTTACCGTGTGCATTGGTTTGCCCGAGTGCACCGCAGCGATAGGCGGGAATAGATCGCTCTCGATATATCCAATGTACTTCATCTTCAACTTCTCTACCATGTAACTTACTGCCATCGGACCTACCAAACCTGCTCCAGGGAAGCCTTCAATCAGGGCATACCCCTTGAGGTTCGCGTCGTCAAAAAGCCTTATTTCAATCATTCAATCAACGCTATTTAACAATAAAGATTTAAAAAAGGGAGTTTTCCCGTATATTCTGCTGACGACACTACGACGATAGATATATAAACTGTGCAAGATATGATAATACAGGTGAAATCTATGGCAGAAAGAATGACAGCTGAGAGAATAACCAGAGAAGACGGCTATCTTTACTACCTAGGAAAGGATGGCTACGTCTGGAGAACCCCTATGAAGACCAACTCGAGAGGAAGAAAGGCGAAAGTCGGAAGCGAGAAGGTCGCAAGACAGAAAGATTTCCTCTACTACATAGACAAGAGCGGATATGTAGCAAGAGCCAAGATGAACAGAAAGGGTAGAAGGTAATTGGTTTGGGGGCAAATGCCCCTTTTACCTTTAGTCTTATTTTTACATCATTTTCCATACTGTGACGTAAACGTTACGGTTGACGGCACGCCGTTGTTGTTATTACCAGAGTAATCATTAGCATTGCCGTTGAGCGGCCACCAGCCCATCAGGTTCTGCAGCTTCATGGGTGCGCCGCCAATTCCTTCAAGGTAGAGCGCCTGAATCTGGTTCGCTGAGAGAGAGGTGTTGTAGATTTGGGCGTTCGCTATGGAGCCGTTGAAGAAAGTCAAAAGGCTCTGTCTCACTCCGATTTTAATCGGTGTTGCCGCCTTCCAGCTTGTCGGCAAACTTGCGGTTACGGGCGCCTTTAGAGCCCCATTGAAATAAATATTGAAAGTGCTGCTATTCCAAGTATAAGTCAGGTAGTACCATGTTCTTGCATTAATAGTGGTTCCCCAGCTGACTACTCTAAAGGATGTGTCGTTTCCATGAGTGATGTATATGCTAGCAGACGTAACAGTCAATATCAGGGATTTCGCTTCATAGCCGTTACCAATGCTAAAAATAGTTCCTGAACCACCTGCATGAGACAACACATAAAACCATGCTGACACCGAACCGCTTGCGACATTCATAGCAGGGGGTATGTCATAAGTCACATAGCTGCTTGCGCCGTTGAACTGTGCCACGTACTGCGGCAGCTGTCCTGTGCATACGCCCATCAGGTTGATGTTTGTCGTCGTTCTCGGTCCGCTTGGTCTGAAGACCTGGCACGCACCTGGCGGAGCTCTGGGACTAAAAGATGATGAATTGAAAACACCGAGTTGGAATAGAGCACCAAGCACGACCGCGATTATCAGGATGGCCCAGCCGTAGGTCATGAGGTACTCCATCGCAGACTGCGATTTGAAAGAGATTCCTTTGCCCTGCTTCATACTCTCGCAGTAAAGTAACCTTAAACTAATAAATAGCTTATTGCCTGGAATGCACTTCAGCATTCGGGCACGGCGGGATTTGAACCCGCAACCAACAGCTCCGCAAGCTGCCGTGCTATCCAAGTTACACCACGTGCCCAATGTTAATGCCTTTTATATATTTTACTGCACAAATAAGATTCTATTTGCGCTACTTCAAAGTGACAAAATGGGAACATCAGCCGGAAAAACATGCAGTTCGTGTGGCAGGCTTACTGCTGAGTATACTGAATTCAAGTGCCCCGAGTGCGGAAAAACGACGATAGTCAGATGCAAGGCTTGCAGGGAGACGTACAACAAGTACAGATGCAAGGAATGCAATTTTGTGGGACCATAATGGGAGACGTAGCAGTTCTATTTCGGATTTATGCGGATGAGGGCAAAGAGGAAGTTGTCCGAAAGACCATAGTGGAGCAGCTGAAACCAAAGGGCTCTCAACTCGAGGATGTCGCCTTTGGTATAAAGACAATAAAAGTCTTATTCATACATCCCGATTCTCAAGGAAGCTCCGATATGGAAGAAGCACTGAAAAAGATTCCTGGAGTTAGGGATGTCGAAGTAATTGAAGAAGGATTGTTATAGTTCTGTCTTCATCATGCGTGCTTGCGCAAGCCTGTTTTCTATTTCTTCCAGTGATGTCGCGCCAGTTTGATTCCCGCTAACCTGAGCTACCTCCTCCACTTCTCAAGCATCACATCCGAAATTAATTTTTTCATGCAGAGAAATATCGTGCATGAAAGAATTATATAGTTAAAATGAGGCATATTCGCTAACAGACAGCAAGGGGATCGGATGATAAATTCCATAGAGCTCAAGAACTGGAAAACGCACAGCGAAACCAAACTCAGGTTTTCCAAGGGCACAAACATACTTCTTGGCCAGATGGGTACTGGGAAAAGCAGCATAATGGATGCGATATCATTCGCTCTTTTTGGAACATATCCTGCAATACAGCACAGGAAGGTTGCTGTTGACGGGATAATAATGAACAGGCCAGAGCAGAAGAACCAAGCCAAAGTAAGGCTTGATTTCGGTGTTGACGGAATTTCCTACACTGTAGAAAGGACTCTCGAGCTGAACGGAGCCGCGAAGGCAACAATATCCAAGGAAGGCACTTGCATACAGACGCAACCGCAGCGCGTCAACGAAGAGATAGCAAAAATACTGAAAGTAGACTATGATCTCTTCTCAAGGGCTGTTTACTCAGAACAGAACAGGCTCACTTATTTTCTGGAGTTGAGACCTGCGGAGAGGAAGAAGCAGATAGACGAGCTTCTTGGCCTGGACAAGTTTGCCACGGCGCAGGATAACGCTACCACTCTTGTAAACAAGATACGCGACATGGTTAGCGAGGGAGAAAGTACGGCAGCAACATTTGACATAACGAAGCTCAAAGAGCAGCACAAAACACTTCTTGATGAAGCTGCAAACCTTGCAAAGACAGGAAAAGATCTGAGCGCAGAACTCAATGAACATAACAAGAAAAAAATTGATGTTGAAAAAGGTCTCAAGGAGGCAAAAGAACTCTACAACAAGAAAGTACAAGCACAAAAAGAAATAGAAGGATTGACGAGCAGGTTGGGAGTGATTGAGAAGGAGATAGAAAAAATAGAGAGGAAAGGCATTAAGGACAAGGCCGAGCTGACCAAGAGTCTGAAAGAAGCAACTGCACTTTTTGATAATTTACATGAAGAGGAAAAGAAGGCTGAAGGTGAAGAAAAAGCGTCATTTGAAATCTTAGCACACGCCGAAGCGGAGATGGGAAGTGTCGCAAAGGATGCTGAAGAGGAAGAAAAGCTGCTCAAGCAGTGTGAAAAGAGGGACAGAAAGGCGATCGAAGAATCTGTTACAAAGAAAACAGAAGAGACAAAGAAACTAAAAGCGGAGCATGACGCTAGCGTCGCAAGCAGGAAAGAAAATCAGAAGTGGCTTGATGAACTCAAGGCTCACTTAGACAAATGCCCGATTTGCGAGAGAGAACTTGATGAAAAACTCAGGAACAAGATACTCGAAGACAGGAACGGCGTGATAGAAAAATTGCGGAAAGAGATAGAGAAGCAGAAAATTGCAGCCGATCTGGCTGAAAAAGAACTTGAAGAATGCAAAAAGGAAGCAGAGGAATTGAACAGAATAGAAGACAAACTCAAGTGCTACAAGGACGCTGGCAAGAAGCTCAAGGCGATAAAGGGAAAAGCTGAAAGCGCGCGCACCAAGAACGCGCAATTGAAGAAGAAAAAAGAAGACGCAAAGGATGTATCTTCCAAGGCAAAGGACGCACTAGCAAAACTTGATTCCGAGAAGGAAACCATAGAGAGGCTGGAAGGCTACGTTAGCGACAGAAGCAAAACAAAAGAGGCGTTGAAAGTCAAGGAACAGGAGGCAATCAGGCTTCCAGTAAATGAAGAAGCGGTGGAGAAACTGCAGAACGCATTCACAACAATCAATGTCAGTATCAGTGAAATAGCAACGAGGATGGAGTCAAACGCCACTGCTGGGAAGGAAAAGGCAGTGCAAGCGACCGAGAAGAAAAAGGAGATAGAGAATATAGAGAAGATTCTGGAGGGAGTTAAGAAAAAGAAGAAGGCAATCGACAACCTAAACAAGTTCAAGATCGCTCTTGAAGAAACGCAGGCAGTCCTGAGGACGAAGCTGATAGGCTCAATAAACGGCATAATGCAGGAAATCTGGCCAGAGCTGTATCCTTATGGCGACTACCAAAACATAATGCTGGAGCCCGACGCAGACGACTACGCGTTAAAGGTGAACACTAACCGTGGCAGCGATGCGAACTGGGAAAATGTCGACATGATAGCAAGCGGCGGAGAGAAAAGCATTGCCTGCCTGGCAATGCGCGTTGCATTTGCTTTGGTCCTTGTGCCTAACCTCAAATGGATAATACTTGACGAGCCCACCCACAATCTAGACCAGCAGGGACTGGACAAGTTCGTCAAGGCGATTAATGAGACGTTGCCGCGAATCGTCGACCAGGTATTCATAATAACGCACGACGATATGCTAAAGCAGGCAGCTAACGCCAAGATATATGTGCTTTCCAGGAACAAGGAGGTAAACGGCGGAACTAGCGTAGAAGCTTTCTAGCAGTTGGCAATCTTACCAACTCCAGGTTAATGCTAGCGCATTTCCTTAGATGGCTGCCCTTTGGTCTTTGAAAGCGAATCAGAGCTCTCCGAGTCCGTAACCCTTTCTTTCCTGCGTTCTGCCAAATACGGAAGTGCCTCCGACACCTGTGAATATCGCTATTATCTCTGCTTTGCCCATGTAGTTAGGGTCGAGCCTTGCTCCCCAGGTAACGCTGGCATTTGCAGCCAGCTTGTCCGTGAGCTTCGTTGCGATCTCGTTCGCTTCTCCGAGCGTCAGGTCAGGTCCTCCGACCACGTGCATAAGCACGCCAGTCGCTTGCGAGTAGTCTACGTCGAGCAGCTTGTTCTTCAGTGTCGAGTTAACAGCGTCTTCCACCTTGTTAGATCCCTGGCCGGTTCCGACGCTTATCATTGCAAGTCCGCCACCTGCCATTATCGACCTCACGTCTGCGAAGTCAAGGTTTATCAGGCTAGGCTGCGTTATTGTCTCTGTTATTCCGCGCACCGCCTTTGCAGTTATCTCGTCCGCAAGAGTGAACGTTTTCTCTATAGGCAGGTTAGGGTACAGCGTGACCAGCCTCTGGTTGTCTATTACAACAACGGTATCGACGTTCTGTCTCAGCGCCTCAACTCCCTTCCTTGCGGTCTCAAGCCTGACTCTCTCAAGCGAGAAAGGCAGAGTCACTATTCCTACGACTATCGCTCCCTGCTCCTTCGCTATTCTTGAAACGACAGGTATGGCTCCAGTTCCAGTTCCGCCTCCGAGTCCGGCAGTCACGAACACAAGGTTTGCGTCCTTGAGAAGGAATTCTATCTCTTTCTTTGACATCTCAGCTGCCTTCGCCCCTATCTCAGGGAAGCCTCCGGCTCCGAGCCCGTGAGTGATTTCGCTACCGAGCAGCAGCTTGGTTATGCTTGGGTTCAGCATTCCAAGGTGCTTTGAATCTGTGTTGAAAGCAAACAGGCCAGCGCCCTTAACATCCATCATGCTAAGCCTCTGCACCGTGTTGTTGCCTCCTCCTCCGACTCCCACTACAGCTATCTTCGGTTTGAAATACTCAAATTCTTGGTTACTATTCTGTGTCGCCTGCTCGCTTGCATCGTACATGGTATCATACTGATGTTGGAAGCAAAGATAAAAAAGTCTTTCTTACAGTTAGGATTCCCGCAAGTTCCCCTCTATTCATGCCGCTCAAAGCTTGCCATCACGAAAGTCATAAATACTAACACGCAGAAAAAGTAGTGATGACATGTGCCAAGCGCTTGTGGGCAAAGTAGTAAAGGCGGGAGTAGAAAAGATAACTGTCGAGTGCAACGGCAAGATCAGGGAGCTCAGGTCCAAACTTGTCGACGTGAAGGAGGGGGACAACGTGCTTTTCTCCACTGACATAGCCATAGAAAAGATAGATGCTGAGGAAGCAGGAATAATACGTGGGGAAATTAAGTGAAGATAGACGACAGGATTCTATTCTTGAAGTATGCGCTGCCATGCGCAAGTACTCTGGTCAAAAGAGGAGTCGTAACTCAGGAGCATGTAAACAGTCTGATAGCGCTCGTCTCCGATGGCGAGGTGCCAAAAGAAGGGGCTGAAAATATATTTAAGATTGCAAATGCAATGTGTGAAAGCATAGCTGGAAGAATGGGGAAGGGCGCAGTGGACGCTGAAGTCATTAGAACTTATTTTTTACTCGAGCATAGCAAGGTAGTTGATGACAGATTCGAATCAATGAAAGACTTCGACCCTGTGGCTTGCAAGACCTATGCTGGTAAAGTTGCAGAAGTGAATGGCTGTTTCGCCATTGTCGAGACCATTTTAGGAAAACAACGATATAAAACAGTTTTCGCCAAAGAAGTTAAGAAAAACGATAACGTTGCGGTACATTTTGACTTTATTGTAGAAAAGATTTCGGCTGCGATTGCAGGAAAAATGAACGAGAGGATGGAATGAAAAATGAGACCAAAGGAATGCTTCTTGCAGTAATGGCAGCCACCATCAGCGGCATTGCGATACCCGCAAACAAGCTATTTATCGTATCCCTTGACCCGACGGTGTTTACTGCAATCAGAGCGATAATAATCGGAGTGATATTCCTTGCCCTGTCCTTCTATCAGTCAAAGAGAAGTCGTACAAAATTCAAGAAAGTCTCATGGAAATACCTGCTGGCCATAGCCGTTATCGGAGGCGCATTCGCTTTTATCCTATACTTCAATGGTTTGTCGCTGACGACTTCCGGAAGAGCCGCCTTTCTGCAAAAGACGTTGCCCCTGTACACTGCAATTTTTGCCTTCATATTCCTTAAGGAAAAGATAACAAAAAGGATGTCGTATGCTCTGGTCACGATGTTTATCGGGCTGGCGATCTTGTATGCGGCACAAATAACTCCCTCTGCATTATGGTCAAATCCATCCCTTGGAGACTTAATGGTAATAATCGCGACAATACTATGGGCTATTGAGAACGTCATAGCGAAAAAGGCGATGATTATGGGAGAGACTAATTTAGTGATATCATTTGCGCGTATGTTCTTCGGCGGCATTATACTATTCGGTTTTGCGCTGCTTTTCGGCAAATTCGGGGTCCTGCTTTCACTTTCAATGCAACAGTGGATAAACGTACTGATTTCTACTGTGCTGCTCTTCTTCTACGTCCTCTTCTGGTACTGGTCCATCAAGCGCATCAATGTATCAAAGGCGACTGCATTGCTTCTTGTTGCGCCAATCATCTCGCTAGTTGGAGGAGTTATTCTGTTCGGGGAGCCTGTGTCTGTATTTGAGTTGGTAGGATGCGGTGTAATACTGGTCTCAGCGTACTTCCTTAGCGGTGTAAAAAGTGAATTCCGGGAAAAACTGTAAGTTTCTGGTCTTCGGCAATCCGATGGTGAGAAAGGACAGCCTGCCGCTCAGCATCATCGACGACCTAAGGGCTAACTTTCCGAACGTTGAATTCACTGTCTTCGACCCGAACGAGAACCTGGAGGAAGAGGGCAGGGAGCTCAACATTATCGACACTGTTGAGGGTATAGACAGCACCACTCTGATAACTGACATAGGTGCGATAAACATCCAAAAACTGTACTCGATGCACGACTTCGACCTCGGATACGTCTTAAAGCTGCTAAAGAAGCTACACTATATAGACAGCGTAAGAATATTCGGAGTTCCGATGAAAATTAGCAAGAAAGCCGCGCTTGAGCAGCTCACGAAGTTAATCAGCGCCAATTTACCTTGAGGAAGTGGCTTGCACAGCTCATGCACGGATCGTATGCTCGGATGAGTTTCTCAATTTCATATTCTATCTGCTCCTTGCTTTTTCCTAGGTTCGCTTCTACGAGCTGCACGACGCTTTTCTCCATGCCTATTTGATTCTGCTGAGTAGGCACTACGATATTGCCGTACTTTACCTTTCCTGTCTTGTCTATTGATAACATGTAGTAGAGAGTTCCTCTTGGCGCTTCAATCACTCCGATTCCCTCGCCCTCCTTTATTATCACCGGGTCGTTGTGCTCTTCCTTGAACTGGTTCGTTTCCAGAATCTCCAAAGAGTGGTCTATGCAATGAAGTATCTCTATTGCCTGCGCAAGATTGTTGTGGAAGATGTTCTTGGAAGGAAAAACGCTCAGATACTTAGAAGCATCTGTCTTCGTCTTGCTGTTCATGCTGTCTCTGTTCAGGTTGAGTCTCGAAAGAGCCCCGACCATATACTCCCTTCCTTCAAAATCATAGCCTGTAGCTTCGGAGTAGGGTATGACTATCCTGTCCAGATAGTCCCAATACCTGTCCTCTTTGATGTGTTCTCCTCTTGAGTCCTGTATCTCTCCGTTTATGTACGAATAGTCCTTGCTTACCAAAGCGACAAAGTCAATATCGCGCTCAAGCTTGAAATCGCAGTTGTAGAACATCTCAATGAACTCAAGAACGTAGGGCCTGATGGTCCTGAGCTCATCTACGCTTCTCTTAATTTCCTCCTCGCTAGGCAGGTGCGAGAATTTGCCCACTTCTGCGAATGTCGCGTGTATGGCCCTGCCTGCAATCACTTTCGAGAGGTTGTTTCCAGAGCTCTTTATCGCGAATGCCTTCTTTATCAGCTCGTCCTGCGTTTTGTCAAAATCAAGCACAGAATCCTTTCCGAAGAGGTCAGGCAAGCAGAACAGGAACAGGTGAAGTGCATGATCCCTTATCATCATTCCGTAGAGCGAGAGCTTTCTTAGCATCAGCGTCTGGTCGCTAGGCGTATAATCCATCGCCTTCTCAACGGCCTCCGAGCAGCAGGTCAGGTGAGCTATGCTGCAAGTGCCGCAGATCCTTGAGGTCATCAATGGAAGAGAGATTGCGAACTTGTTCACTATCGCCTGCGTATAGAATCTCTTGCTTTCTGTTATTTTCAGCTTTACGTAGTCTACCTTGCCTTTGCTGATCTTTATGTCCAGGCTGCCATGGCCCTCTATCTTTGACAGATCTTTCATGTGTATGTGGTCTACGCCCTCGACTGCGCCTTCCGAATCATCAGCGTGCATCCATAACACCAAACTCTTTGAGATACTTGTCAAGCGTGTTGAGAAACACATCCTCCTGCATAGGGCAGCCAGCCACCTCATCGTCCACCTTGACAATTTCCTTTACTGCGCGTACCTTATCCGCTTGCTTAAACCTTGTCAAAAGGAACTCTATGTCTTTCTTCACCTTTTCGTCAAACATATTTCTCTGCGCAGCAGGCATCCCATTTACTGCGCACGATCCGACTGTCACTAGCCTTTTTGCGTTTTTCCTTATTGAAATAAGCTTCTTCGCGTCTCTTTCGTTTGTTATGGCCCCTTCAACAAAAGCTACATCGATTGACTTGAGCACATTATTCCTTCTAAGAACCCTTGCATGCCGTATGTCAAGCAGCTCCTTCCACTCAAAGTAGTTAGCATTCATAAGCTCTATCCAGACCATCGTGTTATCCTCGCAGCACGTGAAGGAGAACCAGCCTATCCTGAGCTTTTTGCCTGCCATGCTAAGAATTTGCTTATAAAGATAATAAAACTTGTGCTGCCTAGGCAAAAGCTGCGTACTTAGAGCTTCAAGCAGAAAGTTAGGTTATAATACTTAACTGTGGAACTATATTTGTTTTTATGAGTTCGTCTTTGAGATGCAAGAAATCGCAGTCCGCGATGGAATACTTGATGACATATGGGTGGGCGATACTCATAATTGCGGTAGTTCTCGGCGCTCTTTTCCAATTAGGTGTATTTAATTCTTCTTCGTTTTCACCAAGGGCTCCGCCGGGAGCCTGCCAGGTCTTCAGGCCGAGCGGTCCGGGAACAACGACAAACATAAACCTGATGGGCGTGTGCACTGGCCAGCTGCCGCAGTATGTCGCGGGTTTTGATGGACAGCACAGTTGGGTTAATCTGCAAAATCCTGCCGGTTTGCGAGTCTCTTATATCACAGCGACTGCATGGGTTTACTTGAACTCATACAATAACTACAATAACGCCGAATGCCAAGAGGCGGTTTCGCAATGGGGCGGCGGAAGCAATGGCTGGATACTGCGAGCAGTAAACGGAGGCGGCGATGGCTGTGGTGGTCCGATTCCACCTAGCACCCCGGTATCTTCGCAGGTATTTGCTTGGGGGGGCGGCACAACAGGGTATAGCTGTGTCGTTGGCATCATACCCCTTAAAACCTGGACTTTTATGACATTAACTTATGACGGATCCACTTTACAGGGATGGCTGAACGGCCAAAGCAAATGTAGCACCCCTGTTGCCAGCAGCTTGATGATAAACGGGCAATCCGCCATTGGTAGCGCGGCAACAGCGGGCGACCCTTTTAACGGAACCATAGCCAATGTCCAGATCTACAACGTCTCTCTCTCAGCAAACCAAATACAAGCACTTTACCTTGAAGGCATCGGAGGCGCGCCAATGAAGTTGCAAAACCTCGTGGGCTGGTGGCCGCTCAATGGGAACTCCAACGACTACAGCGGGAATAACAACAACGGAGTTCCGACAAGCTTGACATTCACATCACAATATGGGAAATAGCATGAAGAAATCATTCAAATCACAGTCCGCGATGGAGTATCTTATGACCTACGGCTGGGCTATCCTAATTATTGCAGTAGTGCTTGGCGCACTCTTCCAGCTGGGAGTCTTCAACTCTTCTTCGTTTTCACCAAGGGCTCCGCCGGGAGCCTGCCAGGTCTTCAGGCCGAGCGGTCCGGGAACAACGACAAACATAAACCTGATGGGCGTGTGCACTGGCCAGCTGCCGCAGTATGTGGGGCAGTTTAACGGGCAGACAGGTTATGTTGATGCTGGAAATAGCGCCACATTCAGCCCGAGCACAATTACAGTGAGCGTATGGATAAGACTTAATGCACTAGGACTTACGCAGACAGTTGCTGGCAAGTACAGCAACGACAACAACAGGTACGAACTTTACATAAACACGCAGAACTATTTCAAGTTTCTGGCTGCCAATGGTGTGGATTATGGTCTCGCTGACTCGCAATATGCTGCTGCGGCTAGCGTCTGGTACCACATGGTGGGCGTCTACGATGGCGCAAAGGTCAGGATTTACGTGAATGGGGTCGAGAAGAACAACGCAGCCCTTACAGGCAGCATGAGTTCTGGAAGCGTTTCCTTTACTATAGGAAAGACCCAGGGCAGTTACGTCAACGGTCTCATAAGCAATGTACAAGTATACAACACGTCTCTCTCAGCAAACCAGATCCAGGCGCTCTACTTAGAAGGCATTGGCGGCGCCCCCATGCTTCTACAGAATTTGGCTGGCTGGTGGCCCCTCAACGGCAACTCGAAAGACTACAGCGGAAATAACAACAACGGCGTGCCGACAGCAGTAACATTCACGTCACAGTATGGGAAGTAGCGCAGAGAAGCCATTCAAATCACAATCATAACTGCCTCTTCAGTTATACCACCCCCTAGCTCAGCGGGCACGGCTCCATAACGCCAAAGAATAAATACCCTGCAAACACTCCTTATTGATGATAAATAGGATGAGTTTGTGCAAGTAAAGAACGCGACTATTCCAGATCAGGCAGAATGCAAGACGACGGCAGCGCGAAGTGATAAGGACCTTGCTTTCTTCCTTTCAGTAAGCTTTGAGCTTGGAGATAGCGCAGAAGAGATAGCTGCGGAGTTAAGGGAGTTCAACCTTCCAGCCGATCGAGAGTCTGTTGTGCTCAAAGAGGCGGGCAAGCTCGCACTGTATGGAATTCTCGTCAATCCTAATCTGTATCAGGATGTGAAACCCAAGACTGTGATAAAAAATTCAGGTCTGACTAAAAAAGAAACAGTGGAAATCGTAGAACACGCGCACGAAGAATTGTGCAACAGCGCAAATGCGGCGATAAGACATGCCATAAGAGAAGTGCAGAAAGAGAGTGATGCAAAGAGCCAGCTTGTCGAGCAATTGGCAAAGAAGACAGGAATCAATATTGATCTGCTCAGGAAGGGCTAGCCCCTGCGTGCTGCTACTCCTTTTAAGCTTTGTATCCACTATTAAAACCAATAACAACAAAAACGACAAAACCTCGTTGCACGCATGGGATATAATGGAAATACCTGTACTCCCGATTTTGTTTGTTGCCACTACCTTTTTCTCAACGCTTGCAGGAGGGCTGTTTGTTCTTAAAAACAAAAAGCTACAAATCAAGTATCTCTTTGCATTCGCAGCCGGCGCACTGATAGGCATAGTATTCTTCGATCTCTTTCCCGAAGAGATAAACCTGATCAGCACGCTAGGGATCAACACTACCTTGATAACTGGCACGATTGTAGCATCTTTCTTCCTCTTTCACATTCTCGACAGGTTCTTTGTGATCCATTCTATGAAAGAGCACCGTCCGGACAAATCTCCAAATTCCGCGCTGCAGATGAACGGGATGGTGCGTGCGGCTGGTCTCTCGATACACAGCTTTTTGGATGGCGTAGCCATAGGAACCGCATTCCACCTAGGAGCAGAACTAGGATTGATAATAGGATTAGCAGTGATCCTTCATGATTTTTCAGACGGGCTTAACACAGTGACAGTTCTGCGCAGAGCGGGATCCACGCACAAAATCTCTCTGAGTTGGTTGCTACTGGATTCCATTGCGCCTGTTCTAGGAGCGATAGCAACCTTCGTACTGGTCATCAGCGAAAGCACGCTTGCGATCCTTCTCGCAGTATTCATTGGTGAGTTCCTCTTCATAGGAATGGCTGACCTGCTGCCAGAAGCGCATTCGAAAGGAACATCGTACAAGGTGGTATTGGCATCCGTAATTGGAGTTCTTCTCGTATTCCTGGCAACGCGCTTCTTAAATCTCTAGCAAAATTAGCTCTGATTTCCGTTGAATACTCCATATGCTGTAAGTTCTCTCCTGTTGTGCGGCAGCTTCTTCAATTGTATGGAGCTGTAATTTTTAGAAAGCTCTGTCTTTACTGTTGAGACGTGCTTGCTAAAGGCGCTTGTTGTTAATTTAGTGGTCATGATCAGCAATGCTTCCTGTGCTAGCAGTTCAACCAAAGAATTGGCAATCGTAGCGCTTTCCAAGGGCGAGGTGTTTGTATCTATGGCCAGGATGTCAAACCCTCCAAATCTCTCGAGCAGCCCAATTCTCTTGTTCTGTTCCATGTTTGCCTTGATGTGAACTATGTCATAGTCGTTGACTTCTATGCTCTGGCAGCCAATTCCTTCAACTGAAACATTTTCACTTAGGCCCTCGCTCGCTATCTTTTTTTGAATCTGAGGCAAATTTATCTCATCAGCTAAAACAAGAACCCTTTTTCCGTCACTTATTCTTTTGTAATCCAAAAGCGCGTTGTCTACAGCAACAACCTTGATTCCCTGCTGAGATAGGTAGCGAGTCCAACCGCCAGGTGCAG
>Ga0163200_1000140_pt1 | contig 33171 bp, 25 predicted proteins | sample PL_2010_200m_FD_113535 | JGI IMG/M metagenome (GOLD analysis project Ga0163200, IMG submission 113535) | Freshwater microbial communities from Powell Lake, British Columbia, Canada to study Microbial Dark Matter (Phase II) - PL_2010_200m | ecosystem: Environmental > Aquatic > Freshwater > Lake ... | reverse complement strand
CCTTATATGATTGATTATCAATTTCCAAGAATAACTTCCGGGGAATAACCGATTAACAAGAAAGTAGTTAGATTACTGCTTTGGGAGCAGGGGGTCGCAGGTTCGAACCGAAGCTCACGAGGACGAAGTCCGAGTAATCCTGCTACCCCGACCAACAACGACAAGGGTTTCAGAGAAATTTGAAACCCTTGTTTTTTTATGAGTTGCACATCAATGATCCCGGATCCATTTATTTTTACTATTTTTATTCCAGAACCATCCAAATTAAACCCGTATGAAAAAGTTGATACTGTTTTTGGTTTTCCTTTTCATCACAGGAATTACCTTTTCGCAGAAAGGAAATGATGCATTGAATTTCAATGCGAAGAACCAGGACAGCCTGGTACTGAGCACGTGCGACGGCACCCCGCAATACCGCGAATGTGTGGAGGAATCGTATCGAATTCTGCAATACCGGACCTCTGTTTATGGCGAAGTACCTGCGTATGGCACCGGGATTCGCCTTGGTATATACCAGGTACAGGCTTACAGCGGTAAAGGAGCCACCGGGAAGAACATGAAAGTGCTGGAAGAAGCTGTCAAACAGGCTAAAAAGTTTGATGTGCAACTGCTATCGTTTCCTGAATTATTTATCCCCGGTTATACATTAAGTCCTGAGGAGGCCAGGGAAGTATCGGAATACAAAGACGGGCCAAGTATCACTGCCGCATGTACCTTTGCCAAAGAATACAAGATGGCCCTGATTGTACCCTATGCGGAAAAAGTGGATGAAACAAATGGCACCAACTATTACGATGCGATTGCTGTGATCAGCGAAAAAGGGGAATTGCTCAATTCCTACCGGAAGACCCATCTTTACGGTCAGCAGGAACGGGACAACTGGTGTTTCGGAACCAGTGATTATCCTGTATATAATATCTTTGGATTTCCTGTGGGCGTACTGAACTGCTACGAATGTGAATTCCCTGAGCTGCAACGCATCCTTGCTTTACATGGAGCAAAACTGATTGTGGGCCCCACCGCTGCCGACAACTATTACCGGTTGCCTTCCGGGGAGAGGAGTTCGGTCCCTTATCCCGATATATCCGCTTTGCTGATCCCGGCCAATGCCTATGCAAACAATGTATTTTTTGCCTATGCCAACCGTTGCGGTTACGAGGTCAGGGGGAGTGATGCATGGCACTACCGCGGCAACAGCATCATATGCGGACCTCACGGAGATATCATTGTTGCTGCCAATCATGAGCAAAATACTCTGTTGGTAGCCGATTGTGTTCCGGCCTATTACGGCATGACCCATCCGGCCCCGAAATACAACTATCTGCAAGACCGCAGGCCTGACCTTTACACTCCTTTGATCTCACCAAAAGCTGATTTCTTCAACCCCAGTAAAGAACCCATAAACAAGGGAACCAATTTCTTTCATGGGGGATATACTTATCCTGAATACGACGGGTGTAAGGAAGTGCCTGTTCCGGATAAATAGTTGAGTATCTTTGCATAGGGTACTCCGTGATGTAGAAGGTTAAACAGCACCTTCAATAAATTGCAGAGAAATTGAAGATCTACATCAAAAATATGGTTTGCATCCGGTGTAAAATGGTCGTGAAATCCGAACTTAAAAAACTCAACCACGATTATACTTATCTGGCTAACCTGTTCTCGGAAGTGAAAGGGACTACCATTGAGCAGTTCTTCCTTGCCCATAAAATAGAGAAGGTGAAAGAACTTCTCGTTTATGCGGAACGGTTTGGAAAATGTGTGAATCATGTAATATTTTCCCAGAATTATGTAACAGATTTCACTGCCCGGGGCCGGACCTTTGTAGTGCGATGATATAATTGGTAAGGAGCATGTCAAGAATGGATGACATCGAACTTGAAAAGGCAACAGCGCATATTATTGTCGAAATTATTGAATATGTTCCCCACTCGGTGGTTATTAAAACAATTATAAAGAAAACAACCGGGAACATCAGTGCCGTTTCCTTTGATACCGGTGAGGCTCTGACGGAAAAAATAATCCCGTTCGACACCTTCGTCCAGATCATTGAAGGCAAAGCTGAGATTATCATTGATGGAATATCGAATTTCCTGGATACAGGAGAGTCTATTATTATACCGGCCCATGCATCGAATGTGGTGAAAGCCAACGAACGGTTCAAAATGATTTCGACGATCATCAAAAGCGGATATGAATAAATGTCCCCGGATCAACCATTTTATCCTACATGAAGCCGAGATCACATGGCCATTGTTCCTGAAAGACCTGGATTCCGGGCAGCTTCCGAAAAAAGTGTACAGAACCGATCAATACGCTGATATTACCTCAACCCCCATACCGGATTACCACCAGTTATCGCGAAAGGATTATGCTACCATGAATATCCAGATTTCCCGAGGCTGCCCCTTTTCATGCGATTTTTGTGAAATCCATGGTTATCATTTCAGAAAAGTGTTCGGATTATAGGCAACCCGAACTATTTTACGATGGTTTCTTTTTATTTTTGATATGAAAATATTTTATTGAAGCCATCATGAACCTGATCCCTATTTTAACCGTCATCTTCATCGTGATCATCTCCCTGCTGGTCACCAAGATCGCCGCCGCCCTGCTGGTCCATACAGGATTATCAGATCGCTCAGCCCGGTTCCAGGCCCGGTCGGCATTTACCGGTTGTGGTTTCACCACATCCGAATCGGAACAAATCACGAGCCATCCTGGCCGCCGGAAGGTCATCGCTACCCTGATGTTGCTCGGCAATGCCGGAATCGTGACGGTGATGACCTCCCTGCTGCTCACCTTTATACATAAGGATGAACAGGGATTGCCCTGGTATTTCGGAGTGGGGATCCTTGTGGGAGGAATCGCCATCCTGGCGATACTGGCATCCAGTAATAAAATAGACCAGTTCCTCAACAGGCAGACCACCAAAGTATTGAAAAGATTTCCCAACTTCTCCAGGCGGGAGTATAGTTCCCTGTACAACCTGGCAGACGGATATCACGTGTTTGATTTATTTGCAGGGGAGGGGAACTGGTTGGTGGGGAAACAGGTCTCTGATCAGGAGATCATCTCCCTGGGCTTTCTCATTCTCGGCATTGAAAATCCTGATGGTACTTATAGCGGAACCCTTTCACCCGATACCATCATTCAGAAAAACGATCTCCTGATTGTTTACGGAAACGAATCTCAAATGGCCGGTCTCCATAACCTGGCGGCCCATCCGGGTAAAAAGTAGGTGATGGGGATCATACGTTCAGCACTTCTCCTTCCGACCTGGCAATGACAACGGCTCCACAGGTATCGCTCCAGACGTTGGTGGCGGTACGGAACATGTCGAGGATCCGGTCCACCGCCAGGATCAGTCCCAGCCCTTCAAGTGGTAAACCTACAGCCGTCAGGATAATGGATATCATCACCAGCCCGGCCATGGGGATCCCGGCAGCCCCGATGGAGGCAAGCAGGGCAGTCACTACTACCATGGCCTGCTGCAGTACAGACAGTTCAACTCCGTATGCCTGGGCGATAAACATGGCCGCCACGCATTCGTAAAGAGCTGTACCATCCATGTTTATCGTAGCCCCCAACGGGAGGGTGAAGGAGGATATCTTGTTGGAAACTCCACAGTTGTTTTCCACTGCCTGGATGGTCAGGGGGAGGGTGGCTGATGAAGAGGAAGTTGAGAAGGCGGTAAGCAGGGGGGTAGTTACAGCCCGAAAGTGCTTCAGGGGGTTTACACGACCGATGATCCGGGTGATCAGCGGCAGGGTGATACAGGCATGGATCAGGAGTCCCAGGAAAACGGTCAGCATGTATAATCCCATGCTCTGCGCCAGCACCATAATGCTTTCAGACTGGCTTACCTGGTAAGCTACTATGCCGAAAACACCGAACGGGGCGAACCGTATGATGAAGAGGGTGATCTTCATCATCACCTCAAAGGTTGCATCGAAAAAGCTGGTCAGGAAGGTCCTCGATTTTTCTCCGGTGAGGTTGATAAAAAATCCAAACAGGATGGCAAAGAAGATAATTGAGAGCATGTTTGCCTGGGAAAAGGCTTCAAAGATATTGGTGGGAATGATGTTGATGAGGATCTGCCCGAACGATTGCCGCATGATGCCCAGTTCCTCCACGTTACGGCTGAAACCGAGATCGGCTCCCACACCGGGTTGGAAAAGGTTCACCAGGAAAAGGCCTGTCAGGATGGCCAGGGTGCTGGTGGACACATAATAGAGGAGGGTCTTCAGCCCCAGCCGGCCCAGGTTTTCTGCCGACCCGATATTGGCCACTCCGGAAATAATGGAACTCATGATCAGCGGAATGATGATCATCTTCAGCGCCCGGAGAAAGAGATCTCCCATCCAGTCGACGTAGTTCGTATAATCGCTCAGGAAGGCTCCGAAGAGGATCCCCAGGATCAGGGCAACAAGGATCTGCCAATGCAGCGGGAATTTCTTCATGGCAACCATTTAACCCTGTAAAAGTAGGAAATTATCCGGGGATTGAAAGCCGTGGCTCTTTCTTTCCGACCAGGCTGGTGATGAGGGTGGAAAGTTCGGTTTTGTTGATCGGCTTGGCCAGATAATGGGAACAGCCGGCATTTATGATCTCCTCCTTATCGGAGTCCATCGTGTATCCGGTTACGGCAATGATGGGAATATGGCTGTAACCGCTCAGCGTACGTATCCGCCTGGTGGTCTCCATCCCGTCGATTCCCGGACCCAGGTTGATGTCCATCAGGATGGAGGCATACTGTTTATTCCGGGACATTTCCACGGCCATTTCCCCATCTCCTGCCACATCGCAGTTGTACTGATTGCGCAGGTAGATCTGGATCAGATCGCTGTTCAACCGGTTGTCTTCTACTACCAGGATGGATGGAAGATCGGCACTGGTTACCTGAACTGGGAATTCGGGGACCTCAGGCAGGATTTCTGCCTCTATGATGCTGGATTTGAAGTCGGGACTACTTACCTGACTGGAGGGTAACCAGATGGTGAAGGTGCTTCCCTGATCCGGATGGCTGGTGAGGGTCAGCCTGCCATTCATCAGTTCCACAATCTTTTTGGAGAGGGTAAGTCCCAGTCCGCTACCTTCAAAACTGCGGTTATAGCCCTCACTCACCTGACGAAACTCTTCGAAAATCAATTCATGAAACTCCTCCGGGATACCCTGACCGGTGTCCTTCACACGAATGCACGACCAGGTTTTGCCGGCATCCCACTCGTTTCCTGTCTCAACGGTAATGGTACCGGAATGGGTAAACTTCACCGCGTTCTCCAGGATATGGTTTAGCATCTGTGTAAAGAGATTTTCATCAATAAAGGAGAAGATCGATTCGTTCATATAGATCTCGAAGCCGAGTTTTTTTTGCTTGGCGGCCGTGATGTGTGGTTCGCAGGCCATCAGGATCAGTTCGTTGAGCTTGGTCTCCATCAGTTTGAACAACGCCTTTTTAGCTTCAAACTGCGACAACTCGATCATGCTGTTAAGGGTTGCCAATAGCCGGCGGCCGGAGATCTGGATGTTTTTAGCCATCAGGCGGGTTTCCGACTGCTCCAGGCATTCACAAAGGATTTCGGAGAATCCCAGGATGCCGGTCATAGGGGTGCGGAGTTCATGGTTGATGTTGGCCAGGATGGAGGTTTTCAGGCGGTCGGATTCCTCCGCACGCAATCTGGCAATCGTCAGCTCTTCCTGGTCCTGATGCTTCTGAATCACGGCTCCCAGGATGACGGAGATGGCCTTCAAAGCACCTATCTCTTCCTCTTTCCACACACGGGGCGACCGGCAATCGCCGATCCCCAGGAATCCCCAGAAGAGGTTCCGGACGTTTACCGGCATAATAACCACCGACCGGATTTCCATCTGGGCCAGGAATTTTTGTACAGCTGCGGTCAGATCTTCGGCAATGGCAATAACCGGCGCGTTCTTTTGCAGGGAATTGTATAATCGGGAGAAATCAGGATGATAGGGGACGTGCGAAAATTGCAGGTTATTCAAACTACGGGTAATTTCAGCATGTGACCATTCCTGCTGGAGCGTCATGAAAACTTCACCCGTATCGGGATCAAAATGGTTTCGGAATAAGGTGATCCGGTCGGCCTGATAGGTTGTCCCAAGGATTTCAAAGGAGCGGACGATCGCCTCATCCAGTGAGCTCTCCGTTAATAGCACCAGGGTGGCTTTGTTGTTGCCTTTGATCAGTTCTCCTTTCCGGGACTCACTCAGGTGGGTGATCTCTCTCCATCCTGCAATCAGTGAGTCGTTATCAACCACAGCAATCCTGCATTCGAACCGTGACACAGAACCGTTCAGCCGACAGGTAAGCTCTCCTGCCTGGAGTTTATTCTCCTTCCGGCAGGCAGCAGCCAGTTCCAGTATCTGTGTGCTGAGATCCCGGTTGAAAACCTCTTCCAGCGGGCGGCCGACAACACCGCCCTCCCGGTCGAATAAAAAAGCATGATTGTTCGGATGATAATCAAGCAGCTTCCCGTTGTTATCAATCCATAGAAGGATATCGGGAATCACTTCCAGTACATTCCTGGTGGTTTCGTTCTGCCTGTTCATTGTGTTTCATGAGGCCGGATCAGCTGACAATCAAAAATCAGGCCAAAAAAATATTTTCCTGATAATCAGGCTGTTGTTACAAAATGGTAAATTTTTTTTTTAACAAGTGTCAAAATTTTTGACAATAAATGTATTAAATTTGGACACTATTAGTTAAAAAGTGTAAAATATAACCTTTATGTCGAAGAAAGGAAACCTGCTCATTGTTGAAGACAACAAGGAGATCCTGGAAGCGCTGGAATTATTTCTTGAGGATGAGTTTACCCTGGTTACCGGATTGAAGACACCGAACCTGATTGTGAGCACCCTGCAGGGTGAATCGTATGACCTGGTCTTACTGGACATGAACTTCTCTGCCGGAGTGGTTACAGGTAACGAAGGACTATACTGGCTGAAAGAGATTTTGAAGGTCGATCCCTCCCTCAGTGTCATCATGATGACTGCTTACGGGGATGTTGAACTGGCTGTAAAGGCTATGAAGAATGGAGCGGTTGACTTCATCATAAAGCCCTGGGATAATGATAAGCTGTTAGCGACCCTCCGTACTGCCCTGAAACTCCGGGAGTCGAACAAAGAGATCGAGAAACTGCGCAACACGCAGGATCAGCTGACAGCCGAACTGGATAAGCAGTATTCCGAGATCATCGTTCAGTGTCCCCAGATGAGCCGGGTAATGGAAATTGTGGAAAAGGTCAGCAAAACCGATGTGAACATCTTGATCACAGGAGAGAATGGAACCGGAAAGGGTTTGATCGCAAGGGAAATACATAAACGTTCTTCGCGTTCCAACGAAGCTATGATCACCGTGGATATGGCCTCCATTCCCCTCACGCTTTTTGAAAGTGAAATGTTCGGCCATAAGAAGGGAGCCTTTACCGATGCCAAACAGGACCGGATAGGCCGGTTTGAAACAGCTTCGGGAGGGACCCTTTTCCTCGACGAAATCGGGAACCTCTCCATGAACATGCAGGCTAAAATCCTGAATGTGCTGCAGGAGCGGCAGATCATTCCCCTGGGATCCAACAAAGCGGTACCGATCGATATCCGGCTGATCTGCGCCACCAACAAGAACCTCGATAAACTGGTCATGGAGGGATTGTTCAGGCAGGACCTGCTGTTCCGGATCAATACCATTCAGATCGACCTGCCTCCGCTGCGTGAACGGGGAAACGATATTGAGCTGATGGCTATTCATTTTCTTGGCCGGTGTGCGGCTAAATACGACCGGGGCAAGATGTCGTTCTCCAAAGATTCCATGATGGCTATGCGCACCTACACCTGGCCGGGAAACATCCGTGAACTGGAACATTCAATCGAAAAAGCAGTGATCCTCGCTGAGGGAAATACGGTCAGACCGGAAGATCTCTACCTGAAAAAAATGCCGGGACAGACCATGCAACCCACCGAGATGAACGGGTCATACGGCGATTTTGAAAAGGAGATCATCCGGAAAGCCCTGCTCCGCCACATGGGCAATATGACCAGTGCCGCCCGTGAATTAGGCATCTCGAGGCAGACCATTTACAATAAAATGAAACGCTATGGTCTCTAGGAGGTACTTCTATAACCTGACCATCCGGCTGGTGTTGATCTCGCTGACCTGCTTTTTACTGTGTCTCTCCTTTTTTATCTATCCCAACTACTCGGTCATCATTATTCTCTTTGCCCTGTTCCTCTACCAGGTTGTCATGCTGGTCCGGTACCTCAATCGCATCAATAAGAAACTGGAGAATTTTTTCCTCTTTTACCTCAGCGGAGATGTCACCTCATCGAACGTGAAGCGCACGCAGCAGGACGAATTCAGTCCGCTCTACATGTATTTCGACCTGCTCAACGACAAACTGGAACAGGCGAGGCTGAAAAACGAGATCCAGAATAACTATTTCAAGACCATCGTCGACGAAACAGCCGTCGGCCTGATCTCATTCAAAGCAGATGGGTCGGTTGACCTGTTCAATGAAGCGGCCAAAAAAATGCTGGGGATCCAGGTCCTGCGAAACCTCAGGAAACTGAACAACATCAAGGAGGGATTCAGCGAGATGCTGATCAATATGGAGTCGAACGATCGGAAGCTGATCTCCCTGATTCTGGAAGGGGAACTGATCCAGCTGGCCACCAAGAAGGTCAAGTTCAAGGCCATGGACGAAGAGCTTCACCTGGTCTCCTTTCAAAACATCAAACCGGAGCTTGAGGAACGGGAGATTGAATCGTGGCAACGCCTGATCCGGGTACTGACCCATGAGATCATGAACTCGATGACCCCGATTGTTACGCTGGTCGGGACTATCGTAAAGAAGCTCCGCCGGAAAGAGACCAATACACTCATTGAGACGAAGGAGGTCACTCCGGAAATCGTAGAAAAAACTGTAAAAGGGCTTGATCTGATCGATTCCCGCGGGAAAGGGCTGATCACCTTTGTCCAGAACTACCGGAGCATCACCCGGTTGCCCAAACCCGATTTCCAGATTGTCAACGTCAAAGACCTCTTTACACGGGTCATGCAGCTGTTTGAGAACCAGCTCGACGGCAGTGGAATTGAGCTGCGGATCAGTTGCCATCCTTCGGTTTTTATCAATGCCGATGGTTCCCTGCTGGAACAGGTACTGATTAACCTGGTCAAGAATGCAACGGAAGCGCTGGATGAGATAGACATCCCATTTGTGGAGCTTTCCGCTCATTCTGCACAGGAGCAGGTGGTGATCCAGGTATCGGACAACGGAAGGGGGATCCCTCCGGAATTGATGGAGGACATCTTTGTTCTTTTCTTTACCACCAAACAATCGGGATCCGGTATCGGGCTCAGCCTCTCCCGCCAGATCATCCGTCTCCACGGCGGCAGCATGACCGTCCAATCCTCCCCCGGAAGCACCATCTTTACCATCCGTATCTAGATCCTGGATGCCAGATCCTTGACCTTTGACCCTTGACCCTGTATTTAATACCTCTCCGACACGATCTGCCCGTCAAACAGGTTCACGATGCGGGTGCTGTACTCGGCATCACGGGCCGAGTGGGTCACCATCACGATGGTGGTACCGGCATCGTTGAGGTTGATGAACAGGTTCATCACATCATCTCCGTGAAGAGAATCCAGGTTGCCGGTAGGCTCATCGGCCAGCAGGAGGGAAGGATTTACAACCAGAGCCCGGGCTACGGCCACCCGTTGCTGCTGCCCGCCGGAGAGTTGCATGGGGAAGTTCTTCTTCCGGTGTACCATTTCCAGTTTTTCCAGGACTTCGGTTACCCTGATCCTGCGTTCGGGCGTGGGTAGCCCCAGGTAGATCAGGGGCAGTTCGACATTTTCGAAAATGGTCAGTTCATCGATCAGGTTGAAGTTCTGAAAAACAAATCCGATGTGTTTCTTCCGGATTGCCGTACGCTCTTTTTCAGGAAGTTCGAAGATGCTGTGTCCCAAAAATTCGTACCTTCCGCCGGTGGGCTCATCCAGCATTCCGATGATGTTGAGCAAGGTGGATTTTCCGCATCCGGAAGGACCCATGATCGCCACAAACTCTCCCTCCTGAACCCCGAAATTCACCTCGTTCAGGGCTTTCGTCTGGACATCTTCTGCCTGAAATACTTTTGTCAAACCTGATATTTTTATCATAATGTACTGGCTCTATCGGTCAGCAGTCCGGAACACTGCTAAAACCGGGTTCAAGATGTTGGAAAGGATGCTTATCTCTCCTGTTTCAATGGTTGCCGTTCCCTGGTAGCCTGAAAGAGAACAGGATGTATCGGGACAGATCTCCACGATATAGTAATCTCCTGTTCCGATCGGATTCATTGCTGCAACTGTTCCCATTACTTTAACAGGGGCGGATTCGGGAGAAGGTTGCAGAAGCATCGTAACCGGTTGTCCCGGTTTCACGATGGAGGCAGCGGCCGAAGTCAGAACGATCTTCCCCCGTAAAGCAGAGGAATCATGGGGAGCGATGGTGCCGAAAGTCACGGAGGCAGCCAGTTTTTCCGGATAGGTAATAAACGACGATCCGGCGATCACCAGGACAATGAGGATCGTCAGGAAAAGGATCCCCTGCCTGACCAGCAGCGCGGGTTTCCGGTGCAGGATCTCCTCCACCTCGCGGCTGTATGTTTCCTGGTTGGTTGATGGTGGTTCCATATCAGTATCCCAGTTCAAGTTGATTTTTTACCAGTTCAAAATAGGCTCCCCGGAGGGCTGTAAGCTCCTGGTGGGTTCCCTGTTCCACAATGTGTCCCTGGTCGAGGACCACGATCTGATCGGCATTTTTAACGGTACTCAGCCGGTGGGCTACCACCACAACCGTCTTCCCCGCAAAGAACTCCTTCAGGTTTCCTATGATCACCCGTTCGTTGTTGGCATCGAGGGCATTGGTCGCTTCATCGAAGAAGATGAACTCCGGATCTTTGTACACAGCACGGGCGATCAGGATCCGTTGCTTCTGTCCTTCGCTGATGCCGTGCCCCTCCGGGCCGATCTTGGTCTGTAGCCCGGTGGGCAGGGAGTCGATGAATTCGGTCAGGTTGGCGATCCGGATCGCCCGGGTGAGCTTTTCCGGCTCCACCTGCTCCCGGCTCATAGCGATATTGCTGGCAATGGAGTCGGAAAAAATATAACCCTCCTGCATGACCGCTCCGCACAGGCTTCGCCAGTAAGCGGGAGAGATGCGTTGCAGGAGGAGATCATCCACCCGGACCGATCCTTTGACGGGGGGATAGAATCCGAGCATCAGCTTGACCAGCGTGGTTTTCCCGCTTCCGCTGGGGCCGACGATGGCCGTGATCTTCTGCTTCGGGATGATCAGGTTCAGGTTATCCAGGACAAAGGGGGAATGCGGCCCTTCGTACTGAAAGGAGAGGTTGTGGATCCGGATGGAGTGATCGGCCGGGATGCTCTTCAGCAGGTTATCCTCCGGGGGCTCCTCCTCGTGCAGGGAACCTACTTCATCGAGGCGCGACATGCTGATGCTGGCGTCCTGTGCTTCCCGGAGGAAATTGACCATCTGTTCCACCGGATTGTTCACCTGGCCCAGGATGTACTGTATGGCCAGCATCATCCCCAGCGTGAGTGTTCCCTGCAGCACCAGTGAGGCGGAGAGAAAGATGATCACGATGTCTTTGGTACGGATGAAAAAGAGGGCCCCGATATTCTGATATTGCGTCAGGGAGAGGCTTTTCAGGTTCACCCGGAACAGTTTGGCCTGGATTCGTTCCCAGTCCCAGCGTTTCTCCCGTTCGCAGTTGTTCAGTTTGATCTCCTGCATCGCGGTCACCAGCTGGAAGAGGTTCCCCTGGTTTTCGGCCATGTAGGAAAACCGGGCGTAATCAAGCTCTTTCCGGCGCTTCATAAAGAGGTAAACCCACAGTCCATAGAGCAGGCTGCCGGTAATAAATACCAGGAAGATGATGTAGTTGTATGCCAGGAGAACCAGTCCGAAGATGATGAAGTTCATGATGGAGAAGAGGATGCTGAGGGAGCTGACGGTAAGAAAGGACTGGATCCTGTCGTGGTCGAGGATGCGCTGCATCAGGTCGCCGGTTCGCTTGGTATCGAAGAAACCGATGGGGAGTTTCATGATCTTGATCAGGAAGTCGGAGATCAGGGAGATGTTGATCCGCGTACTGATGTGCAGCAGGATCCATCCGCGGATGAACTCCACCGAGATCTGGCCGAGAAAGAGGGCCATCATGGCCAGCAGCACCAGGGAGATGAAGCTGAGGTCCTGGTTCCGGATCCCCACATCGATGATCGACTGGGTGAGGAAGGGAAAGATCAGCATGAAGAGGCTTCCCAGCAGCAGGCCGAGTACGAGCTGGGAAAAGAGCTTCCGGTGCGGTTTCAGGTAGGTGAAGATGAAACGCAGTCGCGACATCCCGGCCTCCTCGTCTTTCCGGGCGTAAAATTCCTCCGTTGGCTCCAGCAGCAGGCAGATCCCTTTTTGTTCTTCTTCCGGAGCACGATCTGCCAGCCAGCCATTCAGAAAATCCTCTTCCCGGTAGGTGACCCGGCCGATTGCCGGATCAGCTACCAGAAAGGTTCGCCTGCCCTGGTGCTGTCTGATCCGGTACAATACCACAAAATGATTCTGCTGCCAGTGGATGATGCAGGGGAGCAGGGCTTCATGCAGGAGCTCTTCCAGACTGATCTTCACCCCGAGGGTGCGGTAACCGATCTCTTCGGCCGCGTCACTGATCCCCAGCATGGTCACGCCGTCGCGGGTGATGTGTGCCCGGTCCCGGAGGGTGGAGAGAGAGTAGTTTTTCCCGTGGAAACGGGCGACCATCTGGAGGCAGGCCGGACCGCAATCCATTGTATCAAGTTGCCTGGAGAAAGGAAATCTACTCATAGCGCAGGACGTTGATCAGGTTTTTACGAAGAACCGCCCAGGTTCTGATTACGATGATGGAGGATACAAAAATAGTGATGGATAGGATTGCTATCAGGAAAAGGTACCAGTGGAGGGGTACTTTATAATAAAAAGAGGAGAGCCAGAGGTTCATGATGTACCAGGTTACAGGGACGGCTACCACGGATGCCAGGAGAATGTACAGCAAAAACTCCTTTTGCATCCGGAACAGGATGTCGTTGTTCGAGGCACCAAAAATCTTCCTGACGGCGATCTCCTTGAGCCGGCGTTCAATCATCAGCAGGGCCAGACCGAACAGTCCCATCCCGGTAATGATAAAGGCCAGGAAGGAGAAGGAAGCCACTACCTGGCTGAATTTCCGCTCTTTTTCATACATCATGCTCAACTCATCGCCGAAGGTGCTGCATTCGAAAGGACGGTCGGGCGCCAGTTCCTGCCAGTGGCGCTCCAGGGCGGCCCGAACCGTACCGGTTTTACCGGGGAGGCATCTGACAACCAGGTAGGTGCAGGCAGCAGGCTCGTAAATGAATACAGCCGGAGTAATCTTCGAATAGAACGAATGGATGCTGAAATTTCTGACCACACCGGTGATGATATGCTTACTCAACCGGGTTCCTATGGTGTTGGGCAGATGCAGCAGCTTCTCCGCCTCCTGGTTCAGGATAACCGGTATCCCTGTGGAACCGTTTTCACCCGTTTGAATATCGTGACCGGCTATCAGCTCGATCCCGAGGGTGGTAAAAAAGTCATTGTCAACGAAATAATTCTCAAGCTGGTAAGTTTCGTTCAAGGAATCCGGAGTTTTGACCGTATACCAGATATAAGAGAGGTCGTTGGAAGGAGGAATGATAGAACTGCCGGAAATGGCCACGATCCCCGTTTCGTTTCGTATCCGGTCATACAGTTGCCGATAGGAGGGAGGCTCTCCCTGGTTGAGGGTGACTATCAGGAGGTTTTTCTTCTGGATACTCGTGGTTGGGTTCAGGCAATAATTGAGTTGGGTGAAGATGATCAGGACAGAGGCGAAGAGGATCAGTGTGATGAGCAACTGGAACACGATGAACAGCTTTCCCAGGGTGACCCGTTTTCGCCTGAGAACCTCATTCTTCAAAGCTTTCAGTGGATTCAGGGCAGAGAGGTAGAAGGCCAGGTATCCTCCTGAGATCACCCCGATCACCAGGGTGATGAGGGCAAAAAGGGGAATGTATATCAGCATGTTCCACGTATACAGTTGGATTTTATATCCATACAACTGGGTGATAAACGGCTCTGCCAGTCCGAGGACCAGGAAAGAGAGCGGCAGGGCCAGAAAGGTCAGCAACATCGATTCCGTGAGGATCTGGAGCCGCAACTGCCTCCGGGTGGCACCCAGGACCTTCCTGACCCCGATCTCTTTGTACCGGAGCGCCGACCGGGCTGTGCTGAGGATGGAGTAGTTAATGCCGGCCAGCAAGAGAATGGCAAAGGCCAGGGAGCCATAGTAGAAGAGCGATGACCGGCTCCCCTTCAGGTGGACATCATTGCTGATCTCCTCCGAATCAAGATGAATGTCGCCAATGTTCTGAAAGGAAAAGGTCATTTGTTCCCGGGTCAACCCGAGGGTGTCCAGCAGCGCGGGAAGCGCATCTTCCAGGGCAGGGACCCGTGTCGGGTCATCAACCAGGATGTAACTCTCCGAATAGGCATCAAGATATGCAGCCGTTTCCGCTGCCAGGTCCACCCCTAATTGTTCCATCAGGAAACGGAAATAATCCATCCCTGCCAGCACATCGATCTTCATGGTGGAGTTCCACGGGAGATCTTCAAAGATCCCTGTGACAGTGAGAGAGGCTGGTATCCCGCTGGCAACCACCTCCAGTTGACGGCCGATGGGATCTGCCTCCCCGAAATAGGAATGTGCCGCCGACCGGGAGAGCAGGACCGATCCCTCCTTCTGCAACCCGACCGAATCTTCTCCATGGATGATGTAAATGGTCAGCATATCGAGCAACTCCGGGTCGGCACAAAAAAAGCCTGGTTCATCGGTAAAGGTTGAGCCTTTTTTTATGTTCACCGCACAGATCATGAAGGGAATGGAAACGATCCCTCCGGTTTGTTCAATGCCCGGACAGTGTTCCCGGAAACGGGCCGGTAACAACGAGGGAGAAGTGGTCGTACTGGCTCCCTGCATATGGGTGATAACCCGGTAGATGCGATCGCTGTGAGCAGGAAAGGAGTTATAACTAAGCTCGTTGATGATGTAAATCAGCAGGAAAAAAGAGACGGTCAGGCCGGCTGTCAGCCCGATCAGGTTGATGGCAGTAAAGGTCTTGCTCTTAAGCATGAACCGGTAGAATGTCAGCAGCGTATTCCAGTTCATACTTCCTCCCCGTTTGGATAGACATGGCAGAAATGATAGCGGTTCATGAAGATCTCGTAGGAGCTGACTGGCGGGCAAAGAAACTGGTAGCGGCAGGCGGCACAGGGGGAAACCTCCTTCCGGCTCCGGCGCCAGCTGACTCCGTTGTCCAGTTCACTGATCACCAGTTGCATCAGGGTGCTTGTGGTTGCATCTCCCACCATGGGATCATTCAGATTGGCATAGACCTCTCCATCCGGGAGGATGGACAATTTCCCGAAGTCGTGTTCATTAACCGAGATCCGCGACAGTACCTGTTGCTGGTCGGGGCGGGCAGCCAGGATCTCTTCCCGGGATACAAAGACCTGCTCGCGGAAAAAATCCAGGTTTTCGCCCGTGAAGAGGGGTTTGAAAAATATATTGGTGAGATCAAGCGTGTTCACTAGTTCCAGGGCCATCTGCAATTCCTCCGGGTTGCCGACCACCAGGTTGAACTCCAGTTTTTTCATCAGTTTCAGATCAGGAAGGGTACGGAGATAGCCTGCCACGGTTTCCGGTTCCGTGGGGAATGTGATGTAGAGGGCGATTGTGGTCTGTTTCTGGTTCACAAGAAAGGGAAGGATGTGATGATCCCAATCGGCCAGCCGGAGGTGGTATTTTTTTTGAAAGGGGCTTTTTCCCAGAATCCCGACAACCTCCGGCAGGGATTGGTAGTGCAGGATATTCATCCCGGATAGATGGATCAGGGTGGGTGTATACTGGTTCACGTCGTCAATCAGGGTCCGTACGAGCCTGAGATCCATCTCCCCGGGCTTCCCTGTGGTGCAGCCCGGAAAAGAGAACTGGCGCCAGGCTGTAGAGAATGGAGTGGGGACAGGGAGTTCAGCCGAATTCAGATAGAGGGTCAGTTCATGGATGTAATTTCTGGCATCCAGTTCGGGGCTGAAGGCCGATGGCGTTGTTGTGGGACGGGAGAATCCGTGTCTGACAAAAGGTTCCGGAACGATGTTGACAGGCTTTCCTAATGACCAGGAGGCATCAAGAAGATCCCCCAGGAAGTCGTGCCGGAGTCGCTCAATAAATCCCCTGATCTCCGGCTTGTCCAGTTGTTTGTGTGAAAGTGCAACCACATACCCGTTTGCCGGATTTAACAGGTCAGTGGCCAGTTTGCGGATCGCAGGGGACGCGTCGAATTCGAGGACGGTTTTACTGAGGGTGTTGTAGAAGAGCAGAACGCCATCCTGGCGGATCAAGTGGACATGAGGTTCCAGAAAAAGCCAGGCAGCGTTATCCTTCATTGAACATGGTTTGAGCTGACTTGCGGAAGAACCCGTAGTCGTTTTCGATGTTCGAGTAATGCTTTTTCAGGTAGTCCCTGAAGCCGGTTTCCCTGGTATAGTACATGCAGGCCGGATGATCGGTCTCCACAGCGGTGTTGAAGAGACACTCCTGGCAGTTGTCAATGAAATAGCATTTGCGGCAGAACCGGGAGATCTTATCGTAGTAGTTGTTGTACATCCAGGTGATGGCTACGGGATCAGCATCCAGCCGTGCATCGGTATACGACCCGATCCCGTGAAGGGGGCTGATGTGTTCACAGGGCAACACGGTGCCATCGGCAGAAAAATAGACCCGGATGGAAAAGGGGGTACAGGTGGCAGTGGGAATAAATTTCTTGGTCAGGTTCTTTCCCCGTTTGGATGAGATCATCTCCAGGTAGTTCCTGAACACAAACCCGGAATAGTATTCAGTAATGCGAACCATCTCCTTCACCTTCGGGTGCCGGTTCTCCATTTTTTTTATAGCCTCCTTTTCTTCCAGCACGGTCACTGGTCTGGATTGCAGCCGCTCACGGAATTCCCGTTCATGCAGTGGATTGAGGTTGATCGGATTGACATCCGACATCTGGGGAATTTTCCCGAACCGGTTCTGAAAGAACTCAAAAACAGTTTTAAACGAATTCCGGTTATGGAGCACTGTCAGAAAACTGATCCGGTTTTCGAAATAATCAGGATACCGGGACCGGACCCACTCCAGGTTTTTCATAACCACATCGAACGACGGTTTGTTGTTCTTCATTAAGCGGAAGGAGTTGGCCACCTCATCGCCGTCGAGACTGACCGAAAGTTCGAATGCATGTTTCACCATGTAATCGATGTACCTCTTCAACAGGAGGCCGTTGGTCGAAAGTGAGTAGGTAAAGGTGATCTGGTCCGGCGGAAGGGCGCTGGTATAGTCGACAACCGATTTGATGAATACGAAATTTTTCAGCGGCTCACCTCCGTAGAAACTGATGATGAGGTGATTGTCTTTTCCAGAGGGGCGGCGGGAGATCAGTTCCTCCAGGGTGTGCCTGGCTACATCATACGAGAGATAGCTTTTCTTACGCTCTTTGTTAATATAAAACTTGCTGTAAGTGCAATAGGTGCAGCTGAGGTTGCAGTCTTCGGTAACTTCAAAAATGATCTGCTTTACCGTGGAGATATTCTTTCTGATATCGGAAACCTTCAGGCGTCCTTCAATATTGATGGTCCTGGCCGGTTTCAGAAATCCGTTCCGCTTCAGGTAGTTGTATTTTTCAAGCTGATAGGTGGCTTCGGAAGCCGGGAAGGAACCTACTCCCTGAACGGTGACGCTGCCCTTTTTCAGTAGGCCTGAATGCCACTTCCGGAGATCGGTTCCTTTTTGTTTTAATGAAAACAGGTAGGGGATGAGGGGATGACACAGTCTGAATTGGTTTCTGTAAGGGCTGTACAGATACCGGTTACCTTTGCCTGACGTGAAGAAGACCGCATTTTTCATCAGTCTCTGAACATAATTTTACACACGTACCCTTTCCGGGTATAGGCAAAGGTAGCATTTTTCCGGTTGATTAATCGGGTGAGCTATTGAAAATGCCTGCTTGGGATGCAGGAATTGACTCACAATTGCAAAGATGGGTGGTCCCGCCCTGCTGTTTGGTGGAGAGGAACGGGTTGGACATGCTGCAGAAACAACGTATGTCGGCACCTCCCTTGATTTTTGCCAGTTGATTTTTCTTGATTTCGGCTTTGTGCAGGTTGATGATGCTTAAAGTTTTCATGGCGTCAGATTTTTATGTTTCTTGATTTTATTTGCTTCCCTTTGATTATCATAGTGCAAATAGTGTGCCAAAATCATATTTATTTGATATACAGATTTTTACAAAATAAATTCATGTCAAACATAATGTAAAGGTGTCAAATATTTTGACACTGTTGTCCTAATTTTTGACACTATTGTTTCGGAAACAACCTGAGGAGGGCGATCTCCATGGCAAGAAACACGAGGGCCAGGATGATGAAAAGCTTCCAGAGAGGGTTTCCCCGTTCAGTCTCCCTGATCTCGCCGGAGAGTGAAGGTTTGTCGGCCCTGAGCAGGACGAGCGAGCGGATCCCGTTCCGCTTCAGCGCCTCACGGATCGCCTCCGGGGTCAGGCAGGAGAGGTTTGATTCCAGGCGGGGAAAATTGAAGGCGAGCGTTGTAACGGATTGTGCCCCGCGATAAACAGCATAGAGGCCGGCTTTCCGGATTTGGTCATGTGGAAAGAGCAGCATCCGGCCATGCCGGAATTTCAGTTCCGGGATCATTTCAAACTGGTTCTCTTCACTGATGATCCGGTACACCGGATCGTTCAGGAGCGTATCGGAAGGGACCTCAACCGGTTTGTTGGTAGCTGTAAAGTAATAGAGGTTGGGGGCGGGCTGACTCAGGAGTGCTATCTTATAGAAGGTAGGGACAAAGAGCAGGTGAGCCGGAAAACTGGAGCAGATAAGATCAAGGGGGGAGGTCAGCAGGTAAACTTTACCCTTGCCGTAGGGTGCCCCGGCCAGAAGCGACTCCCCGTTTTGCAGAATCAGAAGCGGTTCCAGTTTCGAACCAGAGGTCAGTGGCAGGGGATAGTGCAGGGTTACAACCGGGAGATCGGCATTCTCCGGCAATTCAATCCGCCCCGAGGCGCCGGGTTCGAATACATCGGTGTAGACCTGGCTTTCCACCTTGATTTGTGATACCCTCAACCGGCTGGTATCCGGTTCTCCGGGTTCGGGAAGACCAAAGGACAGAAAAAGGTTCCGGTAGTCGGTACGATCCACTTCGAAAGGAAGGATGATCAGCAGGCTTCCCCCATTCCCGGTAAAACGTTCCAGCTCCTGTATCAGTCCGGAGGAGATCCCGGAAAGCTGGTTCAGGATGATCAGTGAATAGGCACCGAAAGAGGAGTAGTTAAGCCTGTTGACACCGGCATTGACAAAATGGAAGGCAGAATCGTTCCCGAAGAGGGCATTCAGATAAGGATTCTCCTCCTGCCCATTGATGCACAGGACCGAAACTGAAGTCACCAACGGATAACTCAGGTAACACCGGTCGTCAAAGGTAATCGGGTAGTCGGGCAGTTCCACATACCCGGCCTGCATCCCTCCCAGTTCGTTGGTATAGGAGAGGACAAGCTCCGTCTCTGACCGGGCGTCGATCCCCGGGCTGGCCACAGCCTTCTGCCGGTTATTGAGGACCAGTTTGACCGGAATCTTCTCCAGCCTGTCGGGACCCGTGTTACGGATCCGCACATGCAAGTGGGATAGCTGGTCAGGTTGCTGTACCGCTGACCCGAAGAAGAGGGTATCGATATATAGGTTGCCGGCACGGTTAGCGGCTAGTGGTATGATGAAAAAGGAGGTAAGGGTATCCGGTGTAAAGTGATCCGCATCGAACATGCTCTCCTGAAAATCCGAAATCAGATAACAGTTCCGGCTCAGCTCAGGTGCATCGGCAAAGAGATCCTGCTGCCGGGATACCACTTCCGATAGTTTCCGGGTGGCCGGTGAAATCCGGACCTCTTCCAGCAGGTTCAGGAACTCTTCCCGGGAAACCAGGCGTTGATGGGCTCCTTCAAAGTCGTTGGTCAGCAACTGGAACCGGTCGGAAGGTCGGTAGGCCTCCGCCACCTCCCTGGCCTTTGCTTTGGCAGTTTCGATCAGTTTGCCTTCGCTTCCCACCGCTTCCATGCTGAATGAATTATCCACGTAGATGCTTACCCCTTGCTGCCTGTTTTGTCTTTTGGGTTGCAGCGGAGAGGGGATGTAGGGTTGGGCAAAGGCCAGAACCAGCGAGGTAATGGCCAGGATGCGGATAGCCAGCAGGATCCATTGCTTCAGCTGGGAGCGTTTCTGCCTCTCCTGTTTGATTTCTGCCAGGAACCTGACATTGGTGAACCAGATCCGTTTATACCGCCTGAGGTGGATCAGGTGGATCAGTACCGGGATCGCCAGTGCAAAGAGGCCATAGAGAAATAATGGAGAGACAAAAGCCATCAGATGACCCCCTGATCAAGCATGGCATTGGCAACCTTCAGAAATCCCGCTACATTGGCTCCCTTGACATAATCCACATAGCCATCGGGACCGGTCCCGTATGTTACGCACTGTTCATGGATGCTGCTCATGATCTGGTGCAGACGCTGGTCTACTTCATTCAGCGGCCAGCAGAGCTTCATTGAGTTTTGGGACATCTCAAGTCCCGACGTGGCCACGCCACCGGCGTTGACCGCTTTGCCGGGTGCGAACAGGATCTTATGTTCCAGAAACAGCTCCACCGCTTCAGGGGTGGAGGGCATATTGGCTCCTTCGGCCACGCAGAGCACATTGTTGTTGATCAGGTTCAGGGCATCCTGCTTGTCCAGCTCATTCTGGGTGGCACAGGGCAGGGCAATATCGCACGGAACCTCCCATGGGTGTTTCCCCGGGTGGAACTGCGCAGATGGAAATTCGTCGGTATAGGGTTTTACAATGTCCTGATTGGAAGCCCGCAGCTCCAGCAGGTAGTCGATCTTCTCTCCGGAAATGCCGTCGGGATCATATACATACCCGTCGGGCCCCGAGATGGTGACTACTTTGGCCCCCAGTTCGGTGGCTTTCAGTGCAGCTCCCCAGGCCACATTGCCGAATCCGGAAAGAGCTACAGTTTTTCCCTCAAACGACTCTCCTTTGGTTTTGAGCATCTCGTTGGCAAAATAGACCGTTCCGAAACCGGTTGCCTCGGGACGGATCAGGCTGCCACCCCAGTTCAATCCTTTACCGGTGAGCACACCTGAATTTTCGCGGGCCAGTTTCTTATACATTCCGTAAAGGAAGCCGATCTCCCGGCCTCCTACGCCGATATCACCGGCAGGTACATCCGTTTCGGGTCCGATGATCTTCCAGAGTTCCAGCATAAAAGCCTGGCAGAAACGCATGATCTCCCCGTTTGACTTCCCTTTCGGATCAAAATCAGAACCTCCTTTGGCTCCGCCCATCGGCAGGGTGGTCAGACTGTTCTTGAAGATCTGTTCGAATCCCAGAAACTTCAGAATGCTCAGGTTCACGCTGGGGTGAAATCGTAACCCGCCTTTGTAGGGGCCGATCGCATTGTTGAACTGAACCCGGTACCCGCGATTCACCAGTACTTTCCCGGTATCGTCAACCCAGCTCACCTTGAAGGTATAGATCCGGTCGGGCTCCACGATCCGGTCAATGATGTTGACTGATGCAAATTGAGGGTTTTCATTATAGACCGACTCAATGGACTCCAGTACTTCACGCACTGCTTGTAAATACTCCAGTTCTCCCGGATTCTTCTTCTCCAGGTCGTGCAGGATCTTTTCAATGTTCATAGTGGCAAAATTACTTGGTTTCTCGCTATTAATAACAATGGTTTTTGGTTCAATTTCACCTCTTTAATACCTTTTTACACCCGTGAGTTTTCCCTGCCGGTCGTAGAAAAGCCATAATCCATCAAATAGCCCCTCGTGGTAGTGACCGCTGGTCTTGAGCTGACCGTTTTCGTAGAACTCAGAAAAGGGCCCATCGAGGATACTGTCGCGGTAGGAACATGCAACCAGCAGATTGCCTCCCTGATCCCAGAACCGGTAGATGCTGTCGGATTTGTTATCGCGGTAGTACAGGAGTTCTTTCCGGTTGCCCGATTCGTAGTAGCGTACAAGCCGCCCCTCCAGTTTATCATCCGCATAGGTACACTCCATCTGGAGTGTACCGTCCTGGTAGAAAAACCTGGCCTGGCCGTCATACTGATCCCCGCTCACCTGGATCTCCGACCGGAGGTTCCCGTTCGGATAGTAATCTCTGCGTACATTCCGGCAGGATACGGTCACATATGCCAGAAGCAGAACGGCAGGAAACAGCAGCAGCATGTTGAATCGCTTAAGCCGGGACAACATGGCGATCAGAGGTATAGATCGATTAAACCTTCCGGGGCACGGATGTAAATGGTCCGCCTGGCCCGGTCAACCTGCATTATCACCTCCTCCACCACCGGGATGAGCACCTCTTTATCGTGATGCAGGATCTGAAAAAGGGCCTGCTGGGGCAAATCCAGTACATTCTCCAGTACACCGATCTCCCCGAACACCTCATCCACCACGCGGAAACCTTTTACTTCGTGATAGTAAAAACGGTTTCCCTCAAGCTCAGGAAGCGAGGAGAGAGGCAGATACATCTCCCGTCCGGTAAACGCATCGGCATGATCGGGAGAGGATACCCCTTCAAATTTCAGCACAATCCTGTTTTTCTCCAGCACCTCCACCGATTCGGTGAAAAACGGAATCCGTTCATGTCCCACATCTACATAAACGGATTTTAAATTCCGATAATCATGAGGATTATCTACTTCCAGAAGGGCCACCACAGCTCCGTGATGACCGTGCGGTTTCAGAATCTTTCCAAAATAAAAGAAATCGTTCTGATCCATGGGACAACCCGTAGGAGTTACGCTTGCGATTCCTCTTCATTGACCGCTGTAGCTTCAGCGGAGGCGGTCTCTTTAGGCACTGCCGCGACGGGTTCTTCTTCTTTGGTTTCTTCTTCTTTCGGCACCTCAGCGACAGGTTCCTGGGCGACCGGTTCCTCAGGTTCTTCGGATTTTTCAGCTGCTGCTGCAGCTTTGGCATATTTCTTCGCCAGTGCCTGGGCTTTGGCTTCGTTTACCTTAGCCTCATGAGCCAGAGCCTCTTTACCTGACTCTTTCAGGTTCAACTCGTATTCATTCTTCTTCGAATGGATCCTGGCCGCTTTATCCAACAGCCAGGACTGGAATTTCTCTTCCGCCTGTTCTTCGGTCATGGCTCCCTTTTGAACTCCCTTGAGAAGGTGGTTTTTGTACATGACTCCTTTATAGGAGAGGATGGCTCTGACCGTATCGGTGGGTTGTGCCCCCTTTTGCAACCAGTCAAGGGCACTTTCAAAATTGATCTCAATCTCTGCAGGTTTGGCCAGAGGATTGTAATAGCCAATTTTTTCAATGAATCTCCCGTCACGTGGTGCTCGACCATCCGCAATCACAATGTGGTAAAAAGGTTGTCCCTTCTTACCCTTTCTCTGTAATCTGATCTTTGCTGGCATAATGGTTCAATGAATTGGTAAATGGGTTTATGAAATTGGGGTGCAAAATTACCACATTCCCTGATAAGAAACAATTTTTTAGAAAGATTGCACATGAATTGCGCATGTATTGCACATGGATTGCCATGAATTTCGGTACTCCCTGACCTTCAGATTTCCTGCCCACTACCACCTGCCCACAGCCCACTGCCTACTACCACCTGCCCACGGCCCACTGCCAACTGCCCACTGCCAACTGGTTACTGGATCTTGATGAACTTCTCCCGTTCGGTGTAGCAGAAGCTGCACTCTTTTTCGGGGGTGGGCACGTCGTACAGGTTGCCGCATTTGGGACATACCCAGTAGAGGGAGGGCAGGGCGGAGGAGCTGTTGTTTGCGATGGCGGTGATTACGTTGGTATAGAGCTGAAGGCTTTGTTGTTCCGTCTCTTTGGCCCAACGAAGCGCTTTGGCTGCATTCATCTCTCCGTCGGCGCTGGCCTGCTCCAGGTATTCGGTGTATTTGATACCGGCTTCAGTACGGACTGCACTGAAGGCATCTTCGGCATTTTCACGGGGAGTCTTTAAGGTAAACGCCGGTGTGGTTGGCGCCACCGTAACCCCCATCTGGGAGAGCACCTTTTGAAAATTGTCGGCATGGATGGAAGCCGATTTAGCAATGGCTTTGAAAAAGAGGGAGACCCGTGGTAATCCCGAGTTTTCGGCCTGCCCGGCATACGCCGAAAAAACCTGGCTGTTTGTGGATTCAAACCGGTACGCTTCGGTCAGGTACCCTGCTGTTTTATTCTGTGTAAGGCCCAGCAAACACGGAATCAGGAACAGCGTCAGGATCAGGTGGCGGAGGTGTTTCATGCTCATTAACTTAGATTCCCATCAGGTATTCCTGTACCAGCACCCCTCCGATGTATCCCGTAATGGCGACAAAGATAAATGCACAGAGGTACAGGCTCAGCGCGATCCACCGCAGGTAGGTATTCTCTTTTTTAAGATAAACAATCAATACACGGAAGGTTGTCGCCAGGATGATAAAAACCAGCGTGAAAGTGGCAAATAACTTATGCTCATCCCTCACGATACCTGCCTCGCCCGACATAGCGCCGGTAAGGTAGTACCCGGTGCCGAAGGCAACGATGGCGGCAATCATGCCCAAAATCTCCATATAATAACTCATTTTGGCAAGGCAAGGCTCTTTTTTATTGAAGACGCTGACCAGGTCGATGATAAAACCGATCAGGATCAGTGCGATTGGAAAATGCACCGTCATCGGGTGTAAATGACTGCTATCAAACATGGCAGGAGTTTTGAACAAAGGTACTACATTTTTATCAACACCGCCTGATCGCCGGGGGGATTTTAAGTACATTTACCGCTATGAGAGACTTCGTCCATTTGCATGTGCATTCCCAGTACTCCATCCTCGATGGAGCCTGTCATATCAGCAATCTGGTCAGGAAAGCGGTCGATGATGGCATGCATGGAGTAGCGGTCACCGATCATGGGAACCTGTTCGGTGTGAAGGAGTTCACGCAGGTATGTAAGACTTATCCGGATTTTACCCCGATCATCGGCTGTGAGACCTATGTGGCCCGACGGAACAGGCAGGATAAGGTCGATCCGATCGACCGGAAGGGAGATCACCTGATCCTGTTAGCCAGAAACAAGGTAGGGTATAAGAACCTGGTGAAGCTGATATCCCTGGCATGGACGGAGGGACACTATTATAAACCCCGGATCGATAAGGAGTTGCTGACCCGTTACCATGAAGGGCTGATCGCCTCCACCGCCTGTCTGGCCGGTGAGATCCCGCGGGCCATCCTGGCAGATGACCTGCCACGTGCCGAACGAAGTATCCGATGGTATCAGGAGCTTTTTGGCGAGGATTTTTACCTCGAGCTGATGCGCCATCAGGCGACGGATCCCACGCGCGATGCCAGCGTCTTTCAGAGGCAGTCGCTGGTCAACCGGGCCCTGATCGAACTCTCGGAAAAGACCGGTGTCAGGCTGATCGCTACCAACGATGTCCATTTTCTCCACGAGGAGGACGCGGAAGCCCACGACCGGTTACTCTGCATCAATACGGGGAAGGTACTATCCGATTCCGGGCGGTTACGCTATACAGGTCAGGAGTGGCTGAAATCACGTGAACAGATGAACACGTTGTTTGCCGATGTTCCGGAGGCCCTCGATAATACCCTGGAGATCCTGAGGAAAGTTGAAAAATATTCGCTCGACCGGGAGGCGATCATGCCCGATTTCCCTATCCCCGATGGATTCGATGACGCGGATGCCTATTTGCGTCATCAAACCTATGATGGGGCTGCGAAACGCTATCCGGAGATCACTTCGGAGATCCGGGAACGGATCGATTTCGAATTGGAGACCATCAAAAAAATGGGCTATCCGGGCTATTTTCTGATCGTGCAGGACCTGCTGGATGCCGCCCGGAGCATGGGTGTTTCGGTTGGTCCCGGCCGGGGTTCTGCTGCGGGATCGGTGGTGGCGTACTGTACCCGGATCACCGATGTCGATCCGCTGAAATATGACCTCCTGTTTGAACGTTTTCTCAACCCCGACCGGGTCTCAATGCCCGATATCGATATCGACTTCGATGAAGACGGCCGTGAAAAGGTGCTCAAATGGGTGGTGGAGAAGTACGGTGTGGATAAGGTAGCCCAGATCATCACTTTCGGGACCATGGCGGCGAAAGGGGCGATCCGGGATGTAGCCCGGGTCCATGAACTGCCGCTGGATGAGGTAAACCGCATCACCAAACTGGTCCCTTCCCGGCCCGGGATAACATTGAAAGAGGCCTATGAAGAGGTCCCTGAATTGAAAGCATTGCGGTTATCCTCCGGTAAGCTGGTCTCCGAAACCCTGAAATATGCCGAAACACTGGAGGGGTCGATCCGCCAGACCGGTCTTCACGCCTGTGGGATCATCATTGGAAAGGATACCCTCATCGATCATGTTCCGATCAGCATATCGAAAGATTCTGACCTGCTGGTCACCCAGTACGACGGGGATCACATCGAGAAGGTCGGAATGCTGAAAATGGATTTCCTGGGCTTGAAGACCCTGGCCATCATCAACGATGCCGTGAAAAATGTGAAAAGCTCCAGAGGCGATCCCATCGATATCGAAACGATCCCATTCGATGATGCATTGACCTACAAGCTGTTCAGCCAGGGGAAGACCACCGGAATCTTCCAGTTTGAGTCGGACGGGATGAAGAAGCACCTGCGGGAACTGAAGCCGAACAAGATTGAGGACCTCATTGCTATGAATGCCCTCTACCGCCCGGGACCTATGGAGTACATCCCCAGCTTCATCAACCGGAAGCATGGACGGGAACAGATCGCTTACGACATCCCGGAGATGGAGAAGTATCTTAAAGATACCTACGGGATCACGGTTTACCAGGAGCAGGTGATGCTCCTGAGCCAGCTTTTGGCAGGGTTTACCAAAGGGGAGGCCGATTCATTACGAAAGGCGATGGGCAAGAAGATCGAATCGATGATGGAAGAACTGAAACCAAAATTCATCGAAGGATGCAAAAAGAACGGGTATGATGAAAAGGTCGTCGTCAAAATCTGGAAAGACTGGGAGGCCTTTGCCAATTACGCCTTCAACAAATCGCACAGCACCTGTTATGCCTATGTGGCTTACCGTATGGCATACCTGAAAGCGCATTATCCCCCCGAATTCATGGCTGCTGTACTGAGCCGGAACCTCACCAATCTCAAAGAGATCACCCTCTTTTTAGAGGAGTGCAAACGGATGCATGTCCCTGTCCTGGGACCGGATGTCAATGAAAGCGAGCTGAAGTTTACGGTCAACAAAAAGGGAGAGATCCGGTTCGGAATGGCCGGGATCAAGAATGTAGGGGAATCGGCTGTCATGAGCATCGTGGAGGAGCGGATGAAAAACGGACCGTTCACGAGCATCTTCGACCTCACCACCCGGGTCAATGCCCATGCCATGAATAAACGATGTCTGGAGGCGCTGGCCAAAGCCGGGGCTTTCGATGGGTTTGCGAACACGCATCGGGCGCAGTACTTTTTCCAGGAGCTGGGAGAGGAGACGATCTTTCTGGAGAAGGTCATCCGCCACGCCTCCGATTATACAATCCGGAAAAACTCCTCGCAGCAGTCCCTGTTCGGAGAAGACGAAGAGATGGAGATGACCGAATTACAGCTCCCCGAATGCCCCCCCTGGTCACGGATCGAACAACTGAACAACGAGAAAGAGATCACCGGATTCTACATGACCGGACATCCCCTGGATGTATTCAAGGCGGAAATGAAGAGTTTTTGCACCGTTACCCTCGAAAAGCTGAAAGCCGATATGAAGGAGTTCCGGAACAAGGATGTTTCGTTTGCCGGGATGGTTATTGCCGCAGCACATAAGACCGGGAAAAACGGAAAGCCCTATGGATCGTTCACCCTGGAAGATTACCTTGATTCCATGAATCTGTTTCTCTACTCGGAAGAGTACCTGAAGTGGCGACACCTGCTGGAACAAGGGATGTATGTGCATGTAAGGGCCCGTGTTGAGACCCGGTTTGATGCGCCGGACCAGTACCGGGTTAAGATCACCGGCATGACTCTGTTATCGGAAGCCATGGAGAAATTCGCCAGGAATCTTTACGTCACGGTCAATCTTGGCGACGTGAACCAGGAGCTGATAGGCCGGATCCTGGAGATGGCGAAAGGGAATAAGGGAAAATGCAACCTGCGGATCCGGGTACATGACAGGGAAGAGGAGTTGACCATCGACCTTCCGTCCAGGAAGTACAAGGTCAATCCGCGGGAAATGATAGAGCTCCTGGCCGATTTTGAAGAACTGGATGTACGCGTATCTCAGGAATAACCCTTACTTTTGCAATCGTCAATCGAATGTCATTGCGAGGAACGTAGTGACAAAGCAAAATCGTAAATTGTAACCCATGTTTGAAAAGTTCACTGATGCCAATTTTGATGAAAAAGTCATCAAAGCCGATAAACTCGCTGTTGTTGACCTGACTGCTGAATGGTGCGGACCGTGCCGGATGGTGGGCCCGATCATCCATGAACTGGCAGAAGAGTATGGCGGCCGTATCGTAGCCGGCGAATTGAATGTGGATGAAAATCCCAACACCACTTCAGCCTTTCGTGTACGGAACATCCCCACCGTCCTCTTCATGAAAAACGGAGAGGTAGTCGACAAACAGGTTGGCGCCGTTCCCAAGGCGACCTATAAGGGGATTATTGAGAAACATATATAGATGGTGAAATCGTGAAATCGTGAAATGGTGAAATAATCAGATCTTAATTTTCACCATCTCACCATCTCACCATCTCACTATTTTACATTATGTCTCCTCCCATCGATACCTCCCGCCTGGAGCAGTTCCGCTCCCTGGAGTTCCTTGCCCGTCAGGTGGTGGAGGGATTCATCACCGGATTGCATAAAAGTCCCTTTCATGGATTTTCCGTCGAGTTTGCCGAGCACCGGCTGTACAACGCCGGGGAGTCGATCCGGAACCTCGACTGGAAGCTTTATGGCCGCACCGACCGGCTCTATGTGAAGCGGTACGAAGAGGAGACCAACCTGCGTTCGCAGATCCTGATCGACAACTCCTCCTCCATGCACTACCCCGTGCTGGAGCGACCGGATATCGGCCATCCCGACAAGATCACCTTTGCCATTTATATCAGTGCCGCACTGATCTATCTTTTCCGAAAGCAGCGGGATGCAGCGGGACTCAGCGTTTTTTCCGATGAGGTGGAGTTTCATACCCAATCGAAATCCAGTAATGTCCATCACAAGTACCTCTTTTCGGAACTTGAAAAACTGCTCCATCCACGGTCGCCCGAAACCCGCAAACGAACAGCCCTGGCAGATACCATCCATGAACTGGCGGAACGCATCCACAAGCGTTCCCTGGTGGTCATCTTCAGCGATATGTTTGAGAATACCCGCGACCCCGACACCCTCTTCGCTGCACTCCAGCACCTGAAACACAACAAGCATGAGGTGGTACTCTTTCATGTGACCGATCGCGCGAAGGAGGTGGATTTTTCTTTTGAGAACCGTCCCTACCGGTTCATCGACATGGAGACCGGCCAGCAGGTCAGGCTCTTCCCTTCCGAAGTAAAACAGCAATACCTGGAGGGAGTCATGCGATTCAAAGAGGAGCTGAAACTCCGGTGCGGCCAGTACCACATCGACCTGGTGGAGGCCGATATCAACAAAGGCTTTGAGCAGGTGCTATTGCCTTATCTGGTGAAGCGGAGCAAACTCTACTGATCTCCGAATAATTCGATTCATGTCATTGCGATCCCGAGTACTCGGGAGAAGCAATTCGATTTCCGAGTTATTTTTCAATGTGAATAGATATACTGGCTGTCCCGGTTACCGGCAATATCCAGATACCAGTTTGTGTGCGTCACGCCGGCGCTTTCAGCCCAGTTGGCGAAAAAGAGGTATGCCTGGATGATCACAATCTCTTCTGCCGGATAATCGAATTCGCCGGCAATATTAAGAGCCCAGGGGAGGTTGCTCGCCGTTTTATAATACTTTCCTGTTGCAGGATTTGAATCGTCGTCAAAGGTCCCGAATAGCTGCTGATTTGCCAGGCTGGTCGGCGGATTATCGGGAAGATGTACTTCACGGCCACGCTCTTTATTCACAATTAAAAATGGGTTATAAGGGGGCGATCCGGCTTGCGCTATCGTGACAGGTTGAGTGAAAGAAATGGCAATCTCCATCGTGTCGGGAGTCACATAAGGAGCCCCCGGGGTTGTATTCACTCCTGTTCCGCCACCCGGAGGCACCAGCTGAGTAAACGCATTATCGGTTACGATGATCGTTCCTTTGGTCTGACCTGCTTCAGCGTTATTAGCCAGCAAACTGATATATCCTTCTGTGATGGATATTCCCGTGACATTATTAATCAGGGCAGGCTCCAGGTCCATTTCGAATCCGAACCCATTTTCAAAACTCGCTCCGATTGCCCGGATAACAATTTTTGCATACAGGTCGACCAGGGCATTTGCAGCATTTGTAACCTGCCGGAACTGGTAATCCAATACAAGGTCATTGAAGTCGTAATCGGCCTTGGAAGGCCAGTTGTCCTCAAAAGCCAGTGTACTGAAAGCCCCGGCACCCGGGTAAAAGACATTATACGCCCGGGTTGCATCATTCGGGTATTCATCTTCTTCATCATTCACCCCGTCCCCATCGGTATCAGTCACCGGGCCGGTGACCACCACATTATCCCAGTAGTGCTCGCCGGCAAAGATCCATTGCCAGAGAAGGATTTGAACCGTTACAGTCCCTGCCGGCATGGTTGCGCTGATAATAAAATCGTTCCAGTCTGAAATGTTGTTTACGTTGGGGATCTCATAATCAAAATAATCAATCGAAGACCCTGCAGCATTCCGTGGAATGATATATAACCAGGCTTTGTTGTTCCCATTTGAACCGTTCAGATGTTTGAATGCGGCGGTTAATGTGATTTCATCGCCGGGCGACGCTTCAATAAGCTGGGCAATCCCTCCGGAACGGCCACCTCCTGAAAGAAGTTTAACCCTGGCACAATAGTTCCCATTGTCGTCATACCTGCTGAAAACGTTCTGAAAAGAGCTGGTATAGTACCACTTTTGGTTCAAAGACATCGGAGAACTCCAATCACTAAATCCGACAAAATCATCCAGATCAAAGGTCCCGTTTGTGATCAGGTTGTCGGTCTGTACCCATTTCGCACTGCTGTGACCGATAACAGGATAACCGGAAGAGATGGTCTTCGTACTTTCCGTCGTATCTGGTGGAGGTATGGTATCGTATCCATCTCCGAAGTTCACCCCACCTTCCAGGATTCTTGCTGTGGATTTAATCCCACCAAGGGACACCCAGGCTGAACCTATGGCAGTTTGTACAAATACCTGCTCCAGGTATCCCGGAATAGTTACCGTTGCGACATATCTTCCTGCACTGTTTACAGACCCTGAATTGATCAGCTCGCCTCCCTGAGCCTCAGGAGCTGTAAGAATATTTACCCGGCTTCGCAGGTCGGTGTAATCCACTGTGAAAGGCATGATGACCTCAATCGTGGCCTCTTTCGTAGAAGTATAATTGAATCCGTCGGGAATCTTCAGATTATCCATTTTTTCCTCCCAGTTCTCAGGAGGGGAAGGTAACTGTTTTTTGCAACCGGGCAGGGAAATGATACAAACCAGGCCTGTTAGCACCAATGGAAAAAGGAATCGATTTTTCATGATCTTTTTTTTCAAAGATAACACTTATCGTTTTGCTATATAAAAGTATCCGCACTTTTTTTGTATCTGTTGCTTTTTCCGATGTATCTGTCAGCGCCGGGATATCCCCATACTTTTTGTATTTTTGCCGCTTCAATTAAGCTTACCAAGCTATGGACATTCCTTCCCGATATAATCCTTCTTTGGTTGAGAGTAAGTGGTACGACTACTGGATGAAGCAGGGTTTCTTTCATGCCGAACCTGACGACCGGGAACCTTATTGCATCGTCATTCCCCCGCCCAATGTGACGGGTGTGCTCCACATGGGCCATATGCTCAACAACACCATCCAGGATATCCTGGTCCGGAAAGCCCGGATGAGCGGGAAGAACGCCTGCTGGGTACCCGGTACCGATCATGCCTCCATCGCTACTGAAGCCAAGGTGGTGGCAAAACTCAAGGAAGAGGGAATTGAAAAGTCTTCGATCACCCGTGAGCAGTTTCTGGAACATGCCTGGGGATGGAAGGAGAAACACGGGGGGATTATCCTGGAACAGCTGAAAAAGCTGGGAGCCTCCTGCGACTGGCAACGTACCTGCTTTACCATGGATGAGGCCCGGTATGAGTCGGTTATCGACGTGTTCATTGATCTTTACAACAAAGGACTGATCTACCGCGGAGCCCGGATGATCAACTGGGACCCCAAAGCGTTAACGGCGGTCTCTGATGAGGAGGTAATCTACAAGGAGGTGCAGTCGAAACTTTACCATGTCCGGTACCGGGTTGAGGGTGCAAGGGATACAGATGCGGAGGCCAACCAGTGGGTGACCATCGCCACCACCCGTCCCGAGACCATCCTGGGCGATACGGCTATCTGTGTCCATCCCGAGGATACACGATATGTTCATCTGAAGGGGAAACGGATCCTGATCCCGCTGATCAACCGGTCGGTACCGGTCATCTTCGACGAATATGTCGACAGGGAGTTCGGTACAGGCGCCCTGAAAGTGACGCCGGCACACGACGTCAACGATTACAACCTGGGGCTGAAGCACCACCTGGAGATGGTGGATACCTTCAATCCCGACGGTACACTGAGTGAAGCGGCACAACGATACATCGGTGAAGACCGGTTTGCGGTGCGGAATAAGATCCTGGTTGACCTGGAAACTGCCGGACACCTGGTTAAAACCGAAGCCTACACCAACAAAGTCGGGTACTCCGAACGCACCGACGAGGTGATCGAGCCCCGCATCTCCGTGCAAT
>Ga0163200_1000133_pt1 | contig 33854 bp, 1 predicted proteins | sample PL_2010_200m_FD_113535 | JGI IMG/M metagenome (GOLD analysis project Ga0163200, IMG submission 113535) | Freshwater microbial communities from Powell Lake, British Columbia, Canada to study Microbial Dark Matter (Phase II) - PL_2010_200m | ecosystem: Environmental > Aquatic > Freshwater > Lake ... | reverse complement strand
GCATATAACCAATTTAATTTAAGATTAAAGCTAGCTAGTGAAGGAGTATATTCAAAATGTATTAAAGCACAGATATAGTCTGATATTAGTCAGGATATGGGCAATAATAGGCTATTACTTACCTTGGATATCCTCTTGCCGAAAGGCCTTTTGATAATAAGGCATATACTTTATCGAAACAAAGAAAACGTTACCTTTTTACTTGAATATTAGCTTGACTTACCTCTATATATTATGTTATAATTTGCTTGCATCAAAGGTAAGATCGATTCAACAATAGCAAAATTGATGTATTTTTTATTTAAGTTTTATTTAAGAGTTTATAAAAGTTTATAAGAAGATATGATGATTAAAAATAGAGACGAAACGCAATCAAGAAAACCAAGAAAAATGTTTTTGCCTAATTTTAGAAAGCAAAAATTACTGGTCATTTTTCTCTGTGTAATATTTTCACTCAATATTGTATCCCCAGCTTATGCCAGGCCTGGTAATTATGGAAATAAGGAGGCTTGGGAATTATGGGGTTTAGGCCTTATCTCCGGCGCCATAACTGCAATCGGGGTGGGTTTAACCGGGCCTATCGGAGCCATAAGCTCTATTGCTTCTGATCTTACCGGTTTAATCTGGTATCAGACCTCTTACAGTACTTATGGCAAGGAGATGTTTGAGGTTTTCGGTGTTGAGATTACCCAGGGCCAGTTTTATTCTATGGTGGTAGGAGTGGGAGTTTCATTTATAGCTGGTTCAATTTCCGGGTTGCTTAAAGGGGGAGTAACCGCTGTAGCGGATATGGGTACTTCAGTAGCAGCTTCCGTAGCCACTGCAGCAGCTACAAGCACAGTCCAGTCGATCATTGCAACCATAATCAATGTTATTGTTAAGATAGCTAAGGCTATAGCTAAATTTATCGTTGCTTTAGCTAAAGCCATAGTGAAATACATCGTTGATTTAATTAAAGGCATAGTAAAATCTATTGTAAACTTTGTCAAATCTATAGTTAGGTTTTTTAAGAGCCTAATCAAATCCATAATTTACTTTTTTAAGCATCCTATCAAGGCTATAGTTAAGCTTATTCAAAAAATAGTCAGCGCCATTAAGAAATTTATCCATAATATTAAAGAGTTAAGAACGGCTAATAAATTGCAGCTACAGATGTTAAAAGAGGGTAAGACAACCTGGGGTAAAATGTTTCAGGACTTAATTAAAGACGTTCCTAATAATTACTACAAGTATACTGTAACAGGCCAGTATTATATGCTTCCGGTTCAGCTGACTATGGATCTGGCTGGGGGAACGGTAAGATTAGTTACTGCCAAAGTAATACAAGAAAAACTAGAGGAGGAGGGCTGGGATGAAACCGTCGCTTCTATAGCTGGCGATGTAGTTGGGATGTATGTGGGCGGATTTGTTGCCGGAATGCTCTTAGATCTGACCTGTGGGGTCATTAACTTAATTAAGCCGCTTGCCATGGCAAGGCCGACTAATACGGGTGGTATAGTGTTCGCCAAAGAGGCCGCAATATTACTTGATGGCCAAAATAATCTTAATATGAAAGTAGAGGATGTAGAGGGGTTAGAGGGTTTTACTTATGGCGAGATAGCCAGGGCTAAAGTAGATTATGTGCCAGATGGAAATGGTGGGCATAAAGAAGTCATTACTATCGGCAGTAAAATACTTCCTTTAACCGCAGAATTAAGAAATAGTATAAATTTTGTCAATAATAAATTTATGGCAGATAATCCCGGCTTTCAGAGGTTACTTACTATGACAGGCGGGGTGATGACAGGCATTAACGGTACGCCTATAACAAACGGTAATAAACTTGGGTATGAAGAGGTAGGTTTTAATCCTCTGCGTACTGGATTTAAAGTAGTGCAAAGTATGGGTATCTCACCATTACTGAGCGCCGGTGTTCAGGTAGCTATGCTGAAAGCTTTGGGTTATGAGACATATTATGGGTCGACAGACAATGATAGGATATATGAGAATGCCTGGAAGATGGCAGCAGCTACTGCCCTAGGGAATTTTACCGCTGATTTAGTCAATGTAAGCGGTGTTAATATGCTTTTAGGCAGTGGGTTTAGCAGTAATCCCGATCTACAATCAGCCCAAGGTATGGCGCAAAAGCAAGCTATACTGCAGAAGATGAATCCCTGGGATACTACAGGAGGGCTTGATGTAGGCCTTTACTTAACCAAGCAGGCTACAAATGAGCTGGCCAATTTCGCTATTCAGCTTGCCTGGTTAAAATATTGCCGCAATAACGATATTATGCCAGGGGACCCGATTAGGCAGATGGGATTTTTAGGAGCGAGTGTATTATCAGCCGGCTTAACAGATGCCCTCTTTAGGCAGGATAAAGGGCTTGCGTTTAATCTTAACTCTGCTGGGACCTCAACAGGCTCAACAATTAAGACAGATGAGGTAAGCGACCCTTATCGTAACTCAACAGTCGGTCTTTCAGCTGAGGGCATACAGAGGTTTACAGCTTCAGTAATAGAGGATTATAACAATTATTTTACCCAGGCAGCGATCGATACTTTTCCGCTTGCTTATGATTACCGCCGTCACGGAACCGGGTTAGCAGCTGAAGCGCTGCAAGCCCAGTGGCGGGTTCAGGATAGGTTGGGCAATTATGGGTCATTGATGGCCAGGGGTATGATGCCGGTAGAGATTTTAGCCAATAATTTCGCCTATAACGTTAACTACTGGGCAACCCAGAATCTGGCTAATTCAATCACTTATTCTGCGCTCAATAGAATTTTACCCCTTGACTTTCGGTCCTATGCCGCATTTATACCCTCTTATTATAAAGCTAAATTAAAAGAAGTGGAGTTAGCTAAAGAGCAAGAAATGACGCAGGAGGAAAGGAATAAGGTAAGTCGCCTAAATGAAATTGAGGAAAAACTAGCCCAAGCGCAGGAGGAGCTTAACCAAGCCAAAGAAAACTTTAACCAAGCCAAAGAAAACTTTGTGAAGAATGCGGTTGATTATCAGGGTGAAGCAGGGATAGAGCTAAAGAATAAGTTAGACAGATTAGATGAACAGATTAACGGTTATCCACAACAGATCAACGGTTATCAACAGCAGATCGACGAAGCAAAAAAGATTATCTTAAAGACAGCGATACGTCTAAATGTTGAGAATAGTCCGGAGCTTGCTGATAGCGAGCAAAGATATGCGGCAGGATTACCAAATAATGATCTCTACAAACCGCCATCAATTGTCTCGGCAGATAATAATGCAGATAATAATACAGTAAGCGTGGACTTAGGTACATTATGGAAATACGCCCCTAGTATATATCTAGCCAGCGAAGCAGTGCAGAATGAATATTTAAGGGCTGTTCAGCCGGCAGTAGAGAATTATCTGCAAAGGCGCATTGCGGAATTAGAGATTATGAAGCGTAAGGCAGCGATAGCTGCGGATCCCGCTACATCCTTGGCGCTTAGTATGTTACCTTTCGGCCAGGCAGCAATCAATTCTTATTGGTCGAATCCGTTATCTGAAGGCGGCACGCTCGGCGATTTAAATCAGGTTATTACCGGCGGTATAGTAGATTATAATCTGCGCAGGTTTGCAAGCGCAATTAAGGATAGCCCTGAATTGAAAGCAGTATGGAGAAATAAGATAATCAAATCGAGTATGTCTGAAAAAGATAAGGAGGACAACCTAAGAGCAATTGACCAGGGGTTATTTTCTTTTATTACAAGCACCTATTATCCTTCTATTGCCGGAGTGCCTCAGGCTCACAAAACTTATGGCAATGCCTTGGTTGCCCGGGCATTCTTTGAGGGTGAGGTTAACTATCAACTGGCAAAGGCAGGCTATGATTATGAACAAATCTTTAATTATATTAAGGATGATATACCGGATGAATACAAAGTAAAAAAAGAGGACGGAGAAATTGATCTGGAAGCGACAAAAAATAAATTTATAAAACTTATTAACGAGTATAAGAATCTTTCCGGATTATACAGCCGGGATGCATATCTGTTAGACCGCACTATGGTAGATCGCTTCGGCAGGCTCAAGCACACCGATTATTTTACCTTAGAAGACGACGCGCAGGGTAATTTTATTTCAGTGCCTCAGGATAAATTTACGGATTATTATTACAATCAATTCGGCTTGGCATCCAGCGTTACCAAGGACTTTAGCTACATAGAATTACCGCAATGGGAGAAGATTCAGGGAGCTCAAGAGTTAGTGAAGATACCAGACACTACTGTTCAACCTGCAGATAATAAAGCAACAGAAGCCAGAGCTCCGGTTAATATAGGGGGCACTGTTGGTACAGAAACCGTAGGTATTGATTTATGGTATATTAATCAATTCCTTAATTACAAGCTTGATAAAGATCTTAAGATTACTCCTGAAGCTCAAGTCAAATTAGATGAACTATCAGGCAAGATCTTAGATGGAGAAGCAGGGCTGCCTGTTCTTAAGACAGGATTGCTAGCAAAATGGGATGGATATTCCACGGAAGAAAAGAATAAATTCTTAGAAGATTACTCTAAAGTAGCGACCAGGGCGTGGAAATCAGAGACCCCGGTGATGATCAGCGAGGGGTATTTAACAGGCACTCTTTCAGGGCTTACCTATTTCGGTACAGTAACGCGCGGAAAGACAGCCGATGGCAGAACATGGAAGGATATGAGCATAGATGAAAAAGCCGCAATCTTGATAGGCCTAAATACAGGCTGGAGGCTGTCAGCAGCAGCTGCTTATGATAGAGATAAAGTTCCTCAGGATTTCGTAAATAGCCTTATGGTTACTCCAGGAGCTATCGCTCCCAGGACCACTTCTTATCTTGAGCCAGGCAGCAAAGCCGACCCTGTAGACATAAAGAATGTTAACACTATTTATCTACCCGGTCGGATCACAAGGATTCCTTCTTCGCCCGGACAGAGCGATATTCCTGAACCAATTATTCCCCCGCAGGAAACACTTGTTCCTTTGGTAGCTAAGACACTGGAAAAGATTTCACCGGCAATGGTTGGCCCTAACATTACGCGCGATAGCAATCTTTATTCTACAGGCAGGGGAGCAAGCCCTTATACCGGTCCGACGCACCGAATTCTCTCTTACGAGATTAATTCAGGTCCGTATCTAGAAGCAAGAAGGGGGCAGGGCGCAGATATGATTAAAGTTTGGTTGGGTTATTTAGGCCAATCCAAGTTTTTTGGCGCAGATGGCAGCAATGATTCTCTTGAGCTTAGTAAAGAATTAGGGTTAGAAGAAAATTATAAGCAAGCCAAAGAAGCATTCGATAAATTTAAGAATAATGAGGTTAAATATAAAGAGCTAAACGAAGATTTGGAAGATTTAGATATTTTTTATACAAACAAAACAGAAAGGCCGATTTACAATATACTAAAATCCGATACAGATAAAGCTATAGCTAAAACCTCCAAGCAATTATTCGAGAAATGGTTAGGATCAGATGCCGGTAATGGCAAGACCGTCTACAGCAAATTTTTCGCTGATAAATTAAACGCAAAACAGGAAGAAGTTAACAGGTATTTTGACCAGGATGATAGCCGTATCCAAAACACGGTTTTCTATAAGTTTGATGTATTGCCGGGCAGTCGCACTTCCTATGTTACTTTTGCAAAGCCCAACTGGGAGTTAAACGCGAATTACGTATTATCAGGCCAGGGACTTGATGCAAACCTGGTAACCAGGGACCGCTACAGTGCCCAGTACCGCTATGACGGCATACCTTCCAGGATCAATAATTTCTTGGGTAAGGTAACTGATCCGGATAGCCAGGTAAGTCGCCTAAATGAAATTGAGCAAAAACTAGCCCAAGCGCAACAGGAGCTTAAGCAAGTCAAAGAAGACTTTAGGCAAGCCAAAGAAGACTTTGTGAAGAATGCGGTTTATCGTCAGGGTAAAGTAGGGATGATAAAACTAAAGAATAAGTTAGGCAGTTTAGACGAGCAGATCAGCGGTTATCAACAGCAGATCAGCGGTTATCAACAGCAGATCAGCGAAGCTCATCAGGAAGACTTAAGGGCTGACCTTAATGATATGAGCATTACTACCTTTGGGAATACCGGTTTTGTGCGCAAGGGAGAATCTGATGTATATTACAATGCCTTTTACGAGAAGTATGCCCAGACGCTCCTTCCGCAGAATGTAAGCGGCTTTAGAGAATCCGAGTTGCTGATTGGCGACCAAATCGTCATCCCGGTTATAGACTTAAAAACTAAAAACGCTTATGTTATCTTTCCTTTTAAGGAGAACCCTGTTAAGGAAAACAAAACAGTGCCAAATCAACAGGAAAATCCTAATATCGACAATAATATCTATAGCCCACTCAATAACGATTACACTAACCCATATCAATGGAATTCGCTTTACAATAATAGATTTAACAATATAAAATAAATAAAATTTACCTTCAGAAATGTCCACTCTCATTAATTTTTCACAAAATATCAATTTAAATCAAAAAATAGCAGATAATCCCATACTTTTGTAGTTTTGCGGTAGTTTTTGATTAAATTTAGCTTCAATAATGTCCAATCTATTGTTTAGGTTAGATCGGGTAATGTTAAAGTTAGCTTTAGTGATAGTTTGAGATAATTAAGGATTATGTGTAAAGATTAGCCAGAGCCCCAAAATATAGTAATTTTTGCAGATTAGGCCTGAAACATGAAATTAGGCTATTTAAACGGTGATAATTTGAGGTTTCGCTGAGTAATTTGCAATAAATTCGATTACTCCGTTAGAAAGCCCCGTGTTTCAACACGGGGTAAAATATCCAGAGTTCACGCGGGGTATAAAGCCCCGTGTGAACTTTCTAACGGAGTTTACTATAAACCCAGGGAAGTTAGAAAATTTTTGGTAAAAAGAGGGATAAGAAAACGCTATCTTTTAGCTTAAAATTTTACTTGACAACATATATTAATTAATGTTATACTTGTGCGTAATTAAAAGCAGCAGAACGAAAGGGCAAACCTCAAGTGATTGGGGGGCGCAAAGCCGCGGGTCTTAATAAAGTAACAAAATAAAAGTAAGATAGCCGGGTTGCCGAATTACGACGGAAGTTGTAAGTTTGACAACTCGGTTTTTTATTTAAAGGCTTAGTAAAAAGTTTTAAAAATTGCTTAAGAATAGATATGCAAAGCAATAAAAAAGTCACGATGAAAATCGGAGAGTTCTTGGGGAAAGGGGTAAACTTTCTTTCTTACTTTCTATATAGGTATAATATTATGAAAGAAAAGGTTGTCCTACAGACTGCCGGAATTTCCGAAACAGCCTATGCCCAGAATAAATTCAAGTCTAGTTTTAAGGCTTGGATCAGGGTTGTGGCATTGATTATCGTGGCTGTTTTTTTGCCTGAGCAGGTTGCTCAGGCAATTGAATTTGATCCACGTATATTCGGGCATAAAGCTCCGGTTTTCGCTCCGGTCTTAAATGATATAAACCGGATGGATATAGCGCTTGCGGTTAGGAATATACTGCAGGATATTGCCGGTAAACCCGTAACCAGCATCAGAATCTCACCCGAAGTAAGCATAGACCTAGAAAAACCGCTACAAATCAGCAAAAAAAGAATAGAAGAGATTTATCGCTGGTTACAAGGCAAGCCTTGCGGCTCCAAAGCGCTTTATGATTTCTTGTCTTATAAAGGGGTTCAAGCAGCAGAAGGGGATATCGCGGTTTTAGCTTTAACCACAGATATATTAAACAACGTAGTAAAACCTGAAGGGGAACCGGAGGTTATCAAGAACTCCTTGTATGCCTTAGCTAAAACCTCAGAATTCTACGGCGTAAAGTTGTACCCGGTAAAAATCAATGATTTTGCCTCCCTATCCGCTAATGGCAATCCTTTTATTGCCCACTTCAATAATGACCATTATATCCTGGTAACCAAAGTTGCCCAAGACAGGGTGTATTTCTTAAATGAACACAGAGAAGATTTCCTGCCGAAAGATAAATTCTTGAGTGAATTCTCCGGTTATGCCTTAGTTAATGTTTTAGATCCAGGCTATCAGGCATTGACGCAGAAAGAAGCAGAGCAAATAAGAGGAGCGGGGGATTGGGGCCAGGTTTCAGCAAACAGCTATGACCGCAGGTACGATAGTTATAAATATCAGTCAGATTATAGGGGATATAGCGGTTATACGGGGATTGACTATAGGAACACAGGGGCTAATACCAATAGATCCAGGACTATTGATACTCCTAGTTCGACTCCCGTGGCTTTCAATTTTGTGCTTTATAATGGCAAAGGGATGCCTCGCGCCCAGTATAAAGAGATTTACGGCGTCCAGAATCATTATGAGAATAAAGGCTCCCGGGAGGCAGTAGGAAATAATTTTTGGTTTAAGGATGGGAGTGTCCAAGCATATTATAAGAATGGCACCTTGAAGGAAGCAAAATACAAGACAGAGGTTATTACGGGTAACCAGTATTTGGATCTTCCGGTAAGCGGCCAGACTTACTATATGCAGGCTGGCAAAACTACCGCGCTTCCATTCCAGACAATCTCTGCTGTAAAAGGTGAAGATTGGATGAAGCTTTGGGTAGGCAAAACAAGTAATGACTTAGATTTCTCCATCACCTTAACCAAAAATAACTTTACCAACGGCATGTCGGCTTGGCATTGGCAGCCTTATATGGATACTGCCTTAAATCCGCAGGCTGCCGGAACATTTGGCAATCCTCCTGCTGGAGCGCCTCAGCCAAAGGCGAATTATTTCAGGGCTATCCCGGTAAGCGAGGGAAGCCGTATATTCACTATCAACCCAATAGATAATCAGGGTGGGGATTTCCGGGTTACTTTTAACCGCACCGGGCTTCAGGCCAGAGAGGGTGACCTTGTGCAGCTCGATTATAAAGGGGCAGCAGCTAGATTAACTCCCCAGTTAAGCGTAAGGGTCCTTGATGGACAACAGATGCCTCAGTTAGGTTTTGCTCCTGCGGTAAGCTCCGGCCGTTCTTTAGTTTTTCAATTTCAGAATGCGGCTGTCAATATCGGTGCTGGTACTGACGCCCGCTGGGTAGCTCAGGGTATTCAATCCGTCTATAATTCTATAAGCGAGGTGCGCGTCAAAGCTCCTTTAAGGGATAATATTGAATTACATTTTGGTAAAGACTGGCTTCCTCGGGCAGGGGATTTAACTAATTCAGCGATTCTGGATAAAAGCTCTGTTTATTCCGCAGTAACAAACGCTTCCAGATCATTTGTTGAGAGAACAGCTAAGATCACTGAATTTATCTCGGATGATAAGACCGGCTCTTTAAAGGGTATAGGTTGGGGCGGGAGATTTGTTATGCCGTCATCTAAAATTAATTTCAGCCGCGGTGATGATATTCCCGTGGTTAATTATATAAAAGATGGTGAAGGCTCTGCCATAAATATCGGAGCGTCGATAGAGTTAACCGGTAAGGGGTATATCGGTGTTAACAAAGATGGCCTGGACGCATTCCCTGCTTTATATGGTAAATGGGATGTCTTCGAAGGATTAAATATGCCCCTTTCTAGCACCAATGATTTCCGCGCCGAAAACAAGAAGTTAGGACAAGCCTTTAAATTATACATTAAGCCCGATCAGCTGCCTTTAGCTGATAGGGATATCAATGGTACGGTTACGGCTCATATATCTTCTAAAGAGTATAAGCATGACCAGAGAGAGGCGACTATCACCACTCTATATAAAGGCGATCTTTGGAATTTAAACTTCAATAAATCAAAAACCGCTGATCAATTCGCCGGTAAATGGAGTGATGACAAAATACGCAATTCAAGCGCAAGAAAAATTGTCGCTTTCGATAATGTGCAATATAAGGATGCCGCTGGTGTTATGCGCCAGATCCAAGATACGCGTAATGTTGAGGTAAAAGGGCAGTATATCCATGGCTCTAAGGAGTATGTTCTTCCCGAGCTGATAGACTCAAGCAGACCTTCTATTAATTCGCCTTTATTTGATAAGAGAAATAAGAGCACAGATGTCTTTACGATCAAAGAATTAGCCCCGCAGTCGTTGTATGAGATTAACTCCGCTAGCGGAAAGAATCAGATCATCGCAAATATGGGATCAGTAATTTCTAATTTAGGCAATGGCGGTCAGAGGGTGGATTTCAATATCAGTAATTCGCCTTTATTTGACAAGGGCAATACCTTTATTGTCGACGGCAATATCAAAGAGTGGGTGACGGCTAAATTTAAGGACAGGGAAGGCTATGTAATTTCCGCGGCGGATACCGGATATCAATTTGATGGGTTTAAGAATATAAATAATCCTAATTTAGGAAAGTTTAGTTTCGGGGATCAGGGGATCGTGGCCGGTAGCAATGTGAAATCCGGATGGGTTAATGGTTCGGCAATAGCCACTTATTCTATAATCGACAATAATAAAGGTAAAAAGACTATATTGGGGGATGGTACGAGCGCGCTTATTAAACAGGAAGAGCTGATATTGGATAATGTTAATTTTTGGGCAAACCGCGGCGGAAAGAATTTCCTTAGATTTGAGGTAGGAGGCGCCAAAGACGTTAAAGGCACTAATATTAAGGTAAAAGGATTGCTCGATAACGGCAAGCCAGTTCTTATGATAGGCGAAGACCATCCGCTGATTTTAGCAACAGGCAAGGCAGGATCCCAGACAATCAAATCCAGCCTCCCTGAATTAACCGTTAATCTTAAAGAAATAAACGGCAGGCAGTTTGCTGATAGCCAAAGAGCAGATTTTATCTTAAGCCATTTACAAAATAGCGAAGTGAGCCTTTCCGGAAATTTTGCCAATGTTAAATTTGATAATGATTTAGGCGGTAGGTTAATAACCAATACCGAAAAAACAATCTATAAGGTTAACGAGGGAGAACTCAGTAAATATAAGGATCAATATAATAAATATTTGGATGATTTTGAGGCGAAGCTCGAGATTTACGATAGTAATCCCCAGAATGCATTCAGGAGGGGTATTCACCAGGAGTACCTCAAGTTGATTAATAGCACTAGGGAAAAAGTTCAGAACGGTGAACTGAAAGTCGCTCTAGATGAAATAATTGATTTAGATAAAAGGATAGGGGCGCGTTTGATGTATGCGCAATTGGGGGATCTTAAAAATTATTCCAAGGATAAACATGTCGATAGCAAAGAATATTTCCTCCGCAAGGAGTTATACGGAAAAGCGCTCAAAGAAATCGGTGTGGCCATTAATGCGAAAAAGGAAGGTGAAGTAAACAAACATTTCAGTAATGCCAGGTTGATAATTGAGCAGTTATCCGTAGAGCCAAAGTTGGACGAGATTAAAAGTGATTTAGATAAGTTTAGGGCGGAAGTTATGTCTTTGGCGGGCATACCAATAGCGCCTATTAAAGAGGATAATAGAGGCTCCGCGCAGCGTATTTCTTTTGGAAGATATCTGGATTTCTCTAAAATATATGATAGCGCAAAAGACAAATATAAGGCCGGTGATTGGAAGTCAGCGATTTTATTGATTAATGAATTTAACGGTGAAAAGTTAAGAGATTGGATTAAAGAACAGGCAGGTCTAATAAGTTCTTTGGGCCATCCAGCGTTAGCTGGCCAATTTGTAAGAAGAGCGGATGCTTTGCCTGCGGCAAGATTATTAGGCAGTGGCTTACAAGAGGATGTGAAGAACACGGTATTAGATTGTTATAATGCTGGCATGGTGAAAACTATTCAGCAGAAGATAGGATCAGACCCCTATACTCTTTGGTTCTACGTTCCGGGTCCGAATGGTATCCCATCAATGTCACGCATAGAACATGAGCTTAGGAAAGGGATCATTGCTTCTGATAAGGCACTAACACCTCTATTTAAGGCTAAGCCGTATGAAGTTCTCGGCCTTGCCAGCGATTTAGCCCCGCAAGATAAAATCACGCTTTCTAACAAGCTGTCAGGTTTATTAGAGCAATTGCCGAATGATTATCACGATGCCTTAAAGATCTATTCTAAAGAACAGATTGCCTTTGCTACTTTACCAGTTTACTTAAATACTAAAGAGCAGGTTGATAAACGTTATGAATATCTTATCGGCCGCCACGATAGTAAGTTAGGAAAAATATGGCAGGCAGTTAAATATAACTATGCTTCTGTAGTTACCCTTCAGCCGATAGAGACGCTTAAGATTGATACAAGATGGGATATGGCTAGAGTTATCGGGGAGGCTGCCCTGACATGGTGTACGGTTGTGGCGTCAGCCGGCATAGGCGTTTCTGCCAAGGTTGCCCAATTATCAAGGACAGCATTAAAAGTAGGAGTAGTTTGGTCAGGGGTAAGCTTAGCAGCTGATAATTATATAGCATATTCGCAGACAGGTAAGCTTATGCCTTGGTACGATTGGGGCGGTACAATTAGGAGTAATATTGCCCAAGGCGCTTTATTCACTTATGCCTTGAAAGGCGCTGGTTTAGCTTTAAATAAAGTAGGCTCAATCAAACAAGTAAATAGTTTAAAGAACTTTATAATTAATAAGCCTACTATTTCATACACTATAGGTAACGGAGCAGTAGGCGGCGGGTTGACCGTAGCAAGTCAGTATATTGAATCCCAGATTAAGGGAGATAGGTATTCATTTGTCCAGGGATTAAAGGACTTTGGGTTAGGTTTTGGCGTAGGGGCTGTTGTGGGATATACAGGGAGCAGGTATATCTCCCGTATTAAACCCATATCAACTGCTTTAGCTTGGCAGGATGGATGGGGACAGGCAGTCAGGTTAGGCTCAAGGGTAGTAAGCGGAGGTTTTGTAACAGCCACCTCAGACTTGATCAAACACGCTGTATATAATCAACCATTGCCAAGCGTAAAAGAAATAGCGTTTCATGCTGCTATCGGAGGCCTGGGCAGGGGGATATTAAACAGAAGCGTGCTTGGCAATTGGGTTGGGTCTACAAAGGCTCAGCTAAATAGCAAAGATTTTATCACTAATCTACCTAATATGTCTGCCCGCGGTGCAGCTAATTTTGCGTTTATTATGCCGGTATTCAGCGCACTGGATATACCGACTTCATATCTGGCAAAAGGGATATTTTTTAATCAATGGGATTGGAAGGGGGCCAAAGCGCGATTCTTTATTACTGACGTAAAAGGGGAGCGTAAATCTGCATTAGAATCTATAGTATATCATATGGCCACAGGCGCAAAAATGGGGCTTTGGATAGGGCCTGCTATAGCAGCTTTCCAGATGCCGCATACTGGTTTTGTCGGATATCCCAATGAGGCTTATCTTGGCAGATTTGCTAAATCAGGCCACAGCTTTATTAGCGCAATCCGCGCTATCTCCTCTAGATTTACCCAAAGAGCACTTTTGAGAAATCTTAATATGCAATTGGTGATTAAAGAAAATATAGGTAAGAGATTGGGGCGGTTCAGCAGTAGCTTATTAGCTGAAAGACAGGCAGTCAATGCTTTAGCAAGGGAATCCGGTATAACCTTAAGTACCTCCTTGCCTGGGGCGCTGGCAAGAAGCGCTATCAGGCAGCTTGATTCCATGGCTTTTATTTCTACAAACTTAGCGTTTATCAGGGAGGGCAGTTACCTTGTTTTGAAAAAAATGGGGATGAAAGATGATTTAAAAGCGCAAACCTGGTCTCAGAATATAGCTTTTGGCGCTTTATTCTTTATCCCTAGATATGATGCCAGGATGGCTCAACCAGCCGCAGGATCTGCTCCGAAAATACTTAAGATCGGGATAGATGTTGATTCAAAAGGAAATCTCCTTGAGAAAAACCCCGCTGGTTTGCTCAATCAGTTCGAAGAACCCATAAGTGTTCTGCCGAACTCAACACAAAAGCCGGTAGTTTTAGTAGACCAACACGGAAATCCATTTAATACACCTAAGATTACGAATACCTCTTTAAAGGAGAATATCGAGATCGGCTCTAGCCTTAAGGCTTCCCTTGCATTTAGTTTTGAGAGGTTTGTCGCTCGTCAAATGGGTTGGATTGAGAAAAAGGGTGGTTTTTTAAAAAGCTTAAATGATGCGTTTTGGAGGGCAAGGCTTGCGATTTCCGGCAGTAAATTAGGCACAGGCCGTTTATCCGAAACTGTTTACGGCGGTTGGACAGAAAAAGGACTGAGGACAGAAGGGCTAATTGAAAAACTAAAAACAGCTAAAGATTCTGACGGTAACCACTTTGAATATAAAGACAGGCAGATAGCAGCGATAAAGATTGTTTTAGATGCTATGCGCAGGAATGATCCTGTCGTTATTTCTAAAGCAATTGGTACAGGAAAAACCAATATCGCTACCTTTGCCTTAGGTACGCTTTTTGATTTAATGGCAACCGGTAAGATTAAAGACAGAGGTTTAACTTCTGCGGAGCTTCATCTATTGGATCATATGAAGATCGAATTCCTGCTTTCTCATGGCGGACAAAAATTAATCAGTAACCCCAATGTAAGAATCATTAACCTAGAGGCGCCAAAGGATCCGCTCCAGCAATTAAAAGGGAAATACGTATATGTCCCATTGATTTCTGAAAGGACAGTCGGTGAGGGCAATAAGACGATTATCTTGCCAGAGAAATCTGATGCCCGCTTCCAGCTCAGGTTAATCAACGAAAGGGCTGCCGCGCACCGCGCCCAAGCCGTTAAACACCTTGATAAATTTGCGCAGCTATCTTTTGCTGAATACGAAACATTTGATACCATCCGTAATGTTATTATTGATGATGTCCAGTCGCTTATTAACCAGCCTAGTAGTGTTATCGCAGCAGGCAACGCCTACGAGCAAATGATCAAGGATAGACCTGAGGATCAGAAGCATTTTGACTCAGCCGCATCTTTTATCGAGAAATTCTACAGTTCCTTATATTCTGCGCGCAATCAAGGGAAAATTAAGATTGGTTGGTTTTTTGATAAAGATATAAGAGCAGAAGATCCTACCCGCAGGATTATTGACCGGGTCCGGATCCATTCGTTCTCCGAAATAACCCGCCTCTACAAAGAGTTCAGCAGTAACCCAGGATGGCTCAAAGTAGAAAATATGATACGGATGGATAAGAAAAGATTCGGTGATGTCTCAGGAGAAAGGGCGTTTTGGGTTTTAGCCGACGCGTATGCCCAGAGCACGGGGCTGAAATTAGGGGAACATTTTTATTCCCGGTATCTATCTTCGGAGCCAGAATTATTCGGAGGGGTTAATTATAACGTTACAGGTAAAAGAGGGTATCAAAATGCAGGAACGCATTATGGAGACCCGCTTGTTTCCGCAATGTTATCCGTTAAGAGTATAAAAGCGGCAGAATTAAATGGCTATGGGCATAGGGTGGTCAATAGGGCAGCTGACATATTCAATGCGTTGGCAAGCACGAATATAATGGATATTAGTTATGCGGATGTTATCAGTGGTATTGCCGGTATTTCTACTAAGAAGGTAGTTGCTTTAACCGGTACGCCTGACAGGGATAGATTAGCGCATAAGAAACTTGGGTTAAAGACAATTGTCGTTGATAAGCAACCGTTGCTTAAATTAGATAAGTGGGAGTTTAAGGTTTTTGATACTCAGAGAGAAGCGCAAGAATATGCGGTGAAGGTAGCAGGGGAAGGGACTAAAGCAGAGAATATCCTGATATCGGTCAGGGGAAGCGAAGACGTGACAGCTATTGTCAAAATGCTGGACAGAAAAGGAAATATTCAGACAATCGGTGCGACAGGTAAAATAGAGGATAATGTCAGAAAAGGATTAGAGTCTTTTAAGGACGGCGCAGGCTCGGGGAAAATCAAGAAACTGGTCGGAGTTTTCCAGGGGGATGTAACAGGGTCTAACTGTTTAAAAATCACATCAAGCAATATTGATACACACGCTAAGACGATTATGCTTGGTATAGACGGTATTACAGAACAAACTCAGATACAGCGCCGCGCGGATTCCGGAGCAGACCGTTTAAGATTAGCAGAAGGGGAAAAACATCTTACGGTAACCAGCCTGACGGATTCCAATCTCTCCGGAGAAAATAGAAGAGAGATAAAGTCGATATTGGATAATCCTAATTTGAGTTCTGCTGAGAAGGATGGCCAAATACAGAAAATAATGCTAAGGGTATCACAACAGTTAGATACTTGGGAGGCGCGTAGGACGCGTCAATTGGTCCAAGTAAAACAAGAAGTAGCATTAGACCGCAATGCTAAAAAAGAATTACGCAAAATGTTCGTGCAAGAAGGTAAGAAAGGTAAGCTTCCTTCTTCTCTAGTGGAAAAGGGCGACTCTATATATATAGGTAATAGGTTGGCCAATATCAGCGCGGTATATCCTACATCCCAAACAGTTATTAACCTGTCAGATGATAATTCTATGACAATCAATGGTTGGGTTTTACCGGGCGGGGAGATCGTATATAAGACAGAAGAGGGGAAGATAACGGTTAGATTTCCTTCGGGTACCCAAACCTTATCTTCTAACGGTCAACCCCAGGAATTTTTCAGCAATGGATATAGGTATGTTTTTAATTATTCCGATAATCAAGTTTCAGTAGATTATGCCAAAGCAGGGAAAGGAAAATCCGCTAAAATACCTGCTAGTTCGGGGAAAAATAGCGTAAGAATCAGTGGAAATAGGATTGTTATTAACAGATCAGGAGGCAATTTAACTTTAACTTATTCCGATTTCTTGGGGAGGAATAAGAAGGTAAAAAATATCAAAATCGAAGATATCCGTTTAGGCAGAGTATTGGATTTCGGCAAGAATACCTTTTTCCTTCAGCCTGAAAACGAAGGTAAGGATATTCGTTTCGTACCGTTACAAGAAAAAGGACAGAAGGTATTATCAATCAGTAATTATGAGAAAATTTATGCCTTAGAAGCCGGGGATAAGGATAAAGAAGATGTTTTAATCGCAGAAAGTAGCTTACGTAATGCGCAAAAACTAGATTATCTTAAACCATCCCAAATGGTTTTGGCAGAAGGTTTAGATGAAGGGTTATTACTCAATCTTTACCAGGGCGCCGGCGAAGATGAGGTGAGGGTAGATATTAAGCCTTTTGAATTTAACTATTCTTTCGAAGATAAGGCTATCGCTGAGCTGGTGCAGGCATTAGCTACCCAGAAAAAACAGGTTAAAGATAAAGAATTCTCTCTTAATCTCGGCGGTAAAATGATAAAGGTAACGGGGATTACAGAAGAAAAACTCCCGATCATTGAAAAGGCCATTAAGATGATCCCGAAAGTGAGCTTTAACGGTATTCAGGCGATAGAGGTTATCTTAAACGGAGAAGAAGCTCCATTATGGGTTAAGAAGGATCACGTCCTTAGGCTGCATTCTTATATGCTTAATAACGTTGACCTGCTTAACCTTATTCTTCCTGTGGCATTAAACGGTAAGGAAGGATTAGTTTCTCAGGCCAAAGAGTTCATAATCAAAATCAGAAACTCAAATAATTTGGTATTCGGCTTAGATTTAATTGATAATCTAGCCAGGGATATACGTGAAAAAGGAAGGGTTTCTATAAAGTCCGCCAAACAAGCAATTGAGTTTGTAAACTATGCCCAAGGCAAGGCATTATCATCAAAGATAGAATTAAAGAGGCAGGCAGCTAAATTAGCTAATTCCTTAAATAACGGCAATGGAAAATTAATGTTAGCTCCTATATCGGTTGCAGTTGCTGCTTCGTTTGTAAATCCTCTATTAGGCGGTATAATTGGCTTGGGAGCGTTGGGATATTATCTATATGAATCAAGGGATCTATTAAAATCCATCGGAAGTACGGTTTCTAACCGCTTTGGCAGATTCGGATTAGGCAAAGGGTTGGGGCTTGGCACTGGATTTGGCGCAAGAGGGGCGAATCTGGGCAACGGTGAGCAATATGAGCCCCCTAAAGTTGATTTAACTAAAGATAGACGAAGCAATTTCAACTTAAAGGTAGATAAATATAGGTATAATATTATTAAAGAGGTGTTTAAAGCCTTTGGTTTGACCGGGAATAAAGCGGATAAGGTATTACCAAGTGGGCTTCCTGTGGTTCCGAAAAATACCGTGTCTCCGATTGAGCAAAAGCTGCCAGTAATACCTCCGGCAGCTCCTAATTCAGTTGGCGCCAATGTGATGACTTCTGGTACTTCTTCGGCTTCCGGCAAAGGCCAGTCTGCCAGGGAAATAAATATAGTGAAGAAGGAGCTCGATAATAATGTCGGCCTCCATAAAAATAAGGTTATTAGTTTGAATGGTATTACTAATATAGGTATGGCTAATGGTTTAGGGACTACGATTATGACAACCGGGCCTCCGTCTGAGACTCCGACTACGACTGCGCAGCCGTTAGCCGGTGCCATAAGTGCGCAAACAATAGTAACAGTAACAGAAGTTGGTGCAGTTGTTAAGGCAACAGGAACAGAAACAAAAGTATTGCCAATTGAAGTAACTGCTGAAGGCAAAAAGCCTGAAAGCAGCACAGGTGATCAAGTTGCGCTTGGAGAAACCAGTGGTGTAGAAGGTGCAACTGAAGAAATCGGTGGCGAGAGAGCTGCGTCCAAAGAAAAAAGCATAGTAGATATAATAGATGAGGATCAGGCTCTAGGTGCCAGTGTAAATACACTTACAGGAAATGATCCTGTAAGAGTTAATGATCAAGCTGTTCCGGAAAATAATCCGGAAAATAATAAGGAACAGCCGGGTTTGACGAATACGCCCTCTGAAAACGCTAAAAATAGCGTATTTGGCGCTTTAGTAAGCAATATCCTGCGGAATCTACGCAACATTATAGAACGGCTTTTCATCATTCCTGCCCAAAACCGTAAGGCCCGTCGTGCGGATAAACAACGTATGTTGGAAGAATTTAGGGAAACTGTAAAAGAAGGAAATAAAGCTTTAGATGAGTTGGAGGCTATAAAGATAGAAGAAGAAATAAGCAAGTTCTTCGATAACACAATTCAAAATGAAGCTGTCAATCAGCAGATAGATAATATAGCAGATAATTCGGTTTCAGACCAACCTATCAGTGATTTTAACGTTCCTTCTAATGTAGAAGGTTTGAATAATAAAGTTATCCCACTTGGCGGAGGAGAATCTGGAAAAGGCGGAAGCCAAGGTAAAGGGCCCAGAGGCGGTTTAGGTAGGAATTTAGCAATAGGGTTGGCCTTCAATGCATCAGTTCTTATTCTTAACCCTGCTTTAGGCGCGCAATTTACTACTAATGAACAGGAAAAGACAATCACTATTAACATAGAGCGGGGGGATACTTGGGGACAAACTACCTTAGACCTTTATCGCGCCTATAATATGCCAATTGGCAGATTATGGGGTGAGGATGGAACAGCATTTAGCTTATGGAAGAAGGCAAATGGCAATGAACAGGAATATAGCGATATGGATCTTATCCGCACAGGTGAGGCCTTTAATGTAGGATTAACAGAGTTTACTAATATCAACGTTAAAACTACTCAGCCAAAGCCAAGCGTAATCGATACAGTTAAACCTACAGTTATAGAGGATACAGCTAAGGCAACAATAACAGATACTATAAAGCAGCAACCCAAGGATACAAATACCACTCAAGAGCAATTAAAGATTACAAAGCCTGTGAAAGAGGGGAAAGTTAATAAGGGAAATAATTTAGAAAACTTGTTATTGGGCGTTATAGGAGTAATTGGATTATTAGCTTTAATTAGCTCCATTATTATAATTAGAAAAATTATAAACCGCCGCAATGAAGCAGAATATCAGAACCTTTTATCCTCCATCAATAATTTAAATAATCAATTAGAGCAAGATAAATTGAGTATAGATTTAAGGAACGAATATAATCTCCTTGTTAAGCGAGTAGAGAATATAATTAAGAAGCATCTGCAAGGCGATAAAACATTAGGGTTAAAGAATGCCTTTAATGCGCTTACAGAAAAAATGAAAGAGAAAACAAACCCTGCTTTACCCATAGGGCAAAACCAGACTCCTTCCAATGATTCAAAAAAACAAAGGAACTTAGAAGGTAAGGATATGGTAGATGCGCTTCCGGAAATCACTCCTCAAGAAGCTGGGGAGCAATATAACTTATCCGCTGATGTAATAATGAGACTGATAACCGGCGGGGTAATCCTTTTACGCGGGCCTCCGCAGACAGAGATTACCCGCTATGTCGAAAATAATACAACTTATATCGTCATACCTGAAGATGCCTCCCCTGAAAATGTAGCTAAATATATTGAATCAGTTATTTTCCTCCTATATCAGCACCAAGCCAAAGAATCAATACAGAACTCTAACGACGGCCTTTTCTCTAAAAAGAAGGACAAGTTTTTAACTCCTGAACAAATTGACCAAGCTAATGTAGAAGCTAAGGATAAGCTAATCAAGCATCTCTCTATCTACCAACATTTGGTTACTGGAGAATCAGATCATGGTTTATATGCTACAGAGTTTCTTGCAAATAGGTTCTTATTAGATTTAGTGCTTAAACTTGGCTTTACTGACCTGATTATTGAGTTTGCTGGCACTTCTTTTGGCAGTAAGGATGCGGTAAAGAAGAAGGCCTTTGAGGATGAGCGTGGGCTTTTAGCCAAAGAAATCAGAAGACAGATTGATGAGCATAAATATCTTAAGGGTATTGCGGATGCGCGCGAGGGGACTATAAGCTATCTAACTAATTTTAATCCAGAGTGGTTAAAGGAGATTTTAGAGAAATTGCCTTTAATTAAAAAAGACTTAAGCCATATCCCTTCAGAAAGGCACCAGAATTTTGTGCTTCTGGCATTAGCCATCGGCGCAGGCTTAGGGATTAATGTTTATGGCGGTATGCCGATGAATTTAAGGGGAATCAGGAAAGTAGGCAGGACGATCTTAGTAACTATGATGATAATGGGGCAGTTCCGGCAGATTCTTAGTAAAAATCCTAAGGCGCGGGTTTTTATTTTCTGTGGCACAAGTCATATGCAGAAGGAGCGTTATGTTAGAACGACAACCAAGAGTGAAGTTGAAGCAGTTGAAGTGTATTTAAAGGAATATGAAAAAGAATTAGATAGTAACCTGCTTGGAATTAAATTGGTAGGCATGGAGTTTAGTCCAGATGAATATAGCTTACAGTATATTAAACCAATTATTCCTAATGTGGCATATTTAATTTTGCTTGCATTAAGAAATTGGGATGATCTTGCTTACTTAGCCCAAGGGTATAAAGAAGTTTCGCTGATAAATCAACGTCCCGAAGGGCCGGCTGTTCTTGCTCTTATACAAAAAAGTACTGATGAGGTAGCTTTTGGACAGCCGGGGATTATGTGCGAAGGCAATAATTTCTTAGCTACATTCTGGTTTAATTCTAAATCAGCTGGCCCGGTTACCTTTGATTCCTCTCGTAACTCTAATTCATTAGGCACAGCGAAAGTATTCATTCCGTTTATAGCGCCTTTTGCTGGAACTTTAGGTTTAGGTAACGTTTTGAGCCCGATATTTGCCATAGCTGGTTTAGCGGCAATTATCGGCTTGGCAGCCCTGATTACTTATACTATTGTTAAGGCAGTGAAGAACAGACAGGCTACGCAGATCAGAGGCTCACCTGCTGTTTTAGTGTTTAATCGTATGGATTCTATAGGGTTAGCAGGAAAGCAGCAGGAATCTCCGATTAATAATGAAACTAGCCTAACAGAAGGCAAATTAAGCACTATCGAAAAGATAGAAGAAGCTATTGCGCTTGATGAATATGTAGAGAAGCTTGTTAAGTATGAATTGAATGCTTATAAAACAAATGCCAATCAAGATGCGGCAATTGCTTTAGGGTTGAGATTGTTCACTGCGGTTAATTCTAGTAAAGTTTCAACTGATGCAAAAACCCGCCTCGAAAGCGCACTTGGCGATTTAGCTCAGGAGTATAACTTAGAATTTCTTCCTATGAATGAAGGGGATGCCTTTAGCGCAGGTTACAGCGTCGAAGTATTAGCTTACCAGCCGCAGGAAGGATTAGATTGTGAAAGAGTAATTGAAGTTCTTGCCCCAGGTGTATATAAAGATGGTGAACAAATTAAAGTGGGACAAGTTATTGTTGGCACGCCTGATAACTTCCGCGCACCCAGATTACAGGGCAATATAAATACCCAACTTTCTTCAGTAATACCTTTTATGCTTCCTTTTGCAGGAATTATTGGAGTAAGCAGCACATTCAGCGCAGTGTTGGCTTTGGTTGGTATAGCAGTAATCCTTGGTTACTTCATTGTTAAGGCTTCCCAGAACAGGAAAGCCACTCCGATTAGAGCTCCGGCATCTGTAAATACGACCACTAATGAACAGGATAATCTCAATAATAGAGTAGAATATGGCAAGAGCGGAAGGATTATCCCCGGCTTAATTACCCATCTAAGAAATATTTATGCTAAGAACGCCAAGCAGGTTGTAAAGGTTATCAAGAAGGCAACCAGTGTTGTAGGCGCTTCCATTTACCAGGCACTTGCTCCTCCTTTAGCCGCATTAAGATTGTGGTTCAGCAGCACAATTAAAGGAGGAAAAAATGAAATTAAATTTAGAGAAATTCAAGGAGGAAGTAAAGAGTTTAGAAACCCAATTCGCGATCAATATGCTGGAAAAGACAGGAGAATTAAGCCTGGGTTTGAAAGAGGAACCGGAAGAGTATCGTTTAACCAAGGAGTATTGCTTAGCACAATAAAGGAAGTATTCGTTCATATAAAGGAGGTTACAAATGATTACACCCGCGGAATACGAAAGGGATATGAATATGTTAGAAAGCCAGTACTTAGCGGTGAGAACAACCAAGAGGGCAATGCACATACTTATCCTGGTAATACTTGCGACCTTAGTCAAAATAGTGGTACTTTAGACAAGGCAGGAAAAGAGCAGAGATTACTAGTTAAGATTAGCAACATCAGGCTTGCCTTTACCAAGGCGCTGGAGTATTTCAAGAATTGGCTTATTAGCTTATGGGGCAAAAAGGCTAACTACGATTATCCGATACAGCCTACAGGTCCGCCCAGATTTAAGCTTAGCAATGCCTTATCCGAAGTTATACCCGCCTTACTTAATACCATAAAATCCCAGAAAAATATAAATTTAACCCAGTCGCAAGTTGTTCTTTCCGTGGCAGGAATAGCAGTTGCGGCTATTGTTGTATATGAAGGCCTGGCAATGATCTTCGGGCTTGATGCTCCGGTATCCTCTATCCAGGCCTTCATTACAACTACAGGAGGTGTAAAATGGTTAAGCTTAATTACAATACTATCGAGTTCGATCATCTGGTTGAATTTACAAAAGACCGCACAGTCTTTGCCGCAGCGCGCGAAAACGGCAGCGATAAGATCCGCATCTTCCTTGTTTACGAAGATACGGGCAATATTTACACGCGCAACGGCCGGGCTGATTCCTGGGAAGAGCTTGGCGGCCAGGATGTTGAGATTATTCACAGCAAAATTCGGCTCAGTCGTAACAACCATATCCCGGTCTACAAAGTTAACGCTACCAGCGCTTGTTACAGCTAAGTTAGGTATTTCCATATCCATCTTTATCTATGCGCTTTCTGCTTTATTTAACCTTGCGCCTGCCAATCTCAATATTCAGCTGGCAGGCCAGGGGGATATGCCGGTATGGGTTTTGGTTTGTACGGCTGTTTTCTTTATCGGCATATTCAAAAATATGCCCTTTACCGTATTCTTATCCTTCTTATGGGCGATAGTTTCTGCTGGTGTTCCGGATGATATTGGTTCATTAGGTAAATTTGCCAGAGATCATGGTAATAATCTCCTCTTTGACGGCCCGTTAGCCATGAGCTTCATCATGACTGCTTATGAACTAAGAGGGCTTTACAAAAATAATTTCAGGGCCCTGAAAAATCATACGAGAAAAGTAATTATATTTGGCGCTATCGCTGCAACAGCCGCGCTATTTTTGACCGATCTTTTCCCGGCGGTAAGTTCTTCAATATACCACTTCATAAATCCTGATAATCAGAAATACGAAAAAGGGATAATCGGTAGATTTGGCGATTATCCTTATTTTGCCGCCAGCGTTGCCTGGTTTGCCTATGCAGCAATGCAATTCAATAAGCTTTTAGCTTGGCTTAAAACCAAAATTATAGAGTCGATGGATAAAGGCGCAGTCGATGCAGAAGAATTAGGCAAAACCGATAAAGACGATATAGAAACAAGGAATCGCGCCGCAGGCCGTATCGTAGAGTGGACGATATCCGATACAGCCCCCAGCAGTAAACCGGGAAAGAAAGTTGTCAAGCCGATTGAAAAATTACTCAAAGGATGGGGTAAGGATAAATTCGGCGCGGTAGTTAAAAATGTCTTGGAAATTAAAACGATCCCGTTGGCCAAGGCAATAGCTGCTGAGCTAAAGAGAATAATGAATGGTATCGAAGAGAGTCTGGCCGAGGGACGTGATTTTACACATATTACAGAAGAGATAAAGGTTTTCTCTGACCAATTGTACGAGATGAATGAGGTATTAAAGGAGTATTTAAATAAAGTTTCTCCTGAGGCGCGCGGTTTAATAGAAGAAAAAATAGCCTTGATTACGACGGTTACCGTAGGCGGAGAGCTCAAGGCCCATGATATCAAGGGCGCTCTTTCATCTATATATCTGATGATGGATAACGAGCCTGCTGTTATCAAGGCAAAAGAAGGGCTTATTAATAAGGAAATGGCGAGATTGCAGAATATTACCGATCACTTAAGAAATCTTAAGGAACCGTTGGTAATTAAGACCACAAATGGTAGTTGGCAGACTAATTATATCAAGTTCGCCGTTGCCTTTGTAGCTTTCTTCCTTGCCGGAAATTCTGTCTTTGCTATGAACGGCAGTGAAATTATAGCAGCTGCTGATTTAGTTTTATTTGTTAAGTCCGTCTTTGCCATGAATACCAGCATACTTATAGAAGCTGTTGCTCCGGCTTTCCGCGTGTTGGGGCTTGTGTTAAGCGGAATGCTGATACTTTATGGCACATATAAATTATTAAAAGGAAACCTGGACAAGTTAATTTTCTTATTATTATATCTTCCTTATCAGTTTATTCGGTCTGCGCTTAGCTCAATTAAGGATTCCTTTAATTATATTTCCCTGGATATTATTAAGGAATTCATCCCAAGGATTACCCGTAAGACAATCTTTCCTATCCTCATAGCATTTACGATGCTTCTTTCAACACCTGTCTTCTCCGCTGCTACCCTGAATCCTTTAGCCGGATATGCTACCGAAATAAAGGATCTGCACAGGGTGGTAAAGGATGCCTATAGCGATGGCTTAATAACTAGAGAGGAAAAAGAAAATATCAGTAACAGCGCGGATGAGATACTTGCGGAATTAAAAGAGCGGGAGGATAGGTTAATAGCCAGAAAAGGCACATCTAACAACGATAATATTGACCAGGAATTAAGAGTTATAAATTCGCTTAGATATCTGGTTACAAGCGACAGGCTTGATATAAGGTCTTCTTATGGCGAGCAATTAAAGAATTCATACGATTACGAAAATTGGTATAGGGGATATAGGGAATATGAGGAAAAAAATAAGGATAATGAGCAGTTCCTGAAGCAGAAGCAGCTTAGCGAAATCCAGAAGCAATTCCCGCATCTTCCTTGGGAAGATAAGCTGTTGATGGCAGGGATGGATCCAACAGCCTATATACCGCAGCAGTCACCCGCGGAGAGGAGAGCAATTAACCGCCTCTGGGATGAATACCGCGCAGCTACAAATGCAGGAGAGAGCAAAAAAGCTGACCTTATTAAATTAAAAATAGATATATTCTCGGGAGCAAGGGTCGACCAAATCTCTGCGTATTATATTGAACTTGCCAAAGAGATAGGGTTAGTTGGTGTTACAGCGGCGGACTTAGATAAGCAAATTGAGGATGCCAAGAAAAATAATGACCTCAGCCGGGCTCGCTACTTTGAGTTACAAAAGAGATTGATTGCAGGGGAGAAGCTTTCCCCAAGAGAGATGGTGGAATATGTATATTTTGAAAAGTCAGAGTGGCAACGTAGTCTTTACGCTCCGAAGCAGGAGGCAGGCCAGCGGGTAGAGGCAAGGGTAAACCAAGACATATATATCCCTGACCAAGGTATTAGTAGGGAGGATGATTTAATCGCTGAGGCAATAGAGCAAGCCCAGACACCGCAAGAAAAAATCGATATTATTAAAGATAAGATTAAGGAAATACGCAATCTTAAGGTCCAGGACCTTCAGAAAGAGTTGGAGGAAGCCAAGAAAATAAAGGACGATAGAAAAGTTAAATTCCTCCAGTTAAAAATAAAGATTCTTCAAGGAGAAACACTCACTACTGAGGAAGCTGGACAATATGCTGAGATGGTAAGAGAAGATTTGCGTAATGTTGCGCTTAAGGATTTAGAAAATAAGCTGAAAAATACCAAGGATAAAAATAAGATTGAATACCTGACATTACAGATAAAACTTAAGAAGGGAGAAACCCTTAATTCTCAAGAGGCTGAACGTTATGCTGCGCTTGAGAAAGAGGAATGGCGTATCTCTACCATCGAGCGCTTAAAGGGTGAATTGAATACCGCAATCACCCTTAACCAGAAAGATAGCCTGGTCGTTGAATACTCTCAGCAGAAAATAGGGCTGCTTAAGAACGGTAACCTTAATAACGATAAAGCGGTTATGAATTATCTAAAGTTTGAGAAAGCGAAAAATTTAAGCATTATGCCCATTGATACCTTATATGCTCAATTGGGGGTTGCTGAGACTAAACAGGATAGCTCAAAGATCGCATCTCTTAAGTTAAAAATAGAACTCAAAGAAGGAAAACTTACTTCGAAAGAGGAAAGCCGCTATGTTGATCTTGTAAAGGAGATAGAGTTAGGCAGCGTTACAGTCGCGCAATTAAAGGGTCAGTTAAAATATGCGAATCAGCTTAAAGAAAGCAATGAGAATAGGGCCGACTATATTAACCTTAAGATAGAATTACTCAAAGAAGGAAAGCTTTCTCTAGATAAGGCCCAGCGCTATATTGAGCTTACAAAAGAGGAGTTGCGTAAGTCCGTTACAGTTAGGGGGTTAGAAGCCGAATTAGCGAAAGCAGAGAAGAAAGAAAACAAAGAGAAGGCCGAGCTCATTAACTTAAAAATAAGACTACTTAAGGGTGATAAGTTCAGTCAGCAGGAAGTCGAGGATTATGTTAGGCTCACAAAAGAGGTAGATTTAAGCGCGCTTAAGCTTGAGTGGCTCAATAATCAATTAGCGTATGCGCTTCGAGCTAATCAAAAAGATAGCGCAGGGATTGAATTCATCGAATTAAAAATTTATATAAAAGAAGGGAAGACGGTTTCCGCTGAGCAAGCCCAGCGTTACATTGAGTTTGAAAAACAGGGCCTGAATACTATTTCTCTTGAATCTTTGAATGCGCAATTAGAAGAGGCAAAGATTAAAAATGATATCCGTAGAGTAGACTACTTTAGCTTGAAAATCGGAATTAAAGAAGGAAGGGTTACCCAAGAACAAACCAATGAGTATATTGAGCTCAAAAAAAGAGAGCTGCTTGAGCAGTTAGAGCGCGAGTTGCAACAAGCTGAAAACAAGCCAGATATTTTACCGCTGGCATTACTTAAACTCAAGATAGAAATAAAGGAAACAGGGGCTGTGACACTTGAGCAAGCCAAGAGGTATCTTGGGTTAGCTACTGAGATTGCTTTGCGTACAACCAAGCGTGAGCAGTTAAAGAAGGAGCTTGGGTATGCCAAGAACGCAGGAGAGAGAAAGAAGGTGAAGTATCTTCAGTTAAAAATCAGGCTATTCGATAAAGAAACGTTGACTGATAAAGAAATTCTCTTCTATGTTACTTTTGAGAAAGAGGTATTGCTTGGCGCTACTACGGTTGAACAGTTAAGAGGCGAGCTTGACAGAATTAATGCCATTAATGAAGAAAATAATCTTAAGATTGAATACCTTAAGCTAAACATAAAGCTGCTTAAAGACGGAAAACTCGATGCAGCCAGTGCCAGCCGCTATGCCGAACTGCAAGCTAAAGGGTTACAAAACGCTGCACTTGCAAGATTAGAGAATGAGTTAAAGTATGCGCTCAAGGCTTATGAGGAGAGCAGGTTAAGGATCGAATATCTTAAGTTGAAGATAAAGCTGCTTACTGAAGGAAGCCTCGGGGAAAGCGAAACTCAGGATTATGCTAAATTTGAGAAGGCGGATTTACAGAGTGTGATGATTGATTATTTAAATGAGATAAGGAAGGATGCGATTAGCCAGAAGCAAGGCCAAGGTTGTGGGCTAATTGATATGGAGATAAGTCTGCTTAAACGAGAACCATTTACTTTGCAGGAGATCATCCGTTATATTACGCTCAAGGGCGGCGACTTAACTAACGAACTCAATAAACTTAACGAAGAAATTTCCCTTGGCAGGCGACAAGCTTCTGAGCAAGAGGTTAATCGTTATGCTGGGCTTTTAGAGGAGGAATTACGCCCCATCATAATCCAATACTTTACTGCTAAAAAGGAAAAAGAATCAGAAGATGCTGCCAAGGTCAAACTCTTTGATTTAAAAATCAAAGTTATCAGTGACGGAAAACTTACTACGGAAGATATTTTGCAGTACGCTGAGATTAAAAATCCTCCTTCCTTGGGCCAAAAGATTTCCCGTTGGAATGCGGTATTAAATGAATTTAATACTTTAGATATGGTTAAAAATAGGCCATATGTGCCGTTAGCTATAGAAGAGTATTATTATCAGGCAGAAGTAGATTCTCAGCAGGCGCGCGCCATGAATGCTTTATCTAGGTTCATGCTGGATTATGACTCTGGCATTGATGACCTGAAGGATGCCAATAAGGTAAGAGGATATTTAGGCGGCTATATTAATCCCGCCGTGATGGAGGTTAAATATGTAGAAGAGGAGTATTTAGCGCGTGTTAAACTACACTGGCTGAATAGATTTGTAGGCAGTATTGAGGTACCGCTTTTAGCCGGGATGGTTGAGACTGGCCTTATAGATGCTGATGGCAAAAAGATTAGCACCCATAGAAGCGTTCCGCCTGAAATTGCACTTAGCTTGGCATATATAAGCCGGATTCGTGATGCAGGGTTCTTGTATAATGACGGGGAGACAGTGTCAGAACGTTTAATAAGACAGGCGGATGCGTTAGAGAAATTACTCAACATATTCCTTATCTCTCCTAAGGCAGATGAACAGGCAGGGCGCGAAAAAGAGAAGGCCAAGATTATTGCCGAGCTTGAGAATAAACTTTCAGGGGAAGACTTAGAGAATGCCAAGAATATGCTGGGTGCAATCTCTGTCTGGGCAAGATATAATGCATTAGTTGGTAATAGAGTGATTATCCCTGATGAGGAAAATCAGGATTTTGATGATATTGCCTCTGCCATACTTAAGGAAAACGAAGGAGTTATTGATGACTATCAAGAAGTAACGGGTCAGATGCGCAGCGAAAGCGGGAGCAAGATACCTGTTGGGTTGGGGTTGAATTTCAGACAAGGGTATGCGCCGTTAGGTATGGTTATGCTTGATTTAGGCAAACTGATGGGCTTGGGTAAGGATGTGCAGAAAGATATACAAGCCCAGCAGGTTAGGGGCCTGATCGATAATTTTAATAATCGCGCCCTGGCAATAGCCCAGCTCTGGCAGGAATTTACCGGGGTGGAGATATTAATAAAAGACAGAGAGTTAAAGATCAAGAACTTAACCAATAAAGTAGCGATCATGGTTGCCCAGGTTGAATTACTCAGCCTGAAAGCCGAGTTGAAGCTTAAGCAGGAGGAGTGGTTTAAGCTTACGCAGTTGCGCTGGGCCTCTACAGGGTTCCTTAAGAAATACCTCAAGGAGAACGCCAATAAAGAATTCAACATTAAAGAGATTAATAATGCCGTCAGCTTAGAGGCAGTCAATTCCTTATACCGCGTTACCATCAATATGCTTACCAGGGTTGTTTTTCCGGAGATGCCGGCTGAAACCCAAAATAAGATCGAACAAGGATTAGAACAGATCAGCCTTGCCGAAGCCAGTTCATTAAGCGATGAAACACAAAGGAAGAATGCGATATTGAATTTACATAAACAGGCCTTGGCCAAATTAGAGACTATTCTCTCCGGTATAAAGATAGAGGAGAAGGTAACCAAGAAATTGCTCGGGCTTTTTAATATCAAGGTTAAGCAGAATAAAACTCCGCAAAGATGGGATATTATTAAGATCTTACTTCTTCCGGAAACAGAATTAATGCAAGGTGAGAAGGCGAATTTCTTAGGCAAGGCCATTGGCAAAACCCTTAACTGGGTGGTTGACCACAGTTTCTTAGGGGAGAGCAACATATTAGGCAATAATATCATCGGGAATCTGCAATTAGGCATAATTGCTAACAGTGCTACCGTTCAGCCATTCGCAGGGATGAATATTAATATACCGGTAAAGAACTTAAATGGGGCGATTGAACAAGTCCCTACAATAGTCAATACGCAAGAGGAATTAGCGGAGAGAGAATACCTTAAGGCAGTAGTGTTGATTACTGACCGGGATTTACTTGGCCAGGAAGAAATTTATACGCAGGATATCTTGAATGTACGCAATCAGGCTTTATTAACCGAGGTAGTCAGGGACCTTAATCCTGAAGATAAAAATGAGATATTAATCACCCAGCCCGGTCAGAATAATAACGCAGCGTTTATTGACCTGCAGGCTGTTTTGGGTGAGTCCAGCGCATTCAAGCTTGCTAATGAGGAGATGACTTTAGAATATATTAAGCAGCAAGCCAAGAAAAATAAAGGGACCGGCTTTAGAATCAGCTTTAACGTCGGCACTAATCTCATTAGTGGCTTTAATTGGTTAGGCTTAGTGCTGGGCATAAACTGGGTGTTTGAAAGAGACGCCAGAGCCGCAGATGAATTCAATGCTTTATTGATAACACTCATGGAGCAACAGCTTGCTTTAGCCAAAGCAGAAAATAATTTAGCAGTTCTTTATGCGCTGGCAGATTTTTATACCGCAAATAATGCCGTGGAAAACGACCTAGCATTAGCTAAGATTTCTTCACTTTTAGGATTAGCGCAATCCGAGAAGAACTACGCAGCATTAGCTATTCGCCTGAATTCTCTGGCCAACGGATTAGCAAACGAAATATTTACTAATGAGTTAGCCAGGGATGCGGCTTACGAGAATATGTTAAATGCGGCAATAACATTCTACGGCAGGGGGGAGGATTTCTACAATACGCATAAACTTGCCCAGGTCGATAATTTCGTCAGCCTGACAGTAAAAGGTATTACGGCGCTTGCGGTTAAGATATTCCCCAAATTAGATAAGAATAAAGAAGCTCCGTATCACGAGGTCGCTCAGGAATTTAAGCGCTTAAGAGAAGAGACAGGCAAAGAATTGGCAGAATTCAATAATAAAAGAGAGGAGCGCATCAGAACCTATGATTATCAATTGGCTCTCTGGACCAGCGCCTATGCTCCAATAGAGACTGTGGTGACTACTACTGACATCGGCCCTCTAACCGGAAATCTTGCCTTACAGATGAGTATGGTTGGTGGTGGCTCAACCTTCTTCTCAAGGAGCGTTTCCGGAGATGCTACCAGCAACATTATTTATCCTTATCCGAGCCGCTACAGCTCTATTACCTCTACGACACAGCTTGGGAAATGGGATACTAAGGTTTCCGTTACAAATAGTTATTCTAATAACCACTTAAGCGGGATCATCGGTTTAGACTATCATGGCAGGCGCACCAATTTCGGCACAACCTTGAATTTATATACCGGGTTAAACGGGGTGAACACCTCCGGCTATATTAACCAGAGGCTCTGGAAGAATAATACGCTTTCAGGAGGGGTTAATTTCGCAGGCGGTTATTTTAACGGCAGGGTCGCAACAAATATCCAGCCTTGGAATAAGAGTTCGCTTAACCTTTCTTACGATTACAGCCAGTTTTCTACACAAGAGCATCGTCTCGGCAGCTCTTTTAACCAGAATATAGGTAAATCTAACGGCTTCAATGGCCAGGTGAGAGTATCCAGTTATGCCTATAATAATTATACCCCTGCTTTTGATGTTTCCGTAGGTAACGGTGCTAATAAAAAGGTTAATTTTGGGATACATGGCAATGGTTTATTCAGCCCGTATTATTCTTTTATCTATTTCTCAATGGCTTCTAAAAAACTTGGGCCTAAGGCTGGCAATCTCCAGGTAGGGTATACTTATGCAGGCAACATAAATAATGGCAGCATATGCGCGGATTACTCAGGATATTACGGTAAGAATAACAGTTCTTACAGGATATTCTATCAGCCTTATGCCGGAGCCGGAGTAGCTAACACGCTTAGGTTTAAAGGCGGGGCGTTTAATGCGATGGTTTCAGAGAGAGTTTCAAGTTTAGGAATATATGATAATCTTGGGAATGGCATTAGCTTTAACTATGCTTACGATGGGTTTGACTATTTTACCGGCGGAACAGTCTACGCCCGTGTTCACGTAGGGCCGTTTGATGTTGATCTTGCCAAGGGCTCGGTGGGGATATATTTTAACCTTGATGCCACAATGCAATACCTTTTGAGTCAAGAGGCATATAGATACGACGAGATAAATGTTACCGGCGGTTCTTCTACTACAGCTCCTGATGCTACAGCCTCTACTAAGTCAAGCGAAGCTTCAACCGCAGCAGTTAGGACTGCGGTTATTTCCTTACAGAATGAATTAAGAAGTTCGGCAAAAGCCGTATATCCGTATTTGGCATATACGCATATTAAGGAGTATTTTGATTTGATATCTACTAATACCTCAGGCATGCCTTTAGATGATATATTAGCTACGATACAGACTACCGGCCCTCCGATTTCTGGCGAAGAATACGCATTCAGCCGTAAGCTTGAGCTGGCAAAAGTGGTTTTAAATAAGCTGCAGGCTGAGATTGAAAAACTGCAATTGACACTAAATAGAAGCAGCATTCCCCAGAATTCATTCCTACTTACCAGTGCAATCAATCACAACAATAATCAGCCCCCCTCTCCTTTAGCCCCTTTAACTGAACTTGATCAGATCATTGATTTCTTAAGCAGGCAGCAGATCAAAGATTTTTATAATAACGGTAATGTCTTCCCGAACGGCCCGGGGAATTATACGCAGGCAGTCCTGGACTGGGCAGGAGGGATTTGCGCCTATATCGGCGGCCCGCTCGGCAATACCTGGCCAGATGTGGATACCTATGTTGCGCAGTTAGCAATAGTTAAACAGTTCGTTGACCTTGATGAGATTTATCCTACGCATCCGATTGCTGCTTTATGGTTATTGCCGCAGGTAGGCAATAGAATAAATACTTTGTGGAATGAGCCTGCTATAGGCACAACTATGGATATCCTCTGGCGCTATGCTTTCATGACCATAGACGGAAAGATTATGATTACCAATATTGATGACGGCTCAGATACCCTGGTGATTTTAGTTCCTTTCCCTACTGTTGCGGAGGTATTTGATTCCATCGTCAAGCAAAAAGAACTAAAAGACGCTGGCTTAGATTTTTATATCCAGAACTTATATGGCTTATTTGACCCTTATAACGGGACTTCTGTTGACTCTAAGATTGTCCGCCAGATTTATGCTAATTATGCCAAGACGATGATTACTGGAATCGTGGAGATGATAGATATTGATGATGGTTCTCCTTTACCGCCAGCAATATTATTCCCCTTACCTACCGCTAACGATATTGTTAGTAAGCTTAGTCAAGCCTATGCGTTAACGAGTGACCCTGCTTACTTTAATACGATGAGGGACCTTTTTGATCTAACCGGCAATCCGGCTAACCGCGTACCCTTCAGGACAGATGTGTTATTGTCTCCGATCGTCCGCCAGATCGTCTTTAATGATGTTGAGGCGATCAACTCGGATATGGTCAAGATCTACAATATCGACGACCCGAGCCTGCCGCCGACCACTGTCCCAGCTGGCTATGATATTACCAAGGCCACCCTG
>Ga0163200_1000132_pt1 | contig 33919 bp, 28 predicted proteins | sample PL_2010_200m_FD_113535 | JGI IMG/M metagenome (GOLD analysis project Ga0163200, IMG submission 113535) | Freshwater microbial communities from Powell Lake, British Columbia, Canada to study Microbial Dark Matter (Phase II) - PL_2010_200m | ecosystem: Environmental > Aquatic > Freshwater > Lake ... | reverse complement strand
CTATTTATCTTAATGATTTTGATTTAATTGATTCCAATTGTCAAAGATAGGTATTTCAGGACTTTTTTGCTACTTTCCTGGGGGAAGTTTTTTTAACAGGCTTTTCTTCTTTCTCTTCCTTTTTTTCAGCCTCTTCAGAAAAATCAAGAAACTGGTTGGTCAGCAGGAGATTATACCACATAAGGACTTTCTTGACATCGGATGCGTACACCCGTTCCCGGTCGTACTCCGGAACAATCCCGAGGAAAAACTCCTGAAGCACTTCAGGGGCTGATTTCGGATCGACGGACTCCTTTCCTTCCAGCTTTTCATACAGGATTCGGAGAACATCCTTCAGGGGCAGATCCTCCCCGGTTGTGAAAATACTGATCTCCTCAAGGGAACTCATCTTCTCATTTCCGAAAGCCGGGAAGCGTTTCTGATCGATCAACGATTCCACAATCACGGCGTTTTTAGCCTGTGAGACCACCCGGTAGAGCCCGGGCCTCCCGGAAATGGATAATATTTTACTTAGATCCATTGCTGCGAATTTTTTGCAAAAGTATGAAAATTCATGGCATTTACCTTGACCTTCGACCCTTAACCTTCGACCCTGTAATTCCTGTATTCCCCTATCCTCCATCCGGTCAGAGATTCCAGCCGGTCCAGGAACTGATGCCGGAGGTTCAGGGGAATGCTCTTTGGTTTGGGTTCAAATGTCCAGTTCTGCCGGGCAATCCGTGGGTTCATGACAACCGGATGAGTACCGGTGAACCGGGCGAGAGAGCTGATGTCGGAGTAATCGAACTCGGCCGAATCTGAAACATGCCTGTGGATCCAGTCTTCGTCGTGCCAGTATTTATGGAATGCCTTCTGCTTGGATTGCTGGGCTACCGGTGGTTTGACCCAGCCATAATGGTAAATCCAGGCATCCAGTGGTTTCACCCGGACCTTATATCTGTCTCTCCGGAACCCCTGTGCATCTTTATAGGAGGTGATGCCGATTCCCGGACGGATGATCCGGACCTCCCGACGGTACCATTTCCGGGAGTTTCCGATCCAGTCGTAAGATCCCCAGAAATGGAGGTAGTTAAACAGGAACCCCTCTACTTCCGCATCCTCTTTCCATCGCTCCATGCTCTGACGGATCTGTTCAAGATACGCTTCATGCACCACTTCATCAGCCTGGATATAGAAGGCCCAGTCAGTATCGGGTGAAACAGCAGCAAGCGCTTTGTTGGTCTCAGCGGCCAGCACCTTACCGTCCTTTCGAAGGGACTCGTCCCAAACGGTATCGATGATCCGGATTCGCCCCGGGTCGATCGAAGCCACCAGTTCCCGGGTCCCGTCATTGGAATTCCCCACCGCTACCATCACTTCATCACACAACGGCAGGATCGACCGGATCGATTCCTCGACAGGGTAGTCGTATCGGATGGCGTTGCGGATGAACGTAAAACCGGAGATTTTCATCTTGTCGTACAGATGCTAGATCCTGGATCCTGGATTTTATAGCTTAATAATCCCAATGTAATTGGCGGGTGAAATTTTTTTCAACTCTTCCCTGACACTTTTTTTAATCTTCAGGTTGTCGATGAAGGCATGAAGGGTCTTCCGGTTGATAGTGTCTTTCCCTCGTGTCAGCTCTTTCAGCGCTTCATACGGGTTCGGGTAGCCTTCACGTCGGAGGATGGTCTGGATGGCCTCTGAAACCACAGCCCAGTTGGCGTTCAGATCCTGCCTGAGTTTTTTTTCATTCAGCAGGAGTTTGTCCAGCCCGCGGAGAAGGGACTTCAGCCCAATTACCATGTGGCCCAGCGGGACGCCGATGTTGCGGATCACGGTGGAGTCGGTCAGATCGCGCTGCAGCCGGGAAACGGGTAACTTGGCCGAAAGGAATTCAAACAGGGCGTTGGCGACTCCCAGGTTGCCTTCCGAGTTTTCGAAATCGATCGGGTTCACCTTATGCGGCATGGTCGAGGAGCCTGTTTCACTCCTTTTCACCTTCTGCCGGAAGTATTCCATCGAGATATAGCTCCAGACGTCACGGTCGAGATCAATCAGGATGGTGTTGATCCGTTTCAGGTTGTCGAAGAAAGCGGCCATGTTGTCGTAGTGATCAATCTGGGTAGTGGTCTGAAGTCGTTCCAGGCCCAGACTGTTGAACAGAAACCGGTTGGAGAAGTCGATCCAGTCGATCTTCGGATAGGCAGCCTGGTGGGCGTTGAAATTGCCGGTAGCACCCCCGAACTTCCCGGAGAATGGGATCGTTTCCAGTAGTGCCATTTGCTGGGATAACCGTTCCACGAATACGTACAACTCCTTGCCTACGGTAGTCGGAGATGCAGGTTGCCCGTGGGTGTGGGCAAGCATGGGAACCAGCTGCCAGTCGGCGCTTTTATACAGCAGGATGTAATGGACCTCTACCAGCAACGGTTCAACTACCTGCTCCCAGGCATCCCGCATGGCCATCGTAAAAGCGGTGTTGTTGATATCCTGCGAAGTCAGGCCAAAGTGCACAAACTCCCTGTATGCACCCATTCCAAACAGGTCGAATTTCTCCTTGACAAAATACTCAACAGCCTTGACATCGTGGTTGGTTTCCTGCTCAATCTCTTTTACCCGCAGGGCATCTTCCGGCATGAAGGTGGTATAGATTTTTCGTAGCTTCGAAAAATTCCGCTTGTTGAACGGTTTCAACGCAGGGAGTGGAATTCCACACAGGGCGATAAAATAATCCACCTCCACCCACACCCGGTAGCGGATGATCGCAGCTTCAGAGAAGTAATCGGAAAGCTTCTCCACCGATTTCCGATACCGGCCGTCAATCGGAGAAATGGCAAATAATGAAGTGTCCATAAACGCGAATCATTAACCGAAATTCAAAAATAGTGTTTTTTTCACTATTTCGCTCCCTCGCTACCTCGCTATTTCGCTACTGTACTCGCCCAACTGTTGGAATAAGCCGTAAAAAAACCGATGGCGCCATCGCTGATGTTCCCCTGGACATTGGCCGGCGGACCGGTAAAGAAGGGGATATTGTAACCGGCAAGTTGTACCTGGTAAAGAAAATCATAGTATTCCCTGGTGATCCCCGACATCTGGATGGTAATTTTGTCGCCCGGATAGGGCCGTTCCCAGGAATTTTCATTGTTGATGAAGACCGCCGTGAGCCCGTTAACATAGTTGCCGTTGAAGTATACGTCGTCTGAGATCGGGATCTTCCAAACCGAATCGGTCATCAGGGTATCGTTCCGGTAGTAGTGGAACATATAATAATTGACCTCGTCGCCGGGTTCCTGGGCAAATACTTTGATCTCCCAGAATCCTTCCGGGCCCCAGTCGGGTTGAAAATTGATCTGAATAGAGTCCAGGCGGGCCACTTTCATCATCCGGCAGGAAGAGGTGTAAGTGGTCCGGTTATCGATGGGCGACTCGAGGTCGATTGAGAGCGTATAGGTGTTACCGATCTGACCGCAAAAGGTGGAATCGGTTTCATAGACACCCGATCTCCCGGGCTCGGTTTCTGTCAGCGGGTAGGTATTCATGCCGTCGGAAAGGTTGACCGCTGCATTGACCACACGCGGAGTGGGTTCATTGTAAAAATAATCTGCTGTCTTGGTCAGATGGATCCGGTATGATGCGGTGTCGGTTGAGATCCCGCCGTCGACAACCAGTCGGATGTAGGATTCATCCAGTGTCAGATCAATCCGCTCGGTACAGGCGGCTGCAGCAAACAAAAGGAGTACAGGATAGAGATTCAGTATTTTCATGAGTCTGCAGCCATTAAAAATGAAAGTTGAATGTGACGGAAGGAACGATTCCGAAGAGGTAGATCTTTTCAGCATAGGTAATAGTGGGATTTTCGTTGTCCTGGACAAAATTGATAGACCAGGTATTGTGACGATTGTATACATTATAGGCAGAGGCGTTGATATCCCAACTGAATTTACGGCCCTCTTTGACTTTTGAGGAGAAGGTGATCGAGAGATCCAGGCGGTGGTAATCCTGGTACCGGAAGGCATTCCGGTCGCTGTAGATCGGGATCACCTTTCCGCCGATTTCAGCCCTTCCTGTAGGAAATGTGACCGGATTCCCGGTGGCATAGACCCAGTTGGCCGAAACCGACCACCGGGGCAGGAACTGATAATTGGCCACAATTGCAATATTATGGGGTTTATCATAGGGAGCGGGATAAGGATTGCCATCGTTAATCTCCGGGATCTTCCGGATGCTTCTGGAGAGGGTGTAGCTGACCCATCCACCGAATTTCTTCTCGTTCAGCCGTACGAGGAACTCTGCTCCGTATGACCATCCTTTACCTTCCCGGATCTCTCCCTCCAGTTTGTCGTTCAGCAGCAGTTCGGCAAAGTCCTTGAAGTCGATCACATGATTCATATACTTATAATAGACCTCCACCGAGGTCTCGATGGTATTCTGCCTGAAGTTCCGGAAATAACCGATAGCCCCCTGGTCGGCCACCTGTGGATTCACATTGGGGCTTGCCGGAAACCAGATATCCAACGGAGTGCCTGCGGTGGAGTTCTGAGCCAGTTGCAGGTACTGATTGGTACGGGTATAGCTGGCCTTGACAGATGATCTTTCGTCGATAGCAAATAAAATGCCCAACCGTGGTTCAATCCCAAAGTAGGTGTTGTAAAACTTACCGGCCGGATAGATCGTTGAATCAATCGGATTGTATAGGGAGTCGAAGTGGAAGATAGTCCCGGGACCGATGTTCTGAAACAGGGAGAAACGGATCCCGTACCTGAAGGTCCAGCGTTCTCCCACATTTTGCTCGTTACCGGCATAGATCCCGGTTTCCAGGGAGAAGTTATCCGGTACCATGACCTCCGAATAAACAGTTTCGCTTCCGATCCCACGGGCCACCCCGGGATTGATCATATGATAGGTCGCCGAGATACCGAACCGGAAGGTGTTATTGGTATTGATGTAATAACTGAAATCGCCTTTGAGACCGATGTCCCGCAGGCTGGAATTCCACTCAAAGGAATTGTTATTGCCTTCGGGTGTTCCGAGCATATAGCGGTAATCACTGTAAACAAACGTGAAATTCGAAAAGAGCTTTTTATTGAACAGGTGATTCCACCGGATGGTCCCGGTACCGTTGCCCCAGCTCATCCGCGCAAAATTGTTCCGGAATACATCCCGGCCAAAGTATCCGGAGAGAAACAGGTGGTTATTGTCATCAATCCGATAATTTATTTTGGCATTGAGGTCATAGAAATAGAGTTTGTTGTTGCGCAACGCCTGTTCGCTCGATAAGGCCAGAAAGAGATCTGCATAGGTCCGCCGGCCCGATACGATAAATGAAATCCGGTCTTTCCAGATTGGGCCTTCCACCGTCAGCCGCGAAGCGATCAGTCCGATCCCCCCTGTCACCTCAAAACGCTTGGTGTTTCCCTCTTTCATCCTCACGTCCAGCACGGAGGAGAGTCGCCCGCCATACATGGGGGGAATATCCCCTTTGTAAAGTTTGACATCCTTGATCGCGTCGTTGTTGAAGACCGAAAAGAAACCCATCAGGTGGGAGGCATTGTAAACGGTAGATTCATCCAGCAGGATCAGGTTCTGGTCGGGCGCACCTCCCCGGACACTGAACCCGCTTCCTCCCTCGCTGACCGATTGCACTCCTGGGAGTAGCTGGATTGCTTTGATGATATCCACCTCTCCCATCAGCGAGGGGATTTTCTTGATGGTCTTGATATCCATCTGAAAGGTGCTCATCTCGGGACGTACCACATTTCTGTTAGCCTGTTCACTGGTGACCTCCACCTCCCGGAGCGTCTCTGCAGAAGGAGACAACTCGACAGATATTGTCAGATTCTGATCGAGCACCACCGTTTGTTTTGTGCTTTCAAAACCGATGAAGGAGTATTGAATGGTGTAGGTTCCTTCCGGCAGGGTCAGTGAATAATTTCCGTATATATCAGAAACGGTTCCGGTATTCAGTTCAGCTACATATATGGTTGCTCCGGTGAGGTCCTCCCCGTTCGACCGGTCATGGATAGATCCGCTGATGGTCCATTTTTTCGGAGGTTCGGAATCAGCAATGGTTCGGAATGTTGATAAAAGGAAGAAGAAAACAAGAAGAGCAGATAGGAAAAATTTCATCTGGCACAAGAATTATTCAGTCTTGATAACGAAAGAAAGGATCTCTTATTTCCGGATGATTTCAAATTCTCCGTCAGTTTTCAGCTTGATAATGGTGGAGGGTTTGGTCTCGTGAACCTCCTCATGGGCCAGATTAACCGTATAATCAACCTGTTTGATGATCTCTCCCGGGATATCTTTATAGAGTAGCGGAGCAGGTTGACCGGTAATATTGGCCGAAGTAGAAACTATGGGTTTTCCGAACATCCGGATCAGTTTATAGCAAAATTCATTATGGACAATCCGAATGGCGATGGATCCATCCGGAGCGATAATATTTTTTGCCAGGTTTTTAGCATGCGGATAAATGATGGTCAATGGAGTGGATACGCTGTTCATCAGATCCAGGGCAAGGTCCGGGACCGATTCCACATAGTCGTATAATTTTTCCTTCCGGTCAACCAGCACAATGAGACTTTTATTTTCCATCCGTTTTTTGATCTTATAGACTTTCTGCACGGCTCTGGAGCTGGTTGCATCGCAGCCAATTCCCCAGATGGTATCGGTGGGGTAGAGAATAGTTCCCCCTTTTCGAAGTATGTCAATACAATTCCTGAGTTCCTGTTTCATCGTGTTGATAACTTTCCCGGAAATATCAGAGACGGGCTAATAAAGCAGGGTGTCCAATTTCAGTAGCGCACCGGAAATGCTTTTCAGGGCAGCTTTTCAGTCCATGCAGTCCACAGGGCCGGCAGGATAATGGTTCATGTACCTCAACAATAGCTGCATCATCGGACAGGGGTCCGAAACCAAAATCCGGTGTGGTGGAGCAATAGATCACTGTCACCGGGGCGTTGACAGCCGATGCCAGATGCATCGGAGCAGAGTCGTTGGTGAAATTCATCCGGGCCCCCTGCATCAGTGCTGCGGACTCCAGGAGCGTTAGCTCTCCAGCCAGATTGACAATGCCCGATCCTCGATCCGCGATCCGCGATCCGCGATCCGCGTTTCCAGATTTCATATTATTCATGCCTCGACCCTCGACCCTCGACCCTCGACCCTCTTGTTGTATCCTTTCGCACAGATCGCAATCAGACGCCGATCCCAGCAGATAGACAGTCGCCTCTTCCGGCATCTCCCGGATCAATGCCACCCATCTTTCCGCGGGGTATTGCTTGGTGAACCAGAGCGAAGCCGGGGAGACCGTGTAGTAGATCTCCGATTTTCGATTTTCGATTTTCGATTTACTACTTTCTAATTTCGTATTTCGTATTTCGTATTTCGTATTTCCAGGATAAAGTCTCGGCTTCGCCGGTGTGGCATCCGTCAGCTCCGCGATCAGCTCCTGGTTCCGGTCAATCTCATGGATGCCGGGAGTGATCCGGTGAGGAACCCGCCGGGAAAACCAGCGGGAGAATGGATTTTTGTCAAATCCGATGGTCAGGTCGGCACCTGAAAAGAGTGTCAGCAACCCGGTAAGAACAAACCGCTGAATATTGATAACTGCATCGTACCGTTCGTGCCGGACCTCATTCAACAACCGGAAGAAATCACGGTATTTGGCTGACTTATCCCAAACCAGAAGACGGCGGATAAACGGATGAAGATCAAAGAGGGGCTCCATTCCTTTTTTTATCAGGAAATCGAACCGGGTATCCGGATCGTGTGCATGTAATTTTTCAAGCAGGGCAGTTGCCAGGATCACATCCCCGATAGAAGCGGTTTGGATGACCAGGATCTGTTTCATACCGGTACGTCGAACTCCCGCAATGCCTGATTCAATGATGTTTTCCGGTCGGTCGACGCGGTTCGCTGCCCGATGATCAGGGCACAGGCCACCTGGTAATCACCGGCCGGGAACGATTTGGTGTAGGATCCCGGAATCACGACCGAGTGGGGAGGGATATAACCCCGGATCTCTATGGGTTCGTCGCCGGATACATCGAGGATCCGGGTGCTGGACGTCAGCACGACGTTGGCTCCCAGCACGGCTTCCCGTTCTACTCTCACCCCCTCTACGATGATCGACCGGGAACCGATAAAGCAATCGTCTTCAATGATCACAGGCGCTGCCTGAACAGGTTCCAGGACACCTCCGATGCCGACACCGCCGCTGAGGTGCACCCGTTTCCCGATCTGGGCACAGGAACCCACTGTAGCCCAGGTATCCACGAGCGTACCGCTGTCCACATAGGCGCCGATGTTGACGTATGAGGGCATCAGGACCACCCCTTCGGCGATGAACGAGCCATACCGGGCCAGTGCATGAGGAACCACCCGGACGCCAAGTCTTCCATAATCTTTTTTCAATGGGATCTTGTCGTAGAATTCAAAGGGATCTACCTGGATGGTCTCCAGCGGCTGGATGAGGAAATAAAGGATTACCGCTTTCTTGATCCATTCGATGGTCATCCACTCGGAGCCGGTATACTCTGCCACCCGGAATCGTCCCTTGTCGAGCAAATCGATCACCAGCCTGATAGCTTGCTGGTTTTCCTGCTCTTTCAGCAATTCCCGGTCTTCCCAGGCTGCCTCCACCAGCGCTCTGATATCTTCCGTCATACCTACCTGTTTGATCACTCAAAAGTAGCAAAAAAAAATTAGTTTCTTACCTTTGCAGCCAATTCACGTATGGCAAGGATTCTGGCAATCGATTATGGCAGGAAGCGGGTCGGGCTCGCTGTTACTGATGAGCTGAAGATCATCGCAACACCCCTTGGCACCGTTCATTCAGAGGATGTGATCACCTATCTGAAACGCTATATCCGGGATAACCCTGTTGAGTGTCTGGTAGTAGGAGAACCCAAGGATATGGCCAACCGACCATCGGAAGCCGAACGGTACATCACCCCTTTTATCAGAAACCTGAAAAAGGCCTTCCCGGAGATCAGGATCGAACGGTTTGACGAGCGGTTTACCTCCCGGATGGCATCCCGGGCCATCCTGGAAGCTGGAGCAAAAAAGAGCGACCGGCAAAATAAAGCCCTGGTCGATGCCGTTAGTGCTACGCTGATCCTGCAGTCGTACCTCGAATCAAAGGAAATGAAATCCTAAACCCGAAACCCTAAACCCGAAACCCGGAACCATGTTACTCCCTATTGTCGCCTATCCCCATCCTGTCCTGAAGAAGGTGTCCGTAGAGATCGGTCCCGGCTACCCGGAGTTGGAACAGTTCCTGGCCGATCTGTGGGAGACCATGTACCTTGCCGATGGGGTGGGGTTGGCTGCACCCCAGGTAAACCGGTCGATCCGGATATTTGTCATCGATGCCTCGGTATTGTCGCAGCATCGTCACCCGGAAACCGCAGGATTCAGGAAGACCTTTATCAACGCAAAGTTGTATAAAGAGGAGGGAGCGGAAGAGATCCACAACGAGGGCTGCCTGAGCTTTCCCGGCCTGCATGAGGACATCCTCCGGAAATCAGTGATACACATCCGGTACCTGGACGAGCACTTTCAGGAGCACGATGAACAGTACAACGGGATCCTGGCACGGATCATCCAGCATGAATACGACCATATCGAGGGGATTACCATGGCCGACCGGATCACGCCTTTAAAGAAGATGCTCCTCAAACGCCGGTTAAAGGAGATTGCTGAAGGGAAGGTGGAAGTGCATTATAAAATGATCTTTCCGGGGGAGAAGAGACGAAGGACGTAAGACGTAAGACGAAGGACATACTGGTGTTTCCGTATTTTATATTTCCATGAGACCTAATGACTTAATGACCTAATGACCCATAAATAAAATACTTAATCTCATGAAACGTTTACTCTATATTATCATTCTTTTAAACCTGGCTATCCTGACAGGCTGTGGTCCGTCCAAATCAAAGATGGAGCAGCAAATATCTGTGATGGAGGAGCACCTGTTCAATGCAGAGAGCGGATTCAGCAGGGCAGGGGCTGACTCCCTGATCAAGTTATACTGTGATTTTGCAATCGAATGGCCGAACGACTCACTGGCGCCGGCCTATCTTTTCAAAGCGGCCACCATGGCCATGAACCTTCAGGATGCACAGGTTTCCCTGGCCCTTTTCGATCAGGTCAGGGCATCCTATCCTAATTTTGAGAAAATCCCTTTATGCCTCTTCTTTACGGCCTATGTCCAGGAGAATGTGCTGGGGGATATCGATCAAGCACGGGCCAGCTATCACCAGTTCATCGAAACCTATCCGGATCATGAATTTGCAGATGATGCCCAGGCTTCGATTGACAACCTTGGTAAAACACCGGAACAACTGATCCAGGAGTTCGAGGCCCGTCAGAAGGTGATGGCGGAGGAGAAAAAATAGATGCCTGGTCAGACCATCTCCACCTGTTATTCCCGCAACAGGTGCTCCAGAATCTCTTTTAGCCTGACAGGCTTGATGTCTAGGAAGAGAGCTCCGTCGAAGCTGTATGAAATCTCCCCGGTCTCCTCGGAAACGATGATGGCAATAGCATCGGTACGTTCGGTAAGACCTATTGCTGCCCGGTGACGCAGACCACATTCCGGTGGAATTCCGGGCTTACTGGACAGGGGCAGGATACATCGGGCTGCCCGGATCGACTCCCCGGCAATGATCATGGCTCCATCGTGCAGCGGACTGTTTTTGAAAAAGATGGTTTCGATAAGCGGATCCGAGATTCTGGCTTCCACCGGCTGACCGGTCTCCACATAAGGGGTCAGTTCATTCTCCCGGGCAATAACGATTAAGGCACCGGTTTTTGTGTCGGCCAGGCGTTTGCATGCCTTTACGATGATATCGATGTCAAGGTTCACTGCCTGATTGAGATCGTACCTCCAGAACAGGATCCTCCGCCGGTGCCCTCGGATGATCCGGGTACCCCCGACCACCAGAAGAAATTGGCGGATCTCGGGCTGGAACACCACGACCAGGGCGATCACCCCCACGCTGATGAATTGTCCCAGGATCTCACTAAGCAGGGGCATCTGGAGTGCCCGGACGATCTTCCAGATGATAAAAACCGCAATGATCCCGATGAAGATTTTAATCGCCGCCGTACCCTTAACGATGTTATAAATCTCGTACAGGAGTATGGCAAACAGCAGGATATCGATGACATCGACAACGCGGAGGGAGAAAAGGCTTTCTAACAGAAGCATGGATAAAAATTAAATTCTAAATTCTAAATCCTATCACGATTCACGAGACTCACGAGCTTCACCGCCTGCACCGCCTCCTTCACATCATGTACCCGCAGGATGGTGGCTCCGTTCAGCAGGGCAATGGTATGCAGAACGGTAGATCCGTTAAGGGCTTCCAGCACATTTATACCGATGGCTTGCTGGATCATTGATTTCCTGGAAAGACCCACAACAAGGGGATGTCCCAGGTTTTCGAACTCCCGCAACCGGCTGAGGATTTCAAAGTTATGATCAACCGTTTTCCCGAAGCCGAACCCGGGATCGATCAATACCTGACCGGCTTTCAGTTCCCGAAGTTTCCCGGTCTGCTGCTGGAAGAAATAGGCGATCTCGGCTACTACATCCTGGTATACAGGATTTTGCTGCATGGTGGCGGGTGTCCCTTTCATGTGCATGAGGATATAGGGAACTCCCAGACCGGCAATGGTGTTCAGCATCTCCTCATGAAACCGTCCGCCATAAATGTCATTGATCATGTCAGCACCGAGCTCAACCACCTTCCGGGCAACAGACGGATGAAACGTGTCGACAGAGAGAAAGCAATCGGAAAAATGTGTCCGGATGGCCCGGAATGCCGGGATCAGTCGCTCCAGCTCCTCGTCGGCACAGATCGCCTTGGCTCCGGGACGGGTGGAAACCGCCCCCAGGTCAATGATCGAAGCACCGTCATTCAGCATCTTTTCAACCCGCTTCAGCCGGGCATCGAGGGTGTGGTATTTCCCTCCATCGAAAAAGGAATCGGGAGCGAGATTCAGGATCCCCATGACCCGGGGCGAGGAGAGGTTAAGTTGTTTGCCGTTGAAGGAGAGTGTCATACACAAGGAATGGCTGACAAAGATATTGATTTGCGTAGAGATTCGGAATGCGTGCTCCGCGATAATCCAAAATTCATTAATTTTAACCGCTGAAGCAATCCCTGCACATGGATGACTTAGAAAAAACTTCCCGCCAGTATGATATGGTGATTCATTCATGCCGCGAACTCTTCCTGATGAAGCTGAAGGATTATGGCACCGCCTGGCGGATCCTGCGGATTCCCTCCATCACCGACCAGGTATACATCAAAGCACAACGGATCCGGAGCATCGATACCAAAGGTGCTCAAAAGATCGAGGAAGGAATTCGCTCGGAGTTTATCGGGATTGTAAATTATTCGGTCATTGCGCTGATCCAGCTTGCACTCGGACTGGCCGAAACGCAGGAAAACCTTCCTTCCGAAGAAGGTACAAAATGGTACGATACCTGTATTCAGGAGGCGAAGGATCTGATGCTGGATAAAAATCACGATTACGGGGAGGCATGGCGGAACATGCGGCTGGGATCCCTTACCGACATCATCCTTATGAAGCTGATGCGGATCAAACAGATCGAGGACAACCAGGGCAAAACTTTCATATCGGAAGGCATTGACGCCAACTATTACGATATCATCAACTACGCCGTTTTTGCACTCATTAAGCTCGATTATGAAGAGAGTTAGAACCCTGTTCCGGATCCTGGTCGGGATCGTCTTTATCTTTTCCGGATTTGTTAAGGGGATCGATCCGCTGGGAACTGTCTACAGGATGCAGGATTATTTCCTTGCCTTCGGCACCACCTGGGCAAATGACTTCGCCCTGCCACTCACCATCTTTTTATGTATACTGGAGTTCATCCTGGGGATCAGCCTTTTATTCAATCTATGGATCCGTATGAGCGCCTGGGTGTTGCTCCCGATGATGACCTCCTTCACCATCCTCACCTTCTTCGATGCATTTTATAACCTGGTTCCCGATTGCGGTTGCTTCGGTGATGCCATCAAAATGAATAATACCGAAACCTTCATCAAGAACGTGGTGCTGATGGCTCTGGTTATCCCCATCTTCATCTGGCGTAAGCGATATAAGAGCCTGTTGAATCCCACAGGGGATCTCCTGGTGCTTGGAATGGCGACAATCCTGTTTACCGGGCTCTCCTTCTATTGCCTGTGGCACCTTCCCGTCATCGATTTCAGGGAGTGGAGGAAAGGGGCACAGGTAAACCAGGCAAGCGAGCTTCCCATCCGGTTTTTCGTCACTTACAAAAACCGCCACACCGGTGAAACAGGGGAATTCCTGGCCCCTGACTACCCCTGGAACGATTCCACCTGGCTGTCCGATTGGATCTTCGTCAGTCAGCGGGTGGAGGATCCGAACCAGGATAATCTGGCCTTGATGATTGAAGATAGTCTTGAGAATGACCTGGCCCGCACCTTTCTCGACATTCCCGACTACCATTTCTTTGTTGTAGTCTACAACCTGGATGCTGCCGACCGTGAAGCGCTGGTCCGGCTACAACCACTCTATCAGGCTGTCAGCGAAGCAGGTTATTCTTTCATCGGGTTGACCGGCACACTGCCTGAAAAGGTGGCTGCATTCCAGGGAGAAACGGGTGTCAGTATTCCATTCTATAGCTCGGACGACGTAGTTCTGAAGAGCATGATCCGTTCCAATCCCGGGCTGATCCTGCTGAAGGACGGGGTGGTGATAGAGAAATGGCATTATCATGACTTCCCGGATTGGCAGGAGGTGAAGAAAAAATATATTGATGCCAGATAGTCAGGTACCTGATACCAGATAATCTTCTGATCTGGCATCCGGTATCCGGTATCTGGTATCCGGCATCTGCATACATTATGCTCCGGTTCATCCTGAAACGGCTCCTTTACGGTATCCTCGTGCTTCTCGGCGTAGTGGTCATCATTTTTTTCCTATTTAACGTACTTCCCGGTGATCCTGCCAGAATGATGCTCGGGCAGCGGGCCGACCAGGTATCGGTTGAGGCGATCAACCGCGACCTGGGTCTTGACAAACCGTTGCCGGTCCAGTTTGTCAGTTACCTGAACGACCTGTCACCCCTTTCCATCCATAACCGTTCCGACAGCTCCAGCACCTGGTTCCTTGACAGAAGGAAGTACAGCTCCGCAATGGTACTACTCCCCCTGGGAAAGAGCGCACTGGTGCTGAAGAAGCCCTATCTCCGGCGATCCTACCAATCGAAGCGGAATGTGAGCGATATACTCTCCGAGGCATTGATCAACACCGTGATCCTGGCCATCGTTGCGATGGCCTTTGCCATACTGGTCGGTATCGCCGTCGGCATCCTCTGTGCCCTGAAGCGGAACAGCATTACCGACCGCATCGCCCTGGTCTTCTCCGTGCTCGGCATGTCAGTTCCCTCCTTCTTTGCAGCCATCCTCAACGCCTGGATCTTTGCCTTCGTGCTGGTCGACATCACCCATCTCAACATGGTCGGCAGCCTCTATTCTGTGGATGATCTCGGCCGGGGAGAATACCTGGATCTGAAGAACCTCATCCTGCCTGCCCTCACACTGGGCATCCGCCCACTTGCCATCGTGGTCGAACTTACGCGGAACTCCATGCTTGAGGTTTTATCTCAGGACTATATCCGCACCGCCCGGGCCAAGGGACTCGGTCACTTCAAGATCATCTACAAGCACGCCCTGAAAAACGCCCTCAATCCCGTAGTCACAGCCATCTCCGGATGGCTTGCCTCGCTGCTCGCCGGAGCGGTATTCGTAGAGTATGTGTTCGATTGGAAAGGAGTCGGTGTGGTCATCGTCAACGCCCTCGACAAATACGATTTCCCCGTCATCATGGGAGCGGTGCTGCTCATCTCCGTCATCCTGATCGTGATCAATATCCTGGTGGATATTGTGTATGGGCTGCTGGACCCGCGGGTCAGGGTGAGTTGATTGCCAGGATTGCCAGGATTGCCATTATTGCACATGGATTGCGCATTTATTGCACATGAATTGCATCTATAGTGACCGAATATTTTTCAGGATTTGGATGGTGTGACTTTCCCGTGTAAGCTTGCGGGCTTTTTTTGATTTTTTTTGTCCTTCTGATTTCTTTTTGCAGTTCTCAGGCTTTGACTGATAATTAATAATAGTTCGTTGGCTTCTGCATGAAGGCCAGAAACTGTATCTCGCATATAAACATGAGTTTCCCCTATTATCTCCAGCCAGTAAATGGTTTCATCCAACTCCTCTTCAACCACTTTCAATTTATAAATAAAGTCTTTTAAGGACTTGGACTTACATGCTGCCCGGTAGTTTGCTCCCGACGAAGTTCCTGCCCTGACAACCTGGTTTCCCATTGTCTGTGACGGAATTAACTTCGGTAAATCTGCTGCCATTTTGATAATTCCAATAGCCAGTTGTTTTGTCCTGAATGCAAGTTGCTGTGGTGTCATAGCACATTTTTTCACATTAATCCACTTACACCAGGAAAGGTTAATGGCAGTTTACAAAAAAAGTTATTAACAATCTCAATTTCATTATGCAAAAACCATTAATCCATGCGCAATTCATGTGCAATAAATGTGCAATTCATGTGCAATAAATGCGCAATCCCTATTATCTTTGCCTACAAACCAAATCGATGCTGTTATGCGCACCACCCTCCTTGCCGCCAACTGGAAAATGAACAAAACCTTCCAGGAAGCCGAAGACCTGACGGCCCACATTACAGAAGCCGTGGAAAAACTGAATCTGAATAAAGTGGAAGTGATTCTTTGTCCGCCCGCTCCCTACCTGGAGATGGTCCTGGACCTGACCGATGAAACCCATGTCGCTGTCGGAGCCCAGAACATCAACGACCATGAATTTGGCGCCTATACAGGGGAGATCTCGGCTCCTATGCTGCGTTCCATGGAGGTGGAGTATTGCATCATCGGTCATTCGGAAAGGAGGAAGTACTTCGGTGAATCCAACGAATTGCTGGCCCGGAAGATCGACATGGCCCTGAGGTTCGGGATCGCCCCGATCTTTTGCTGCGGTGAACTACTTCCTGAACGGGAAGCCGGGAACCATTTTGAGGTGGTGAGGAGACAATTTGAGGAGTCGCTGTTTCATCTGGAGGAGAAGGATTTCCGGACGGTTGTGGTCGCCTACGAGCCCGTCTGGGCTATCGGAACCGGCGTGAATGCCACCCGGGAACAGGCCCAGGAGATGCATGCGTATATCCGCCAGTTAATTCTGTCAAAATATGGCGAACGTGTCGCTCAGGAAGCTCCCATTCTCTATGGCGGCAGCTGCAATGCCGGCAATGCATTCGATCTCTTTTCCCAGCCTGATGTCGACGGAGGGCTGATCGGAGGAGCGTCTCTGAAGGGGGAGGAGTTTGTAGAGATGATCAGGATTGCCATAAATTGCGCATAAATTGCGCATAAATTGCGCATGGATTGCACAGGAATTGCACATGAATTATGGGGAGGCGAGAACTTTGTTACAGGAGTTTGTCGACGAGAAGGCTGACTACCTCGATCAGGATCAACAGAATGATGATCCACTCCAGAAAAGCATTTTTTCGCTGAAAGATAAAACTGGTAAAAAGCTCCAGGTTGTCGGTGATGATTTTGATATCGTCCTGAATATTACGGGTCCTTGCCTGCAGAGAGAATTCCTTCTTCATTCCCTGGTCGATTTGATGAAGGTATTCAGTGTTCCAGGCTAGTTGAGGCATATCAAAAATATAGAGGTTGTCAGCGATTCTGTTCTTGATATTCAACGCCCTGCCTATGAACATTTTCAATTTCACCCAGATGATCCTGAAGTTCCCGTACTTTTCCAGTTGTGAAGTGTAGTTCTGGATATCTTCCAGGAGTCTGGCTGTCTGTTTTGAATAGTAATTCAGGGCCACGGATTGAGCGATGTTCAGCATAATCAGTTTGATGGAAGCAGGATCCGGTTCCCCGATAGTCACATGATTGAATCCTATCTCAAACGACGATGGTTTGATCAGGATATCATATTCCTCCTGCATCTTCTCTTCCAGATTTTTCGTGCTGAATTTCCTGATCTGTTCTAAGATCGCCGCTATTTCTGCATCCTGGTATCCTAAAAAACAGGCGACACCATAGTTGAACAGGTAGAGGTACTGGTTTGTTTCGTTGTGGGAAAAATATTCATTGGATTCAATTGGCGGGAGCTTTCCGGAGCAAGCCTGAAGATAGCCCGGTAAATCAATGGATTCGCTGATCTGAAAAGCGATTATTTTCATCTTTTCCATCCGGTGGAGATTTGAGATGTCAAAGGTAACCCAAAAAAAAATCAGTCCGACTTTCTTTACCTTTGCTCCCGCACGGAATAATGAGCATGAATGAATAATGACATGAATGGGAATAATTACCTGGAGATTTCATTTTCGGACATTCCTGCAGGCTTTTCCGAAATCCTGATCGCTGAGCTGGCTGAGAGCGGGTTCGAAGGCTTTTCAGAAGAGGATAACGGGCTGCTGGCATATATCCCCAAAGGCGGATTTGATGAACCGGCCATTCGCCGGATCGTAGAGAAATATCCGGAATTAAAAGAGGCTCGCTGGAACATCGTCAGGTTGCCGGAAAAGAACTGGAACGAGGTCTGGGAAAGCAATTACAAACCGGTGTTCATCGCCGGAAAATGTTACATCCGGGCGCCGTTTCATCCGCCTTTGCAAGCCATGAGCCAAGAGGCATCAGGCATCGAACTCATCATCGAACCCAAGATGTCCTTTGGCACCGCCCATCACGAAACCACGGCATTGATGATTGAATGGTTGCTGGAGGAAACGGTGAACGGGGAACTGGTACTTGACATGGGTTGCGGTACGGGAGTGCTGGCAATCCTGGCAGCCAGGCGGGGTGCAGGACGGGTGGTGGCCATCGATAACAATCCCTGGGCGGTTGAAAACACAAAAGAGAACACGCAAAGAAATAACTGCACCGGGATAGACGTTCTATTGGGCGAGATTCCGGTCATCCCTGATCTCAGTTTTGATCTGATTCTGGCGAACATCAACCGCAATGTCCTTCTGGAGCAGATTCCCTGCTATGCAAAGGTGACTGGATCCGGCGGGCGGATTCTGCTAAGCGGATTCTTTGCGGAAGATCTGCCGGCGATCGAAGCCTGTTCGGCACAAAATGGCTTCAGATTGACCGGCACCCGTATTAAAAACAACTGGGTGGCAGCCAAATTCAACCGATGAAGGGATCTACTCTTGTTCGATTGTTTTTAATTCTTCTCGTTACCGGGATCATCACCTCACTGTCTGCTCAACAGTTACGAAGTTTTTCGGGAGATTCCACCAGATTCATTGGCGAACTGAACCAGCTTTTTTCCGTTCTGGGGAAAAACGACCGGAAAATTGTCGATGGGGCGATGATCCCTTTCATGCAGAGATGGGAATCGGAGTACTACGGACCGGCAGAGAAGCGGATGATCTACAGCATCTGCAACCTGATGCTGCAGAAACGGATGCGGGCATTCCCCGACTTTTATCACTACCTGATGACCCTCAATGCCTTTTCAGAAGCGCAACTCTCCGGGCAGATGTTCGCGGAATGGTCAGCGATTCTGAACTACCTGGCCGGGGAAAAATATACCCGGCATTACCTGAGCTTTGTGGAGTTCAGTAACCACCTCTTCGGAGAGAACAAAATCTATCAATCCTCTTCCACGAGTTGGAAACTGGTGACTCCCAACTTTCGGTTTTTACTCGATTCAGTGCCGTTTGTCGAGGTCCGGCCTACCGATATCATCTGCTATTCGAACCGCGACAGTCTTACCATCTACCAGACGAGGGGTCTCTATTATCCCCTGGAGACAAAGTGGTACGGACAAGGTGGAAAGGTCGACTGGCAGCGGGCCGGGCTGGATCCCGCGAAGGTTTTTGCAAACCTAGGACCCTATCAGATCCAGATGAAGTTCTCGAAGTACGAAGTGGATTCCGTTGAGTTTTACAATGAGGAGTATTTTTCATCACCGCTCAATGGCCGGCTTATCGATAAGGTCCAGGCCGATGTGGATGAGGAAAAAGCTTCTTATCCCCGGTTCTATTCTTACGAGAACCTGATCGGTATCAGGGATATATTCGAGAACGTGGATTACATTGGGGGTTTCTCAATGGAAGGACAAAAGGTAGTCGGGTTCGGTGTAGAAGACCGGGATGCAGAGCTGATCTTTCGGAGGGATAACCAGGAATTTGTCACAGCCCGCTCCAGGACCTTCATCATTCGTCCCGACCGGATCAACTCCGCTAATGCCTCGGTTACAATCCAATTTGGCCAGGACTCCATATACCATCCCGGGCTGGTGCTCAAGTACCTGGATGAAAACCGGGAACTTTCGCTCAATAAGGATGAACGTATGGCAGTCATCAGTCCCTGGTTCGACACATACCATAACATTGAGATCTATTGTGAAGCGCTTTTCTGGCGGTTAAGCGAACCAAAGATCCGGTTTGAAGCGATGGTGGGGCCCGGAACAGCCAGTAAAGCGATTTTTGAATCCAGCAATTACTATTCACTAGAGCGCTATGAGAAGTTGCAGGGGATCGATGTGCTCAATCCCCTGCAAATCATAAAAACCTTCACCGAACGGAGGAATTCCCGTGAGTTTACCCTGAATGAACTGGTGGAGTACTGGCGGATGCCCCCGGCACAGGTCGAATCGCAACTGTTGTTACTGGGCGTGCGAGGATTCCTGATCTATGACATGGACGATAAAAAGGCGGTAGTCAAGGATAAGCTGATTCATTACGTGAATGCCAGTCAGGGAAAGACCGACTACGATGAAATCTTTTTCGCTTCGGATGTAGAGGGGAAAAGCAATGCAGTACTGAATCTCGAAAATTTCGACCTGAAACTGCAGGGAGTTCCGGGCATCTTTTTATCTGACACCCAGCATGTGTACATCGAACCGCACAACCAGGAAATCATTCTGAAAGAGAACCGCGACTTTCTCTTTTCCGGGAAAATTGAAGCCGGTTTGTTTGACTTTTATGCCGACAGTTGCTCGTTCGATTATGAAAAATTCAGGCTCAATATGCCGGCCATCGATTCGCTGGAGTTTTACGTGATCAGCAGGAAGATTGATCCTAAAACGGGCCGCTATCCAATGAAAAAGGTTCAAACGGCACTCAACGATCTGAGTGGCTTTCTCCTGATCGATGATCCGGAGAACAAAGCCGGATTAAAGGATTTTCCTGAGTACCCTGTCTTTACCAATAAGGATACTGCCCGGGTCAACTGGGATAAGCCCTTTATCTACCGGGGTGTTTACGACAAGGAACGGTTCTATTTCGACGTGTTTCCATTTACTCTGGCCAGCCTTGATTATATTGACACCGACAGCCTCCAGTTCGACGGCCAGCTGATCTCTGCAGGGATCTTTCCCGTCATCCCAGAACCCTTAAAGGTGCGTCCCGATTTCTCCCTGGGATTTGAGAAATATACTGATGCCAATGGTTACCCGGCTTATGGCGGCAAGGGAACCTTTGTGTCGAAAGTCGACCTCAGCAACCAGGGATTCAGGGGAGACGGGCAACTCTATTACCTCAATTCCGCCACGGTTTCAGATCAGTTTATCTTTTTCCCTGACAGCATGAAAACCCTGGCCCTTGGCTTCAAGGCTACAGAGCAGATTGCTGCGGTGGAATACCCGACTGTAACCGCCGACAGTGTGACCGAATTCTGGCTGCCTTACAAGGATTCAATGAATATCACTTCCACCGTCAGGGATATGGCGATGTACCACGACGTATCGCTGTTTGATGGGACCCTGGGGTTGACTCCCGCAGGACTGAACGGGTCAGGAACCATGAAAGTCGAGGATGCGGAAATGGATTCGAAGGGATTCAATTTCAAGCAACATACCTTTGATGCGCTGATCGCCGATTTCCGGATCCGGGCATACGACCTGAACGAACTGGCAATCTCTACCCAGAATTACCGGACCCATTTCGATTTTGACGAACGGCGGGGTGAATTCCGGTCCAACCTCGGGATATCCAGAATGGAGTTCCCTGTCAACCAGTACGTGTGTTCCATGGACCGGTTCGATTGGATGATAGATGATGAAGAGATTGTGCTGACCAACGAAGAGAACCAGAAATATACGATCCCCGATAACCTCAGTCTATCCCAGCTGATCGATGTAGGATATACCGGAACAGAGTTTATTTCGGTCCATCCGAAACAGGATTCCCTCCGGTTCTTTGCCCTTCGGGCACGGTTTAATATCCGGAAAAATGTAATCAACGCCGAAGAGGTCAAGATCATCAAAGTGGCTGATGCAGCGATCTACACCGACAGCGGGAAGGTGGAGATCCTGCCGCAGGCGGTGATGCGGCCACTGACCCATGCCAATATCATTGCCAATACCACCACACGGGAGCACAATTTCTATGATGCGACCATACAGGTGCTGGGACGAAAAAAGTATACGGCTTCCGGAATCTATGATTATACCGACCGGACTGGTGAACATCAGCAGATCCTCTTCAGTAGGATCTCGGTCGACACTGCAGGTCATACGGTTGGGGCCGGGCAAATCTTTGAGTCGGACGGATTCATGCTAAGTCCGGAATTTGCCTTCACGGGGAATGTCAGCCTGGATGCTCCTGTAAAGACATTGAAATTTACGGGGGCTTTCAAACCTGTTGTTGAATGCCACAACCTCGGAACCAACTGGGTGAAGTTTTCTTCCAGGATAAATCCCGACAATGTCCGACTCCCGGTCTCCGATCCGCCGCAAAACAGGAACTCCGACAAGATACTCCTGGGAATGGTATATTCCAATACTGAAAACGTGATCTATCCGGCCTTTTTCACGCCACGAAGGAGCTTCAGTGATACCATCATGATCGCTGCTACCGGGATGATGGATTACCGGATCCCCGTAAGTACTTTTCGGGTGAGAACAGAGGAAAATCCGGGTGAACCAGGCAAATCCGGCTCTTCGGTTTCCCTCAATACCTTCAACTGTATGATGCGGTCGGAGGGGAAGATCAACCTTGGGCTCAATTCCGGCCCGATGAAGATGGAAAGCTTCGGTACGATGGATTATTACATCCTGCCCGACTCCTCCTCGTTCAGGTTGTCGATGATCCTTGATTTCCCCTTTGAGGATGGGGTGATGGAGAGGATCCGGGCCCGGATAACCTCCACCAACCTTCCCGGTATCCAGCTGTTCAACTCCCCCTACCAACACCTTTTTTCTGAATTGGTCGATGCAAAAGAAGGGGAAAAGCTGAAGTCGGAGCTTGAGACCATCGGAAGGTTCAGAAGATTCCCTCAGGAGCTGGCGAAAACGATTCTCATTGCCGATGTGAAGATGAGCTACGACACCCTCACCCGTTCGTTTGTCTCCACGGGGCAGATTGGGATCGCATCCATCAAGGAAGAGATGGTCAATCGCTACCTCAACGGGAAGATCGAAATGACCAGGAAACGGAACGGGGATGAATTTACTTTTTACCTCGAGATCTCCTCTACTGACTGGTATTTTTTCAATTACAGGAACAACGTATTACAGTTCCTTTCGTCCGATCTGGACCTGAATGATAAGATCCGGGAGGCTCAGCTGAACCGCAATGAACAGAAACGGCTCGATAAGATCTGGCGGGGCTACCGCTATACCCTCTCGACCGACCGCAAGAAACGGGATTTCATCCGGCGGTTCGAGCTGGGTGATGAGTGAAAGAGAATTCTTAAAAAATCGTAAATCAAAAATCGTATTAATCGTAAATCGAAATGCTTCCAGTTGAAATCATCCTCCTGATCCTGATCGCCTACCTCTTGGGATCTGTGCCAACCTCTGTATGGGTCGGAAAGGCATTCTATCGCATCGATATACGTGACCATGGCAGTGGAAACGCCGGAGCAACCAACACCATCCGGATACTGGGATACAAAGCGGGGATCCCTGTCCTGGTTTTTGATGTATTCAAGGGGTGGCTCGCGGTTCAACTGGCAGGCTGGATCCCTTTACCGGATCTTTCAGCTGAAGCGATTACGTATCTGAAGATCGGATGTGCGATGGCGGCGGTGATCGGACATATATTCCCGATTTTTGCCGGTTTCCGCGGTGGCAAAGGGGTGGGAACGCTGGCCGGGGTAGGCCTTGCACTCTATCCTCTGGCGTTGCTGATCGTGCTGGGTATCTTCATCCTCACCCTGGCCATCACCCGGTACGTATCCCTCTCTTCCATGCTGGCAGCGTTTTCGTTTCCATTTGTGGTTTATTTCATTACGGGAGAGCGGCAGTTCGCCCTCCTGGTACTGGCGATCCTGGTAGCCGTTTTTGTTCCGGTAACCCACAGGCAGAATATCAAGCGGCTTCTGAAGGGAGAGGAGAACCGGTTTGACTTTCGGCGAAAGAAAGTTCAAAACCGGTAAAAACCGGCATTTTCATCTGTTGTTTATCCAATGAGATTATTGTATATTTGACCGAAATTTTAAACTCTACTGCTATGAAGTTTATCATCTCGAGCTCACTCTTATTGAAGAATCTGCAGGCGATCATTGGTGTGATCAACAGTAACAATACCCTGCCTATTCTGGATGACTTCCTGTTTGAGCTGAAAGAAGAGGGACTGAAAGTGACCTCCTCGGATCTCGAGACCACCATGAGTGTGACTGTTCGACCCGACCGTGCCGAGGAACCCGGAAGTATAGCTGTTCCCGCCAAAATTCTGGTGGACACCCTGAAGACATTCCCCGATATTCCGCTCTCCTTTTCCATCAACGACTCGAACCAACTGGTCGAGATCTCTGCAGGAGAGGGAAAGTATAAACTGTCGGGGCACAAGAGTGACGAGTATCCCCGGACGCCTGCCCTCGAAGAGACCACTTCGATTGAATTGCCGTCGGATCTTCTAGCGCAGGCGATCGACAAAACCCTCTTTGCCACAGGCAATGATGAATTACGACTGGTTCTCTCCGGGGTATTCTGTGAACTCTCCCCGGATGATATCACTTTTGTGGCTACGGATGCCCATAAACTGGTCCGGTATAAGCGTACAGATGCCAAATCGACCGATTCGGCCAATTTCATCCTTCCCAAGAAGCCCTTGAACCTGCTGAAGCACATCCTCAGCACGCAGGAGGTCCCGGTGAAGCTGGAATACAACAAAGCCAATGCTTTTTTCGCTTTCAGCAACATCGAGTTGATTTGCCGGCTGATCGACGGGAAATATCCCAATTACGAGGCGGTAATCCCCACCATCAATCCCTACAAGCTGACAATCGATCGCCTCTCGCTGCTGACCTCCATCCGCCGTGTATCGATCTTTGCCAACCAGTCGACTCACCAGATACGCTTCAAGATCTCCGGCAAAGAACTGGTGCTCTCTGCCGAGGACATTGATTTTTCAAATGAAGCCAAGGAGCGGCTGACCTGTTCTTACGAAGGGGAGGACATGGAAATCGGATTCAACTCACGGTTCATGCTGGAGATGCTTACGAATGCCGAAACGAATGAAGTACTGATCGAGATGTCGGCGCCCAACCGGGCCGGCATTATCCTCCCGGTCAACAACGAAAATAAGGACGAAGATATATTGATGCTGGTGATGCCGGTGATGCTGGCGAAATGATATGGGTCGCCCCAACAAAAAACGGGCGGCCTGCAGGCCGCCCGTTTTTTTGCATCAATGATTATGCTTTCTTTACATTGATTGCTTTCTTCCCTCGCTGGTCTTCCGTTATCTCAAACGCCACGTCATCGTTTTCCTGAATTTTGTCGATAAGACCACTTACATGGACAAAGATGTCCTTTTGACTTTCGTCATCAATGATGAAACCGAAACCTTTCCGTTCATTGAAAAATTTAACTTTACCTGTTGACATAATAGTATTGAATTAAAATGATTAACAGCGCGAAAATACAACTAATTTTATAAATATGAACAGGAGATGGAAAAAAACACCTGTACACTGTTCGAATTTAATTAAGATTTACCTCATTATAAACCCTTCTCGGCATATTGTGCGTCCATGACAGCGATGGTGGTCATGTGCACCACCTCCCGCACACTGCACTCCAGCGGCACCACATGGATGGGTTTGTTGATTCCCATCAGAATAGGACCAATTACTTCAGCGCCACCCAGCTCCTGCATGATCTTATAAGCTGCATTCCCGGAACTTAAATTTGAGAAGATCAATGCATTGACATCATGATCGGCTATTTTGGAGAAGGGAAACTTGGCTTTTCGCATCTCCCGGTTCAGGGCAAAGTTGGCCTGCATCTCACCGTCGACCAGGAGATCCGGATAATGTTCATGGAGGTATTGAGTAGCCTGCCTCACATGTTCGGGTCCCAGGGCATGTTCCGATACCTTGATGGAACCGAAGTTAGAGAAGGAGACCATGGCAATAACCGGCTCGATGTTGAAACGACGGATCGTTTCGGCTGTCAATACCGCAGTATCGGCAAGTGTTTTCCAGTCGGGATCGAGGTTCACCGTTGTGTCGGCGAAGAAGAAGGGGCCTTTTTTATTGACCACGATATACATTCCGGAAACCCGTTTAAGATTTGGTTTCGGACCGATCAGTTTCAGGGCCGGACCCATCACGGCGCCATATTCACTGGTGATCCCGGAAACCATCGCATCGGCTTCACCGGTCTCCACCATCATGATCCCGAAATAGTTCCGGTCGAAGGTGAGTTCGTACGCTTCGTCCCTGGTAATCCCTTTCCGCTGCCGCTTTTGCCAGATTATCTTGGCAAACCGCTCTCTGCGCTCCTCTTCCTCCCGGCTTCTCGGATCGATGATGGGAACCCCATTGAGATCCAGGCTGTTTTCAGCAATAAGCTGCTTTATTTGATCGATCTCTCCCAGCAGGATGGGTTTGGCAATCCCTTCATGCAAGACCTCATTCACCGTTTTCAGAATCCGGAGATTGGCGCCTTCCGGGAAGACAATCCGCTTGGGGGCGAGCTTTGCTTTCTGGGTCACCGCTTGTAGCAGCTGGTTCTCCTGACCAAGGCGGCGGCTCAGTTCCGATTTGTAAGCGTCCCAGTCGGGGATAGGTTTCCGGGCAACCCCTGAATCCATGGCTGCTTTGGCAACTGCCGGAGCCACCGTGGTGATCAGGCGAAGGTCCAGCGGCTTCGGAATGAAGTACTCCCGGCCATAGATCAGGTTCTTGACATTATAAGCTTCGCTAACGCTCTCCGGGACATCCTCCTTGGCCAGTTTTGCCAGAGCATACACCGCGGCTTTTTTCATCTCTTCGTTGATGCATGTGGCTCTGACATCCAAAGCGCCTCTGAAGATAAATGGGAATCCAAGTACATTGTTTACCTGATTTGGATAATCAGACCGTCCGGTTGACATAAGCACATCGCTTCGTGCATCCATGGCGTCTTCATAGGTGATCTCCGGATCGGGATTGGCCATAGCAAACACGATAGGGTTTTTCGCCATGGAACGGATCATCTCTTTGGACACCACGTTTTTTGTGGATAATCCAAGAAAGACATCAGCGCCCTTTATGGCCTCAGCCAGCGTGCGGATATCCCGGTCGGTGGCAAAGAGCTGCTTGTATTTGTTCAGATCGGTCCGGTCTTTCCGCAAAACTCCTTTGGTATCCAGCATGACGATATTCTTTTTTCTGGCTCCAATGGCGACCAGCAGATTCGTACAGGCAATGGCGGAAGCGCCAGCCCCGTTCACCACAATTTTCACCTCCTCCTTCTTCTTTCCGGCAATTTCCAGCGCATTGATCCATCCGGCGGCTGTAATGATGGCAGTTCCATGCTGGTCGTCATGCATGATGGGGATCTGCAGCTCCTTCTTTAACCGTTCTTCAATTTCAAAACATTCCGGCGCTTTGATATCTTCCAGGTTGATCCCGCCAAACGTGACCGCAATCTGCTTGACTGTTTCAACAAACTTATCGATATCCTTTGTTTCGATTTCAATATCAAAGACATCGATGTCTCCAAAGATTTTAAAGAGCAATCCTTTCCCCTCCATCACGGGCTTCCCGGCATCAGCGCCGATATCCCCCAATCCGAGAACCGCAGTTCCGTTTGAAATAACGGCAACCAGATTGCCTTTGGATGTGTACTTGTAAATGTCATCTGGATTCTGTTCGATCTCGAGACAGGGAAAGGCAACTCCGGGAGAGTATGCCAGGGAAAGATCCCGTTGTGTCCGGTGAGGTTTGGTAGGAATGACTTCCACTTTTCCGGGTCGACCTTCTGCATGATATCTCAATGCATCTTCTTTTGTGATTTTTGCCATGGTTGTGGGAATGGTTAATGAAGAAATGGTAATTTTTCTACAAAACTAAGAATTTAATATAAGTCAGGGATAAACGAATCAAAATTCTTTTGAACCGGTCGAAAAATGGGATGTATCTCACAAGACTTGATGGTCATGGATATTTTTAGTATCTTCGCAATCAGTTACTCTTCCCTGACTACCTCACCTGAAAATTCTCTTGTAAGAATGAAAACGCATGATTTATTGATCGATTTTACGAAAGAGGGACTTCTGGAGGAAATGTGGAAGGCAGCCCCTGCCGTACAGCAGATGTTACAGGAAATCGTAGAGTTGGAGACAGCACGGGATCATTTCTTCCAGTACCTGAACGACCTGGAACGAAGCTATTTTAATGTCCACTCTGATAAACCGGTAGAGATGCACCAGGTGGAAAAGAACCTGGCCAAAGAGTGTATCCGGGTGCTGAAAAACATCATCCGGACTGAAAATGAAAACCTCACCGGCTTCTCCGCTTTTGAAATACTTCATAACCTGGCACGCAATCATTCCGATACACTGGCTAGCGTGAAGAAAGGATTTCTGGCAGAATTTTTATTCCTTTTTCGGGGTGTGCACGGGAACCTGATCGTCGCAGAGAAGGTGGACCTGTTCAGCAACAGTGGTCAGCAGGCCGGGGAAACCAGGTCAAAAATCCTGGACCGGTATTCCAGGCTTCTGACCAGCAGCTTTGCGAAGATGAAGAGTGGCCTTGATCAGGATATCATCAAGAGCCGGGTGAAACTTAGAAACAAGATCTTGAATCATTTCGGGGCGAATGAAGGGGATTGGAGCAATTACAAGTGGCACCTCCGGTATGTGATCAAGGATCTGAAAATTCTCCGGCAGCTTGTCCACCTGGATGAGGATGAGATCAGGGGCCTGGAGCTGGCAAAAAAATACAGGATCCCGTTTCATATTACTCCCTATTACCTCTCCTTGTTCAATGAAAGAGGCAGAAATAAATTCGATGAAGGGATCCGGGCCCAGGTTATACCAAGCATCACCTACTGTGAAAACGTGAGGAGAAACCAGATCGAGAAGACAGATATGGACTTTATGGGCGAACGATCCACCAGTCCCATTGACGCTGTTACCCGGCGGTATCCTCAGATCGTGATTCTGAAACCTTATGATACCTGCCCGCAGATCTGCGTCTATTGCCAGCGAAACTGGGAGATCAAGGAGATCGATGAGGCCCGGATCACCGGTGAAAAGATACAGGCAGCGATCAACTGGATCCGGGAGGATCAGTACATCACCGAGGTGTTAATCACCGGTGGGGATCCCCTGACGCTGAATAACAGAATGCTCCTGCAGATCATTCAATCCGTTGCTGAGATCGGCCATATTGAGCGGATCCGGATCGGGACCCGTACCCTGGTAACCCTGCCCTGCCGGTGGGACCAGGAATTCATCGATAAACTGGCCAAATACAACCGGCTCGGTAAGCGGGAAATCTGCATCATCACCCATTTCGAGTACCCTCCGGAGATTACACCGGAAGTCCTGCAGGTGATCGGCCGGATCCGCCGGGCCGGCATCAGTATTTATAACCAGCTTGTTTACACCTATTACAACAGCAGGCAATACGAGCTTTGCTTCATGCGCAGGCTGATGAAACTATCCGGTATTGATCCCTATTATACTTTCAATACCAAAGGAAAAGAGGAAACCATCGACTTCCGGGTGCCTATTGCCAGGATCCAGCAGGAGCGGAAAGAAGAGGCCAGGTTACAACCGGGGATTATCCGAACCGACGAACCGGTCTTCAATGTTCCTAAACTGGGTAAATCGCACCTGCGCGCCTGGCAGGATCATGAGCCCGTGATGATCAATCCGGGCGGTGAACGGATCTACCGCTTTTATCCCTGGGAATCAAGGATCGCCATGGTTGACGACTACCTGTATACCGACATCTCCATTTACGACTACCTGAAACGGTTGCATCAGGATGGGGAAGATATCAATAAGTACCGGTCGATCTGGTACTATTTTTAGCGGGCAGTTGGCAGACCGCACCACCGCATCATATCACTTACTTACCACCACTTTGCTGAACGCTTTCCCACTTTCATTCGAAACCTCGAGCAGGTAGCTTCCCTGTGGTAAATTTTCCATAGTTACGGGGAGTATGATCTCACCATTGACATCGATGTCTTGAACTTCAAACACGGTTACGCCTCCTGTTCCTATAATACGGATATTGACCCGCTCGGTAGAACGGGAACTCAGTTTAATAGTAAACGATCCGTCGTTGGGGTTGGGATAGACTGAAAGGGTCATCTTCTTTGCCAGTTCATTGATACCGGTACAATCCTTGAAGGTAACAGAGACCTCCCCGGAGCCTTCACAACCCTCCAGGCTGGTGACCATCACCGACCAGGTCTGACTGCCAATCCCCACGCTACTGGAATCGACCGTGATAGTTGGCGTGGTCTCGCCCCCTGGGGACCAGAGATAACTGGCAGCTCCTTCCGTGGTGGCATCGAGGGTGTACATCAGGTTGGCGCAGATGGTTGTATCCGGTCCCAGGTCAATCACTGGTGTCAAAAAGATAGTCAGTGTCATTCCATCCTCCGCCGGTTCACAGATCCCGGTACCGCCAGCGATCAGTTGCAACTCAACCGATCCGGCTGCCACATCCTGCTCTCCAGGGAAATAGGTGGGGGTGAGGAGATGAACATCCGAGAATGTTCCGTCTCCTGTGCTTGTCCACATCAGTTCGCCATAGGCAGATGCCGTGGCACCACTCAGCGTATAACCGGCAGAGCATCCCGACGCATCCGGCCCTGCATAGGCTTGAGGAGGAGTTTCGATGGTCAGGATCATCTCATCCGTAACGGTCGAACCGGCCTCACCGTATGCCGTAATAGTGAGGACCACACTGCCTGCTGCAATATCCTCAGGACTGGGTGCATACACCGGATTGTACCGGGTAGGGTCATCGAAGGTCCCTGTGCCGCTGGTGATCCACCGCACCGAATCGAAGGCAATGGCCGCGCTCTGAATCTGGTAGGAAGTGCCGGCACAGACCGTTCCATCAGGTCCTGCTGTAGCAGCCAGTTTATATTCCGGTGGAAAAACAATGTAATCGATCCATGCATGATCGTTAAACTGACTGGTGTTCTCGTTTTTCACATACTCCCATTTGAACACATGAGGTCCCGCCAGCACCGGATAGGCCTGGAATTTCCAGGCGGAGTCCCCTGACCATGAACCTACCAGCAGCTCGTCGATGAAAAAGTTCAGCTTGTCAAAAATCAGCTCGGAGGAGATCTGATGGTAGAATGAGATGGTATCGTCTAGTAGCACATGGTAATTGATAGCGAGACCGGAGGTATCGCTATCAGTGATGTCACCTGATCTGGCCGAATAATTTCCTTCCCATTTTACATTCGGGTCAATGACCCAATCTGCGCTCCCGTAAAAGGTCCATGGGAATTTCTGAAAGTTTCCGGTCTCCCAGTCTTCCACGATCAACCCGATCCTGACTGTTTTGTATAGCTCGTCCATGCCAAGCTCCCAGGTCGCCACATTATGAAAAACAGTGGCAGATCCAATGGGACAGGCATCGCTGATTGTGACAGGGAAAGAGGCATTCACTACTTCACCGGGGAGGAGGGTGCCTAGTTCGACCCTATCGTCAGTCACCGTAACAAACGGATTGCTGGCTTCCAGCGTGCTGACCACATCCAGTGCGTCATATTCCCCGGTATTCTCAGTCAGAAAATGGATGGTGACAGACTCCCCGGGATCCAACCGGTGGTTGTTATTACCCGATGCATCATCAATCGACATCCCGAGTATAGTTATGGCAGGTGCATGAGCCTCGATACTGAAATAACTGATAGTGGTACTGGTGTCGAGGGCGCTTACGGCAGTGACCTGGAAATTGACCAGATATCCGTCGGGAATGTAGTCCGATACCGAAAACTGAAAGGCATCCAGTATGGTAATGGATTCCCCGATATTGAAATTGCCGTAATATTCCGTACTGTCTTCAAATAGGATGTAAGGAGAATCGGTGGATAATGTGACAAATATACTGTCGGCTTCCAGGTCGCCATTGTTGATCAGATCCAGTCCCAGGAGAATGGTATCCCCGAAATCCATCTTTCCGTTGCCATTCCCTGACAGGGTATCATTGATAAAGTCGTTGCTGTACACCACCATAGAAGATGGAAGATGGAAGTCGATGGGAGAGACATAGGTCATGGCATAACCAATCCGGTTATCGGTCCAGCAGGGATACACCATCTCATCGTAGGCTGCGATTCCCAGGTAGTCGCCGAAATAACCCGAGGCCATTCCGGGAATGGGAGAGGGGGTCCAGGAGACATCACTTACCTTCATCTCCTCCCAGGTATCCCCGCCGTCCGACGACCAGGCCATCCAGGCTTCGCACTGGTTGTTGGGCACATTGCGGTTGTCGTAAAATACCATGCTCAACTGACCGTTCGCCTGGTCGCAGGTAATCCAGGGGAAGTAATGCTGCTTCCCGAGGCCTGCAGGATCCTGGTTAATCCGCTTCGGGGCAGACCAGGTAGTTCCCTGATCGGTAGACTTGATCATATAGACGTCGCAGCCTGATCCGTTGTTGATTCCCGGCACACCTTTGTTGGGCCAAACAATATAGATCGTCCCCCGGTAAGAGCTGTTGCTGATATCGCAGGCCATCGAGGGGAAGGAATTAACCCGCTGGTTCTGTGTGACCCCGCTGTTCCGGATACCCCGGATGTTGTTGAAAGCCCTGAAACCAGGCTCCCATGAGATCCCGCCATCCAGTGACCGGGCAAATCCGATTGCTTTTTCATCTGCCGGCCAGCCGTCATAGACCGCCCAGGTGGCATACACTTCGCCGTCGGGACCTGTCTTGAAGTTGATCCCCTGGTTATGACTGCCGGCATTGGTCCCCTGGCTGATCGTGATTCTTGGTTCCCATGTGGTTCCGTTCGTGATAGATCGAGATACCCGAATGCTGCTGTTCTCCATCCACCCGTTGTAGAGATAACCATTATAAGGACTTGTGGGACTGTTATCCACCCAGAGATGGTTCTTGTCAAGAATGTTAGACGCACTGCCGTTTGCTACATTCGAGGCGGTCCAGGTAGTGCCGTTATCATCGGAATAAGCCACCCTCTGGCCGTAGGCATAAATATATCCCACAAAGTACCTCCCATTCATATTGATACAGGCTGCCGGATCACCCATGTTAACACCTACCGGGCCATGGATGGACCCACCCCATGTGAGGCCACCGTCATAGGAGTCGAGACAATCGGCCCCAGAAAAAGCGGTGGTGTTGGGCCAGTTTCCGGAATTGTTGGAATTGAGAAGAGAATCGGCGTCATTCGGGTTCACGGCAATCGAATTCTCGCTCTGGTGAGAGGATTCGGTCGTCACGGGGACATCGGGCGAATCGTCCACCAGCATCCCGTCGATCAGCACTTTACTCCCCGTATAAAGAGCAGAAGGTATAGGGGAGAATGGTTGCACCGGAACCAGACCCAGTTCGGCCATTTTCTGCCAGTATCCCATGTTGTCGATGCGGGTATCAGGTTGATATCCGGTGGGAAAAATAATGTGATCCTGAGCTGAGCTGCCCGGAATGAAACAAAGAAGCGAAATCGCAATCGCCAGCAAGTGTAATAACGTTTTCATGATACGATTGATAAGACCTTGTTTAATGAATATCCAGTGACAAAGATAGCATAAATGACAAAAGAAAACCGTATATTATTTAAAATGATTCAAAATAATATACATGATGCACAAGTTTTTTGTATATTTGTAGTCTCATATTTAAATGTTTCTGGATTATGAACTTCCGGATCCGTCAGACAAGTGTCGTATTTATTGCTCTCCTGGTGCTCTTTAGTACAAATGGTATAGCAATATACCATCATATCTGCGGATGCCCTGTCCCTGGTACGCACCATGTCCAGGCAACTGAACCCGGGCACTCATGCTGCCATGAACCGTCAACCACTTCGGCTGCCAAAGGATGTTCTGATACAAATCATGCAACGTGTGATTCAAAGCATCATAAAGTGTGTAAAAATGAGGTAACCTACCTCAAGGCCGCGATTATTTCCACATTGCCTGTGCAGGAGGTCAGTATCTCTGAGGTGTCTTTCCAGATGCCTGATTTCCGGATGCCGGATGCCGGATTACCGGATGAAATGGCCCTTGATGAGCAGCCGTATATCCCCGATTACCTGATCCCTCCCCGGGCGGGCGGATCACTGGTCATCCTCCTCCATTCCATCAAAATTCCCTCCCCGGAATATCTTTCGTAAGTTCCGCTGAGATTCTCAGAGTGAATCCTTCGTGCCCTTCGTGCGATCCTTCGTGTACCTTCGTGGTAAAATACCTTACACAAAGGACACAAAGTGCACATAAAGGACGCAAGGGAAGAAATTGGTTATAGTGATTGATCTGAAAATTTTATTTTGCAATGCTTAACAACATCATAGGATATTTCCTGAAAAACAGGCTGGTCTCCATCCTCCTCCTCGTGACCTTTATCGTATGGGGATTGGTCACCGCCCCCTTTAACTGGCCCATCGACTTCCTTCCTAGGGATCCCGTACCGGTT
>Ga0163200_1000130_pt1 | contig 34006 bp, 39 predicted proteins | sample PL_2010_200m_FD_113535 | JGI IMG/M metagenome (GOLD analysis project Ga0163200, IMG submission 113535) | Freshwater microbial communities from Powell Lake, British Columbia, Canada to study Microbial Dark Matter (Phase II) - PL_2010_200m | ecosystem: Environmental > Aquatic > Freshwater > Lake ... | reverse complement strand
TCTATATTCTGTATAGAAGATGATATTGTGGAGTACCAAAAGATGTTGCAGATAAGAAAGCAGAAAGGCATACAAATAGCCCAAACAGGCAAGGTAAGATATAATCAAGGAAAGTGGCTTGTGCCCTCGCAAAGCATAAATAGATGCTACGAGGTAATATTGAAGATAGACAAGTCAGAATGCACTTGCCAAGACTTCGTTGAGCACGGGATAAAATGCAAACACATCTTCGCAGTGGAGATTACAATATCGAGAAAGAGAAATCTCGACGGCAGCGTTACCGAGACCAAGAAGATAACTTATAGCCAAGACTGGCTCAACTATGATAAGGCTCAAACAAGGCAAAAGGAACTCTTCCTGAAACTCCTTAATGACCTATGCAATACTATAGAGGAGAAGCCTTACGTGTTCGGGAGACCTAAACTGCCTCTAAGAGATATGGTCTTTAGCTCCGCCCTTAAGGTCTTCACGACCTTCTCTCTGAGAAGGTTTATGACTGACATAAGGACAGCTAACGAACTCGGGTACGTAAAGAAAACTCCGCACTTTACATCTGTTTCGGTCTATATGAAGAACCCCGAACTAACTCCCATCCTAAAGGAACTAATAGCACTTTCAAGCCTTCCTTTGAAGACGATAGAAAACAATTCTTTCAGCATAGATAGTTCAGGAATAAGCCCTTCCAAGTTCTCTCGATGGTTCTCTCATAAGTGGGGAGTTGAGAGGGAGCGTAAGCTGTTCTACAAGGTGCATCTGCTCGTGGGCAACAATACGCAGATAGTCTGCGGATGCGAGGTAACAAGCCAGTTTATGAGCGACGTGACTATGCTATCTCAATTGGTAGATGAGAGCAGGAAGAACTTCGACATAAAGGAACTTGATGGAGACAAGGCTTATCTGAGCAGGACTAACCTTGAGCATCTTGACAAGCTTGGGATCGTGCCTTACATACCTTTCAGAGCCAACAGCAGAGGAAGGGCGATGGGTTCAACGATGTGGAAGAAGATGTACAACTACTTTGCCCTCAATCAAGAGGCATTCCTCGAACACTACCATCAGAGGTCTAACGTCGAGACTGCCTTCTTTATGATTAAGAGCAAGTTCGGCGATGCGGTGAGGAGCAAGACAGAAACGGCATGTATAAATGAAATACTGCTAAAGGTCTTATGCCACAATATCTGCGTTATTATTCAGGAGATGTTCGAGTTAGGAATTGAGCCTACTTTTGTTTAGCTTCTTTCTATTAATTCCTTAGCATCCGATACTTCATATATTTCATATATTAAATCATTAATTTTTTTATCTATCGAGTCTATCTCTTCTTTTAATTGTAACTCCTTTCTACCGCCTTTTATGCTGGTCTTGATAAAATCCTTACTTAGTGTGATTCTTTTTTTCACAAGTTCTGATACTTCATTTTGCTTGGATTTATTACAGATTCTTACAGGTATTTGTTCAATTTGCCCTTTATTATAGCCAATATATTTCCCTGCAAGATGTTTTGATATGAACTGTGATTTATAAAAATAATCGATTAGTTTAGAATTTAACATTCCCAATAGATAAAATAAATCAACATCTTCTCTTGGTTGGGTTATAGTATATACTGATACACCACAAGCAGATCCCACGTCATCATATGCTGCTGTAAGTTTAAGTGCCATGCCTCGTATTACAAGTTTTTTAGTAGAAAACAGTTTCCATTTACCTTCAGTAACATCTCTACCTTTCTTAAAGAAAGCACGAACAAGTTTCTTGCCTTGATATCTGACTGGTTTTTCACTATTAATTATGTACTCCTCAATATTTCCTGTGATTATAAAAGGTATTGAATCATTTTCAGGCATATTTGTTATGTATCTTCCCCAGTTTGTATATTCAAATCCTGTAGTGCCACTATTGACTACAGCTACTTCATTTAATGGGACGGATTTTTCTTTTAGTTTGTTTATAAGATCTAATTGCTTTATGTGGCTTCCAAATACGAAAATATTGTCATCGTTTTCAAGGTATCTCTTCTGTTCAATCTCTGAGTATTTCAAATTTTCAAACAATTCTCGCTCATCACTAATTACTGCCGTTTTTATTTGATTTGTATTCCTATTTGTTGCATTCCTTTGTTTCTTCAAAATAAGTATGATGGGATATATTCCTACTCCCCTAAATACCTTCAGATTTGACACATCGATGATTTTTTCTATCGAGCAAGTACTTAGGATGAGCTTTCTTACTTCTAACCCATAATCAGTTACAGTAAATTTATTGGGCACTATAAACCCAAGCCTACCTCCTTCCTTTAACAAACTGATTGCCCTTTCTAAGAATACTACATATATGTCATAATTACCTGAAGCAGAGTTGTAATTCTTCTCATAAAAACTCTTTTCGCTTGCATTGTTTTTAGTCAGTAATCTAATATTGATATATGGAGGGTTTCCAACTATAATATCGAACTTCCCCTTACCTACTGCATTGAATTTTTCATCCCAATTAAACTCTTTACCTTTAGCCACATCTTTATCATCTATTAGGCTATTTCCTACTTTTATGTTATCCTTGAGTTCTGGTAATAGTGACTCATGCGTTTCTATTACCTTTTGCTTCTTTGCTAAAGTAAGCAAAGTTAGGTATATATTAAGTTCTGCTATAGTGATTGCTTTTTCATCTAAATCAACGCCATATAAATTGTTTTTAATAACATCCAACTTGCTTCTGATAGAAAATTTATCGTAGTTCTTTATGTTTTTGTTATAATTATTATCAAACTCTTTCAATGCACCTATCAAAAAAGAACCAGAACCACAAGCCATATCTAATACTTTCAGACCTTTGATTTTTGATAAATCATACCTGCTTAACACATTTCCTAAAGTATTATTAACAATATAATTTACTACATATTTAGGAGTGTAATATATGCCCTGTTCCTTCCTTTTTGCTCTTCCTCCAACAAGTTTTATTCCTTTTTGAATGTATGCCAAATAATTTTCATAAACACTGCCTAATACATCGACATCTATTGCGGCAAAATTATATTCATGATTGCTCTCTTTTGGCTTTGAAATACCCTCAATCACCCTGTTTATTACTCCATTCTCTATATCTAATTCTTCGACTTGATGTTTCTTGGCAGGAATACCGAATATGTCAGAATCATATTTTTCTCTATATGATTGAAAAAGTGACTTTACTTTGTCATATACCTTCTCACTCTCATGCCTTCTTATTCTTTCAAGTGCTGGAAGCTCAATGTCCTCAGCCTCTAATTTTTTTATAAATATCAGTCTATTCAGTATGCCCTGTGTTAGTTCTTCAATGTCTTCGTCAGAATAACGATTTTTGTATTCCTTTTTAATATAATTATTAAGGTGGAGTCTCGCTTCATTTAAGCTATAAGTCAGGTCTTCTGTGATATTTATCTCTTTAATTTTAATTTTCCTTCTCTCTGCTTCCTCATCTATGTTTTTAGACAACAGATTCGCATTAGTAAACCATATCAAATGATTTATGTTTTCCTCAAGTTTGCTTTCATCAGTCAATTCGCAATCACAGAAATAATTTGCGTCATCCCTTGTAACATAAAATGCCTTGAAATATTTAAAATTAGTTAGAACAGCCCAGTTTACTGCGGAGTTATAGGAATAATTTATTACTTGCTGTTCGAATTTATTGAATTTTCCAACCTCCTCTACTTCTATTTGAACACTTAGTTTCTTGGCTTCTACAATGATTTTCGGAATAGATGGGTAAGAATAATCTGCACGCTTCATAAACTCTGTAGTTTCGACTGGTTCTTCCCATTTTATTTTGTTTCTCTCCCAACCCAGAACCTCTATGAGCAATCTATCTACGAAATTTGCCTTTGTAGAATTTTCAGACATTTTCAGCTGCTCTGGAGTCAGGTTTTTGTAGTCCTTTATCAATTGAAGAAGTTTCAATTTGAGTTCTTCCCTCTCCACTACTATTCAAACACCGAAGGTAACTAAGCATGTAAAACTTAAAAATAGACAGCTAACTACTTTTTCTACAAAAAACAGACTTATTCTACGGATTTCGACTTATTCTACAAAGCCGGTAGATGGAGCTTTGTAGTTTAAACCAGAATCTGTAGTTTAATTAACTTTTTTGTAGTTTTATTATTGGTTCTGTGCTATTGGGGGTTTTCATCAAAGTATTTAAACTATGCAGTTTAAGACATATTGTGTGGAGATGGCTATAAAGAAAGCCACCGATTCCGAAGCGGTCAGCGAGAGTTTCACACAGCCGAATTTTAATCACGAAAAATTTGAGCGAGTGTTACATTATCTGATAAATCAGATAGGTAGCCGAGCAAACGTAGGCAAAACTGTTTTGAATAAGCTGTTATTTTACTGTGATTCACGTTACTATGAAAAAACAGAGAACTTCTTGACTGGAGAACACTATGTTAGACTGCAATATGGCCCTTTCTCAGAGCATTTTGATGCTGCTATTAAGCAATTAGTAAAAAGTAACAAAATAGTAGAAGAAATAATTAAGGATAAAGAAGGGAAGACAATTCATTGCAAATACAGTTCCTTGAAAGAACCTGATCTTAATGGACTAAATGCAGAAGAGCTTGACATGGTTAACAAAGTAATATCAGAATTAGGAGAAATGGACAAAAATCAGATAACTAATTATTCGCATCAGGATATTACATTTAAAGCCACAAAGGAGAAGGATTACATAGACTATAGACTCGTATTTTATAGAACAGCACCTTTCTCTGTAGTGGATGCCAATGAATGAAAGGATTCCGCCTTCTGTGGATTCGACAAGTGTGTCTGAATTTCGAAAAGATTTGGATAAGCTTAATAGATTCAGACACATCGAGAGTGATTTAGAAGTAGCCGTTAATGTCATTAAGGCAGAGCCCTTTAATCTTGCGAGATGTTTTCGTGCTGAAGGCTTGGGAAAAGATTGCGTCACGCTTATATTTGTATTAAAAAAGTTCCGTTCTACTGATTTGCGATCAATGAATGAAATAAGACTTGTGTATGCGTTTGAAAATCCAAAGAACAGAATCACACTTATTGAGATTTACTTTAAGGGAGACAGAAAATCAGAAGATAAGGAAAGAATCCTGAAATATTTCTCTGAAAAATCCCCTTTTAGGATAAAAAGTTAGGTTCTATCCCAGGCTCGAACATTTCGCTTATCAGCACGCAGAGGTTGTGGCAAAGCACCTTTAGGAGCATCTCGTTTACCTACGCGGTCTTTATAATTTTTACATGTGAGGGCTATTGGACGGCATGGGATTAACACACACACACACACACACCGAAATCGCGCGAAAAAGCAGTCGCTCAGGTAGAGTTGCTTCTCTTTCCATAAAGTGCCAGTCAGCGATGGAGTATCTGATGACCTACGGCTGGGCCATATTGATAATCGCTGTTGTACTGGGTGCGCTGTTCCAACTCGGCGTATTTAATTCCTCTTCATTTTCACCAAGGGCGCCGCCAGGGGCCTGCCAAGTCTTCAGGCCGAGCGGCCCAGGAACTGTGGCGAACATCAACCTGATGGGCGTGTGCACCGGGCAGCTGCCGCAGTACGTGGCACAGTTCAACGGGGCTAGCAGCTATGTGAGCACCTCTTTATCTTTGAACCCCGCATCGCCTTTGACTTTATCGGGTTGGATTTATGCAGGAACTACATCCTCTTCAGCTGGACGTTTTATTGCAGTTGGAAAAGTGACAGGAAGTTATGGATCTTTCTTAAGCATTGGTAATACGGGTGTGCCAACTTTTGTGGTTACTACTACCAATGGCATAATAGAAATTGTCAGCGGTGTGGACGTAAGAAAAGGCTGGCATATGGTTGTAGGGACATATGACGGGGTACAAATGAAAATATATATCGACAGTGCGCTTAAGTATTCCTATCCCCAAATAGGAAATGCGGTCTATGGCGTATCAGGCACGGAATTTGGAAGAAGCGCAGGCGAAAGCTGGTATTTCAACGGTTCCATCTCCAACATCCAAATCTATAACGCCTCCCTCTCAGCAAACCAGGTGCAGGCGCTGTATCTTAAAGGTCTCGGAGGTGCGCCGTCGCCTTTACAGAACCTTGTCGGCTGGTGGCCGCTGAACGGCAACTCCAACGACTACAGCGGAAACAATAACAACGGCGTTCCGACAGCTGTAACATTCACATCACAATATGGTAAGTAGCATGAAAACACATTCAAAAACCCAATCGAAAATAGTATTCAAATAAGTGAAACTCACACAAAAGTATTTGGTTAAAGCCATGCTGCTTGCGCTCCCTCCCTTTTTCCTACGACGGCAAGGGATATTTGGGTAAAATGCTGGGGAGATATAGAATCCAAATACTTTCGGCCCAAAACAAGGAAGATACGAGAAGTGAAAACTTGGAAAAAGGTTCACCTAATCCATGTGAACCTCGCCTTCTCCCGTTTTACCACCGACGACAAGGAATGTTCACATAAAAAGGGAGGAGACATAGAAAGTGAACCTTTTCGCCGCCTGAGGCAAGTTTTAATAGCAGTTGGAAGAATATATTGCTAGATTTCATGTCTGGAAAAATAAGGTGTTCGCACATACTCGTTGAGAAGTTCTCGCTGGCGCAGGAGATACTTGAGAAGATAAAGAAGGGGGAAAGCTTCGCCAACCTCGCAGGCCAGTATTCCATCGACGGTTCGAAGCGTCGCGGCGGAGACCTGGGAGAATTCGCAAAGGGAGCGATGGTGAAGCCCTTTGAGGAAGCTGCCTTCGCACTGAAGGTCGGGGAAGTCTCTGGAGTCGTGAAGACTGAATTCGGCTACCACATAATCAAGCGCCTGAAATAGTTGCCATTAGCAATTAAAGGACAAATGAAAGGTATTTATAATAATTCCTTATAAAATCATTATAAGCAGGATTGTATGACAAACATAAATATCGAGTTGAGGGGCTATACTGCAGACATACTTGAAAAGATACTGAAAGAGGGCTATGCCAAGACCAAGACTGAAGCTATAAGATTGGCGCTTTTTGAATTTGATCAGATACATAGGCTGACAGAAGATGAACTCTATGCAAAGGCTTCCCAGAAAATACTTAAAGAAATCAGTGCAGGCAGAGAAAGGACAGTGAGGTACACCATAAAGGTCCGAGCCTGATGGGATGGACGTAGAAGCTACTAAAGAGTTTCAAAAGGACATAAAAAAGCTTACCGCTAAGGATAGTGAGCGGCTAAATGAGATTATAAAAAGGTTGTCGGCTTCTGAGAAGCTTGGCAAGCAGTTACATCATCAGAAGGAGGTATATTCCATAAGAATAGAAAATAAGTGTTTGGTATATCAAATTCTTGAAAAGGAGGCTAAGATTATATTATTGTTTTTCAAGAGCAGAGAGGATGTTTATGAATATCTTGGACGGTGAAGATATTCCAGAGCTGATTTCCGTTTACATGATAGAGTAGTTTCTCTATTACCACATAATAAACAGAACAGGCTGATCGCTGCAGAAGATTGATTCAGTACCTGATCAGGCTTACGATCCTTGCACCACCAAGCTTGCCCCTGCCCCTGAGTTCACTCAGTTCTACAACAAACGCGAATCCCACCACCTTTGCACCCACCCTTCGTAGAAGCTCTGCCGATGCGGCTGCGGTCCCTCCCGTTGCCAGCAAATCGTCAACTATGAGCACCCTGCTGCCTTTCTCCACGGCATCCTCGTGCATTTCCATCGTCTCCTTGCTGTACTCGAGCTCATACTCTATGCTGATCTTTTTGTAAGGCAGCTTGCCCTGCTTTCTTATCGGTATGAAACCAACGTGCAAAGCGTCTGCGAGAGCTCCGCCTATTATGAAACCTCTCGCTTCTATTCCCGCCACGTAGTCAATTTTTTCCTTTGCGAAGTGCTTTGCGAGCTCGTCTATGCATGAACCGAACGCATATCCGTCCTTAAGCACGGGCGTTATGTCCCTGAACAGTATTCCCTTCTTCGGGTAGTCAGGTATGCTTCTTATCCTCTCTCTTAGCGTCTCCTCAATTCCGGCCATTGGCTCACTTCCAAAGATTTAAATAAAAATACATTAATAAACATGTAAAACAAAGCTAAACTTTGACGGTTCGTTTATATGGAGTTGGATAATGTTCCTGAGGCTCTCGCACTCATACCGGATGGCAACAGGCGCTGGGCAAAGCATCACAGCCTCTCATTTTTGAACGGGTACGCGCAGGGAGTGGAGAAGTTCATGGACTTCGCGGAGTGGTGCAAAGAGTACGGTGTCAGGAATGTCACAGTTTGGGCTTTCTCAACTGAAAACTTCACAAGGCCAAATCCTGAAAGGGAGGCTCTTTTCAGCCTCTATAAAAAAGCTGCAAAAGACAAGGATATGCTGGCAAGGCTCCACAACAGCAAGGCAAGGTTCAATATAATCGGCAACAGGACGCTCCTCCCGAGGGACCTTGCAGAAGCGCTGCACAAAGTGGAACTCGAGACGAAACGCTACACAGACGGAGCAATAAACATGCTGATTGCGTATGGCGGCAAGGATGACATAATTCATGCTGCAGCTGAACTTGTGAATGACGCCATAAATAAAAAGGTGAAAAATGTTACAGAAGCGCTCTTCAGGGCGCGAATGCTTTCGTATCAGGTGCCCGACATAGACCTGATGATAAGGACTTCTGGTGAGGAAAGACTTTCTGGTTTCATGCCTTGGCAGACGGGCTACTCCGAGCTTTACTTCAGCAAAAAACTCTGGCCTGACTTTACTAAAAGCGACCTGAAGAAAGCGCTAGTCACATACGATAAGAGACAAAGAAGGTTCGGGACTTAAACTGCACCTCTGTGTTTACCATGGCGGATCAAAGAGATTACATTACGCACTACGTGAAATACTTCAACTTGAAGGCACCGAGCAGCTTTGTGCAAGCGATCCTGTTCCTCCTTGTAGGCGCAGCCTCCGGCAGTCTGTCAAGCATGGCAATACTCCAACAGAACTTTGCAAACAACATCTCACAGGTTGTCGTATCGGGCATAAGCACTGGCATACTTGTCACAAGCCTGCCTGCGCTTCTCACTGTCGTGCTCATAAAAACAACAAAGCGCAGGATGTTGCTCAAACACGCGATGCTTGCGACCCTGTTGGTAACCATAGTGTACGCGCTGCTTCTCTTTATCAACGCATTTTTGTTCGCATCTACCGGCCACGTCATCATATCATATATAATGCTCGTACTTTCGAATGCGTGCGTATACGGCTACTGGTTCATTGTTAGCAAGTTTGTGATGGGCAAGCGCAAGAGCGCGGGAGTAATCGCAGCCGCACACCCCGTGCTCAACATGCTCTTCTATCTTCCTCTCGGAGGTTACATACTCAACATAAACGTGCCTCTTGGCGCTACGCTGATAAAGCTGTTTGCAGGCATGCTCGTATTCCTTGCAGTCGGGTATACTTTCCTCTACATAGTAGACCGGCCTGTTAAGAGAAGGCTTGAAGTCAGCGGCATAAACATATTTACTTCGATGCTAAGTCAGTGGCTTTATGATATAACTAATGATGTAAAGGTTGTGGGATATGGAGCGGGAGCGCGGAGAGATCTGGAAATGGACGTGCTTATGCTGAAGGGAAAAGAAAAATACAAGGGAATATTTGTAAACCCTGATATTCATTTCGGTCCTTTCCAGGGCGTCGGCGGAAGCATTGCACCGCAGTACATAGGCGATTTGCTAGCAAGAAAATATTGCACTGTGCCAGTAGTGCTGCATGCTCCACTAGACATACAGGACAACCCCATAAGCACCGCCCAGGTCTATGCTCTGTCTAGAGAAATTGAAAAAACAATAAACAACACCAAACCAAAGGATTTCAATATGGCGCGCGGCAGCCTTACGCTTGGGGAAAATAACAAGTGCAGAGCAATAAACTTCACGATCGGGGATTCCAGCATGATTCTGCTTACGAAGGCACCTTACGTGACAGAGGACATGAGCAGGGATGTGGGCGTTCACCTAAGGCATTTTGCAAGCGACTTGGGAAAAAAGAGCACCATACTTGTTGACGCGCACAACTCGAGGTTTGAATCTGCTGGCGCTAAAGAACTCGGAGGCGTGGGTTTGGGGAGCTCGTATGTCCGTTGTTATGAAAGGGCAATAACAGATACTGTGCACAAAGCGGGTAAGGCGCAAACGCTGAGCTTTGGCGCTGCATACAGCAAACTCTCTGCCGTGATTGGGTATCACAAGGATCTTGGTGAAGGTTATACGAGCGTATGCGTATTCAAGTTTGGAAGCGAGAAGTTCTGCGTGGTGTTCTTTGACGCGAACAACATGAGGCCGACTTTCAGGACAGAACTACTGCAGCACATAAGAACAAAATTTAAGATGCGGGCAGAAGCGTGCACAACTGACACGCATTCAATAAACACGGTTGCATCTACTGCAAGCATGTCTCTTGGAAGAAGGACTGAGGTAAAGGAACTGCTTCCTACAATAGACTCTATGATTGAAAAAGCTCTGGGAGAGTTAGAACCAGTAAGCTACGCTTACGCAAAGGCAAAGATAAGCAACTTCTTTGTATGGGGCGAACGCGCTGACGCGCTTATAGAGAACACAAGCAAAGAAGTGAAGAGAATACTGAAGTATGTTGCGCCGCTGCTTGTCATTTTTGCGATCACATTGGCAGCATGGATAATCTACGTGGTCTAAATGATTTATTTTTTTGTTGCAATTTCTTTTCTGCTTTTTGTTTACAGAGCGATTTTAGCCAGGGAAGCGAAGGAATTTCTCTTCGTGTTTGCTGCATTGATGATAGGGGGGCTTCTCGCGATGCTTGTAGGCGCGAGCTACTCCGTAATGCTAGCAGGCATACTTATCTTCAACGGGATTGCTTCGACATACAGATCCAGAGAAAACTACCTGTTTTCTCTTTTCGCAGTGATGTTCATAGCATCATTCATAAATTCTCCAGTACTGATCGCACAAACTATGCTGCTTGGTTTCCTTGGCGGAGCTCACTTCTTCTCGGAATCGAACGACCACAGAGCTGTGAAGCTTGAAAGGAGGAGAGACATAGTGCAAATAATCGCAGGCATTTTCTTTGTTTTGACCTTCTTCGTGTTTGCAGAGCAGCATCTCATGTTCCTTATCATTTGCGTTGTGCTGCTCGGGTCCGTAGTAGTTAACTACAGCGCGAGGAACAAGAAGAGCGGTATTTCTAAGTTTATGTACTCCTTGGAAAGGAAGAATGCGGTACTTGGTCAAGGCGCGTTGTGGCTAGCGCTGGGTTCGCTTGTGACAATATCGTTCCTTAGTGGCAACCAGATGATAACTGTGCTAATAGCCATATTTGTGGGGGATTCCGTTGCCACGCTCGTTGGCACGGCATACGGGCTGCCCTTGCCTTACAACAAAAGAAAGAGCGCCTACGGCACAGCTGCATATTTTGCAATAACGGCAAGTCTCTCCTTTATGTTCATAGGTTATATCGGGATAGCAATCGCGCTGGTAGCGGCTCTGGTAGAAAGCCTGCCAGTCCACTTTGATGACAACTTCGACACTGCGCTTGCACTGACAATCTTGATAAAAATGTTCTATCTGGGGCTCGCATAGAATCTGAGCGCCAGAACGAAAACTGCGATTCCGGATGCTTCTATCGCTGCTGCAAGAAGGAAAGCAGAGGAAGTGTTCAGGAAAGTTACAACTACGCCTCCCAAAACTGCACCCACCACCACACCCGCTCTCGATAGGAACTCGAATGCACAGAAAGTTTCTCCTCTTTCAGATTCCTCTATGTTGTCTGAAAGGAGCGACTGCTCCGCCGGGTCCCTGATGCTCCCTGAGAAGCTTCCGAGAAGAGAACTCGCAAGCAAGGCCAGAACTGTTTTTGATATACCCAAGAATACCATTGAAAGAGAGGACAAGATCCCTGCGATTATGAATGCGCCAACCCTTCCATATCTATTCTCGAAATGGCCAAAAAATATCCTTCCGAATGCAGCAAACAACCCACCGGCAGCCATTATTACACCGATGACTCCGTAGGAATCTGTTGCCTGCATGGAAAGGAAGGGAATCCAAATCCATACCAGCACGAAAGAGATTCCTGTTAGAAAGTAAAAGACAGAGATTGCCTTGAGAAACCTGTTCTTTTTCAGTATGCTGAAATTCATTCTTTTTATGCTAACTTTCTTCAATTTTTTCCTATATGGATCCGGAAGCAAAAATACAATTGCCGCAAAAACAAGCCCAAATGCAAATGAAGCATACGCAAGCACAACAAAACCATAGTGGTCTATCAAGTATCCTCCGATGATGGGTGCTGCGATTCCTCCAAAGGCGAGCGCTGCAGTCACAAGTCCAAAGAATATCGCCTTTTTGTATTTCGGCGCCAAGTCATGGAAATATGCTAGTTCTATAGGAAACCTTGGATATGAGGGAGAGTCTAGCACTCTGAACAGAACGCCAGAAATAAAGTTTGAAACACTTAGATATAGCAGTGGAAAAAGAGCATAGTATGCTGATAAGACAGCCAGCATCTTTCTTCTTCCGATCTTGTCCGCGATATTGCCATAATAATACAGCACTATCATCGTGCTTATTGAAAAAATTGCGTCGATGATCCCAATTTCTAAATAACTTATTCCTTGTATGTTGAAGTAGGGATACATGAACCTGTCGAACAGCAATGCCAGTGAAGACAAAAAAGCGACGACCAAGTATCTATAGTCAAGTTTCATGCAGGTCGCTCATAATGCGACCTTTACAATTAAAAAGAGATGAAAAATACTTCAGAGTAAAGCTCTTAGACTCTTCTGCCCCTTCTTCCGCCCGGCCTTCTTGTTGTGTCGGTAGGCATTGGGGTAACATCCTCTATGCTGCCAATCTTCAGCCCGCTCCTCGCCAGAGCCCTCACGACTGCCTGCGCGCCCGGTCCCGGGGTCTTGGGCCCGTGCCCTCCCGGTGCTCTTATCTTTATGTTTATGTTCGTTACTCCCTTCTCCACGGCTGTCGCTGCAACCTTGTAAGCTGCCTGCATCGCCGCGTAGGGCGAACCTTCCTCCCTGTCCGCATCTACGATCATTCCGCCGCTTCCTATTGCTATAGTCTCGGCTCCAGAAAGATCTGTGACAGTTATTATAGTATCATTCTTCGAAGAGAAAATGTGAGCAACCCCCCACCTGATTCCCTTTGGCTTGAACTTCAGCGCTGCTGCGATCGCTGCCTCTTCGAAAGAAACCTTCTCTGCAGTCTTCTTTGTCTCTTCCTGCTTCTTCTCCTCTACTGCTTTTGGTTTTTCTTTCTTCGCCAAATGATCACCTAGCCGATTACTGCCGCACCTTCAGGTGCAGGCGCAGTTGCGGGTGCAGGCACCTCTGCAGGAGCGCTTGGCGCTGCCTGTTCAGGTTGCTGTATTTTAAATGGTTTGTAGTATGAAATTGCTAGTTCTTCGCTTGAGCTCACCAAATGACCAGGTGACTTCATCCTTCTGCCATTTACAGAGATTAGCCCGTGCGCTATGAGCTGCCTCGCCTGTTTTGATGTTCTTGCAAGTCCTTTCTTGAGCACTATTGTCTGAAGCCTCCTTTCAAGAAGAGCCTCAACATTAACTATGAGAAGGTCGTCAGGAGTAGCGTCATTTGTTACTATGCCGTACCTGCTCAGCCTGGCTATTATGTCTCTGCCAACTTTTTCGCTGGCCTTTCCAGACAGCACTTCTCTGATGTTCTTCCTTATCCTTCTTATCTCGCTTGCGAGTATCCAGAGCTCTTTTAGGTTCTTGAGCCCATACCTTTCCTTTAGGCCGTGCTCCAGCTTTATTCTTGTGAGGTCCCACATCTGCGATGGGGTCTCATATGTTTTTCTTATTTTCTTTGGATCGCCCATTCAATCACTTCCCCTGTGCAGGCGCGGCGGACGGTGCGGCTGCCGCTGGTGCATTCGCTTGCCCGCCTCCTGGCTTGGAAGGTGCTTTTGACTTCTTCGTCTCTTCCAGAATCTTCTTCTTTGTGACTCCTACCGTGACGCCAGTTCTTCCAGTGGACCTCGTTCTCTGCCCGCGGACTCTCTGCCCTGACTGCCTTCTGTACCCGATCCACGTCTCCAGCTTCATCGTGTTATCTATATCCTGCTTGACTTTTACAATGAGATCCGTGCCTACGAAGTGCATATCGGTGTTTGTGTCGTAGTCCTTCTGCCTGTTTAGCATGAAGCTCGGAACGCCGAACTTGCCAGGCTCCTTTATGACGCTCTCCAGTTTTTCAATCTTTTCGTCGTCGAGAGAGCCTATGGTGGTGTTTGGAGTTATTCCAAACTGCCTGTCAACTATGAGCGATATTGCATTTGCCAGGTTGTGACTTATCCCTTTTATGTGCCTGAGTGCCGCGGATATTGTGTATTTTCCGTCGATATCCCTATCTGCGATTCTAACTATGTTTATTGCATCGCTAACTTTTTGCGCTTGCGCTGCAGGGGCCTTCTGCGCCCCAGCTTTTTGCTGTGAAGTTGGTGCTTTCCGCTCATCTACCATAAAAACTGACCTAAGAATAATATGTGATATGTTTGACAAATATTTAAAGCTTGCCGATTAAGGCAGATATGCTGCTTGTGCCCTTTTTCGGTCGGCTTAGCGCTTGTTGTACAGAACAACGCTATCAAAATCAGTAAAGCGCCCTCCATTGATTGTGTAAGCGTCAAGCCAGGCAGGTGTCTTGGCAGAGAAAGCTACGCTAAGACCGCAGCTTGATGCGAGTGAAGCATTGCTGTATGCGACAAAATAGCTCCCGCTCGGGAAGCTGCTGCAATCCGAACTGGAGGCATATCTTATCCCAGGATCTGCGTCAGGGTAGATTCTGAATCCCATGTATATCGAGAAAGGCACCGTAGTTAGGACATACATGCTGGCGTTTCGCGGAAGCTGGTTTATGAATGATGCCGTTTCGATAAGCGGAAAGACCTGCCTGTACTGCGCGTAATCAGCGTTGATTATCTGAAAGACGGATGTGGTTGCCAGCAGAGCTAAAACAAGCGCGAACGCCAGCAGTCTCATTCTGCTTCGTCCCTTGTTTTCTCCTAAGATGCTTCTGAGCCCGAAGCCTATTACCAGAGCCATTGGAGGGCAGATTAGGAGTAAGAATCTCGGATTCGTGTTCAGGTACGTGTAGCTGTGCAGGCTAATTGTACCGAAGCACAGGTAAATGAAGGATGCTGCGAGCCACACTAGCGGCAGGATTACTACCTTCTTTCTTAGTAGTAGCAGGTAAATGGAAAACACCAATGCCGCATAGCCCATCAGGAAGAAACCGAACTTGGAGAGTTCACCAGGAAGAAGGAGCGGCAAGTAGTTGTTTAGATTCGCCCAGCCGTCAACACCAGTTACGCAGCAGTGCGGAATCAGTAAGGAGTAGCATGCAATTGCCGAAGTGAGGTAATAAAGCGGATTTCCGGTCTCGAGAAAAGTTATTGCCAAGAACAGCGCGACGCCAAGCAAGACTCCAGTTGCAAAGAAGAGGGACAGTCTGAGTGTATTTGCAAGGTTCTTGCAGGCCAGCGAAAGGAACACTATCGCGATGGGAACCATTAGTATTACAGCTTCGATCGTAGTCATGACGCCAAGCAGCACGAACAGCCCTGAAAGGAACGCGTATCTCTTGCTGTTCCTTTTGTACGCCATTATTAGGAAGAGAAACGTCAGCGCAGTGAACAGCGCCATAGGTATGTCATCGGTGACGTTGGCCCCGTAGAAAGATGCGAGGGGGATTAGCGAATACGCGAGTGCGGAAACCAGGCCCGCGGAATCGTCATAAAGCTCTCTCCCGATGAAATAAATCGCGACTATGGTGAGCAGGAAGGATATGTTGAAGGGTAAGTTGAGCGAAAAGGTGCTGGGACCGAACACGATGAAGCTGAGGGCAACCATCCCGAAAGTTATGAACTTGGATCCAAATTCGTTGAGGCCCATGAAAAAGTCGCGAGTTGGGGTCAGCATCGCGTAACCAACGTTGCCGTAAATATAGTTGTCGATTCCGTCAATACCAGAAGGCCCGTTGAAAAACAGCCTGGTCATCAGCTCCGCAAAAATCAGGATCAGGAGAAGCAAAAGGTAAGGGTGCACTATGCTATGGCCGTGACCTTTGTTCAGTCTATTCGCGTTCTTCTTGGCCATAACATCAGAGGCAATTACTACGCCAGGGTTGGGATACTCAGCAATATGAATTGCTTTTGAACCCAAGAGGCCCGCGAGGGCCATGCGCTTGCGGGATTTTGTTTCCAGGCGCACGCGTTACCGGATTCCGCCACCCTGGCTTGCTATAAGTATGAGTTAACACTATTAAAAAACCGATGGCAGAGCATATTCAATGCTTGTAAGCTTCCAGTCTTCTGCCCCAAACATCTGCAATCTCATTTTGACCCTTCTTTCTGAGCTCAGAGATTCCGTGGGATACCATTTTCTGGTAGAGTTCCGGTCCTAGGATTTTTTGGTCTGCGATGTCAAGAGTTTTTAGTATATCGCCCGCGGACGGCCAACTTTTGGCTATGGCAGGATTCTCCAGCTTCCATGCTATCCTGTTTTTTCCAACTTCTGGTTTGAGCAGTTCTTTTTTAACGGCATCTTGCACGAACTCCACAGTTCCAAGAAGTGTTTTTTGCTTCATCAGCCCGGCAAGCGTTAGGTTTTGCACATTCTCACGTGCAGCAGAAGAAAGAAGCTTTATCGGGAAACTGTTATCGACCATGTATTTCGCAAAATCAGTGGGCCATGACTTTACTTCACCAATCCAACCTCCTTGCCCGTCTTGGTTATTCTGCCCCATCTCCACTATGATTTTTGTGTACATGTCGATTTCGTCATCGCTCATCTTGTTTTTCAGCCTTGCAAATCGCTCTCCCGCTCTTTCAATGTCGCCTCCGTTGATTTCCGCAAGCATGAAAAAGGTTTTGGCATTTGGTGCATCTTCAATGCTACTGCTCCGATTAAGTAGCCTAAGTTGAATAATTCTTTCTTGCAGCGTCTCAGGTTTATCTGGCAAGGATGCTCTCTTAGACTCCCACAGAGACTCAGTTAATCTTTCTAACTCACTAGTAACAAATTCCTTTGCAAAATTGTTGTTTGTTGCCATGCGTGCACCCCAAATTCAAAAAAGCAAGCTATGCGCTGCTTGTTCCTTTCGAGTTTACATTGTAGGGGGTGTATTTAAGCATTGCATCGCGTTTTGTTTCTGAGCGCTTACTGATGTTCAGTGCTATGAATTGCTGGATAAAAGTTAGGTGACAGCGAAGTTAAGCATCTCCTTGACCTTATCTATGCCTATCGCTGCGATGAGCTTGCCGAGTTTGGGCCCGCTGTCCTTTGCTATTATTGCCCTGTACAGCACCAGGAAGAGGTCCTGCGAAGAAACTCCGCTCTCCTTCGCCACCGAGTATACCAAGTTATGAACCTCCACGTCACTCATGCTCTGGTTTAGCGCAGATGTAAACATTCTCACCGCATCCATGTTTTCGCCTATCTTCTGGGGCTTGACCGCGAAGTTGTACCTCTCGGGTTCGAAGTCCCTTTTCAGCCACTCTGTTATGTATGGTGAAAGATGCTCTACGCCCTCCTTGTCGTTCAGCAACGCTGCCACCTTGCTCCAGTCCTTGTAGACCTGGTAATTTAGAAGCATGTCCAGGAAAGATGCCTTCCAGTTCAACTTGCCTATTGACAGTTTGTATGCTACGATCTTCTTTTCGTCAGCCCTGTTCTCCGGCTTCTCGAGTCTTGATATTCTCTCAATTTCCTCATAGAGCAGCACGAGCTTGTCTCCGCTCGGGTCTATCTCCTTGTTCTGTGATAGGTTGGAAAAGGCAAGCGCGTATCTCAAGACCTCAGGAGGTATGAGCTGCAGCAGCTCTGGAATCTCCATGCCTATGCCCTTGGACTTCGAGTACTTCTTCCCATGCAGCAGTATCAGCCCAAACATGTAGAAGATAGGAGGTTCCCTGTGAAGTATCTCTTTTGCGACTGCGGTGGCGGTGTCGCTGCTTTTACCTTTGCCTATGTGGTCTGCGCCCGCACCCTCTATGCTTGTGCCAAAGTGTGCGTGCCAGGTTGGCCAGTGGAGGCGCCACTGCAACTTGTACTTGTGGTCGCTTATTTTATTCCTGCCCTTGAATTCGCAGCCCTTGGTGTACCCTGCGTCTTTGTCGCACACATATTCATACTCTTCTTCATCATGCCATGTGATGCGCGTCGTGATTACCTTTCCGCAATTGGCGCATATCGCCATTATCACTTCCCAGTCCTTCATGTCCTCGGGAGATTTCAGCGAAGACCTCGCGACCACCTCCCTTACTTTTGCCTCCTCCTTAAGGTACAGCTTGGTGTAAGGGTCAAACGCACCGCTTTCGTAGAGCTCGTTGGACCTTATTATTTTTGCACTGACTCCCATCTCTTCCATCACGCCCGTTGTTTCTGCCAGATAGTGCTCGCCATATGATTTGTGGCAGCCGAGCGGGTCAGTAACATATGCCAGCGGCTTGCCTAGTTGGGGCTTCAGTTCTTCGCCATATTTTACCTTGAGTGCCTCAGGTACGCTCTTGAAAGGATCTACTATGTCTCCTACGAAGATAAAGTTTGCTTCATAACCGCGCGCTTTTATCGCGTTTGTTATTAGGTAGGGATAAAGGAACTCTGAAACTGATCCGAAATGCACGGGTCCGCTTGTGCTTATGCCTCCATTGACAACGAAAGGCGGCTTTTTGCTTTTTAGAACCTCATCTACAAGTAGGTCTGACCAGTGCTTGTCCTTCATTTCTTCCTTGCTTCTCTCTTCCACAGGATCACAACGGGCCCGGCGGGATTTGAACCCGCGACTTTCAGGTTAAAAGCCTGCCACTCTAGCCAAGCTGAGTTACGGGCCCTGCTATTTTTGTTACGTTTAACCTATAAAAACCAGAGTGTATCTTTCTGCGAGTTTGCCGGATTTAGCAAGTAATAAATACACTGAATAGGGAGTAATATTGAAGGTTATGGAAAAGCAGAAGAAACAAGTAATGCTGAACGTCCCTTTCTACGCCAATACAGGAGACGGGAGCCAGTGCTACCAGGTCGCGATGCAGTCTGCCTTGAAGTATTTTCTTTCTGAGGATTTTAGCGTGGAGACGCTGGACAAGCTGACAAACAGGAAAAAAGACAAGTGGACGGCGACGACTCAGATAGTGCCTGCCCTTTACGAGCTTGGTCTGAAAGTGAGGTACTACTCTAAGACCGAGCTTGAAGCCGCGCTGAGTGGAGAAAAATACATTAGGGAAACATATGGCGCAGACGCAGATAAGGTATTGAAGATCGTTGATGTAGACGCTCTTGTAGAATCTGCAAGGACACTGCTGAAATATGACTTGTTTGAGCAGAAGGTACTGAGCTTGGAGGAGATAGAGGAACATGTCAGAAAAAAGCACGTGCCCCTAGTGTTGATTGACTGGAACAAGATAATAGGAAGGCCGTCTTACCAGGGCCATTTCGGAGTCATAACTGGTTTTGACGAAGAAAACATCTACTTCCATCAATCAGGACCTGCGACCCCGACTCCAAACATGAAAATAACTAAAAGTACTTTCATGGAAGCGTGGAATGTGAAGGGCACTGATAATGATATAGTCATGGTATATGGAAAAAGATAGTGGCTAATTTTCCTTGTCGTAATTTTATTACTGCTTGCAAGTGGCGCGCAACTGCGTCTTTAGCGCTCCGCAAGTAATTTAATTCTACTAAGCAATCTACTATGCAGAGATTATGCAAAACATAAATCTGCTTATGTGCTGCAGACGCTTATTGTGATTTATTGTCGTACGAACAAATAATTTCTGAGCTTAAGAGGATGGCGAACCCCGAAAACGTAAAGGGGATGGAGCGATTCGGGATAAGCACGAAAAACACGCTGGGCGTGTCCGTAACCGACCTCAGGAAGATGGCAAAGGACATAAGAAGCAATCATGTCCTTGCTGAAAAGCTATGGTCTTCAGGGATACACGAGGCACGCATACTCGCCGCGATGGTGGAAGAGCCTGAGAAGGTCAGCGAGAATCAGATTGATAGATGGGTTAACGACTTTGACTCATGGGACGTCTGCGATCAGTGCTGCTCCAATCTTTTTGACAAGACAAAGTGGGCATATCAAAAGACATTCGAATGGAGCTCGCAAGAGAAGGAATTCGTAAAGAGGGCAGGGTATGTGATGATGGCAGTTCTTGCCGTTCATGATAAAGAAGCAGAAGACAAGAAGTTTGTTCCTTTCTTCCGTTTGATAAAAAAAGGCGCGACTGATGAAAGGAATTTCGTCAAGAAGGCTGTGAACTGGGCCCTGCGGCAGATAGGAAAAAGAAATATTCGATTAAACGCGCTTGCTATCGAAGTGGCAAAGGAAATTGAAGGCCTTGACTCTGAGAGTGCGAAGTGGATAGCTTCAGATGCGCTAAGGGAGTTGGAAAGCATACAAGTCGAGACCAGGTTGAAGAGCGCTATCGACAAGTGATGTTATGAAAAAGAGCGTGACACCTGGAAAGTATCAGCATTTCAAAGGCAACGTCTACAAGGTCCTTGGGGTTGCAAGGCACAGCGAGAATCCGGATGAAGAATTCGTTGTTTACATGGCGCTTTATGAAAGCAAAGAGTTCGGGAAGAACACTTTGTGGATAAGGCCGAAGAAAATGTTTCTGGAAAAAGTGGTGGTGGAAGGAAAAAAGGTTCCTAGGTTCAGGTACATCGGAAAGTAAGGACCCGCTAACCTTGAGTGCTTTGCTCGCGCTGCTCTATGTTGTTTTTCCATAGATAATAGTTGACGCCGTCCAGCAACGCCATTATGGATGCGTCGACTATGCTGTTTGAAACTCCCATAGTACGCCACTTGGAAGCACCATCGCTTAATTCCACAGTAACACGCACTTTGCTTTCTGTGCTATTTATGCTGCCAGGCAGTATAACTCTGTAGTCAGTCAGGGAAAGTTTTGCAATCTCAGGATAGGTCTTGCTTAGCGCCCTCCTCAGCGCTATGTCTACTGCATTCACAGGCCCTTTTCCTTTTGCAGTCTCACATGCAGAACCTGTTTTTACCACAGCTATGTCTGCGCCCTTTTCAGAAGTTACTTGCCAGTAGTCTAAGCGTATATGATTTTTGTACATCCCTAGTTTCTCAAGCAACACTAGCAATGCGGATTCTGGAGCAAGGTCGAAACTGTAGCCTTCGCTTTCGAGTTCCTTGATCCTAGTCAGTGCTTCTTTGAGTTTGCCATCACTCTTATCTAGCAGAACTCCGTGCTCTTTTGCATAGCCTACGAGGCTGCTCGCTCCGCTTAATTCAGAGACCACTATTTTTCTTGTGTTTCCTACCGACTCCGGATCTATGTGTTCGTATGCTTTTGCGTCTTTCATCACAGCGTCAGAATGCATGCCACCTTTATGCGCAAATGCATTGGCCCCGACAAACGGCTGTGAAGGATTTGGAAGTATTCCGCTTAACTCGTATATGAGCGCGGATACCTTCTTGAGTTTGGGTAAGCTATTCTGCTTTAGTACCTTGCGCCCTAGCTTGAGCTCCAGAGTAGGCAGAATCTGCACCAGATCTGCATTGCCAGTCCTTTCTCCCAAGCCATTTATGGTGCCCTGTATGTGTGTGGCTCCCGCAATGACTCCCATTAGCGTGTTTGATACGGCACAGCCAGAATCATTGTGAATGTGCACTCCGAACTTCGCACTCATAGTAGATGTAAGTTGTTTTGTTATCTCAAATATATCGTTTGTAGTGGTGCCTCCGTTCGTATCGGCAAGAACCAAGGTATCACTTCCGGCATCCTTTGCTGTCTTGAGAACTGCTCTTGCATATTCAGCATTGTCTAAAAATCCCTGGTAGAAGTGTTCAGCGTCAAATATGACTCTTAGGCCATGCGCACGCAGATAAGAGATAGAAAGGTAGATCAAATCCAGGTTTTCTTCCCTGGTGACCTTTAGCACGTTGTTCACATGAAGAAGCCAGGATTTGCCGAACATCACAGCGATATCTACACCTGAATCCAACACGGCGGATAGGTTGTTGTCTTTTTCTGGCGCATTGCCTTTGTACATCGTGCTGCAAAAGGCGGCGACCTTTGAATTTTTGAGCTTGTGCTCTCTGATTTCCTTGAAAAAGGCTGCATCTTTAGGGTTGGAGCCCGGCCATCCTCCTTCTATGTAGTCTACTCCCAAGTCGTCCAGTGCTAAAGCTATCCTGATTTTGTCTTTCAATGTGAAGGATACGTTGACTGATTGAGCCCCGTCTCTGAGAGTGGTGTCTAAAGTCTCTACGTAGTTGCTATTTCCAAGGCATCAACCTTCAGAACATTCAGTTAGCGTATTATTACGAAGTTATTCTTTTAAGCTTGCTGTATGGAGCTCTGTGCTCTCACTCTAGTAAATAGTAACACATATTGAAAAGTAGATGAAAAGGGTAGATTTTTATTCTTTATTCCAACTGACGCAGAAGGAAAAGAGGCAGCAATAGGCTTTTAAGCAATGTTCGCATCATATAGTTGGAGATGTTATGGAAGCATACTGTGTCAAGTGCAAGCAGAAAAGGGAAATGAAGGACGCGACAGAAGTCACTATGAAGAACGGAAAGAAAGCAATGACAGGGCCTTGCTCTGTTTGCGGAACCAAGATGTTCAAAATAGGAGGAAAGTAGAGGTTCCAGTCTGGCAGGGGCTAAAAAGCATAAATAGACTCTTTAGCGTAAGCTGTGCCAAACAATACTGGATGGCGTCTGTTGCTACTGAACCATACCATATCTCTTATTTTTAGCTGTCATCCTTACAAAATATTTCAATCGCCTTTGCCTGTCCGACACTCTTGCATTTGCAATCCAGCCAATACGAATTCTTTTGTAGGACTCTGGAAATCCTTGGAAGTTCTTCCAGACATCCTGATTCTGTTTGAGTGCTCTCAGAATGAAGGGAGTTAATGTGAATTTATTTTCAAGATGTGATTTGACCTTATCTAAACCTATCCTAGTCATTTTTCCTTCTTTGATTAATTTTCTTATTCTTTCTTTGTTCATCTCAGATAAGTTACTTCCCTGTCTTCTTGGAGTGCATCTTTGCGCGTATCTGTCTTTGTCTATGTTTTTGACTTGGCCGTCTATCCAGCCGAAGCAGAGTGCCTCTTCGACAGCATCATTATAGGGTATTCTTGTTTTCTGAGAAATCTTCCTGTAGTATATCAGCCAGATTTCTGGAAGTTTTCCGTTGTTTTTATGCAACCACGAACGCCACTCCTTCCTGTTTGCAACATCCAAGGTTTTTGTGATTTGCATGAAAAAACCTGGTGCTGCAGCATTTAATTATTACGCCCGAAGCAGGGATCGGACCTGCGACCTACCGGTTAACAGCCGGTCGCTCTACCGCTGAGCTATTCGGGCACGGGATAGACTTAGTTGTTAAGGAATAATAAGTATTGCGTTATTCATTTTTCCTTCTTGAAAAAAGGAAATGCCTCTGCAAGGCATATTATTTTGGCGTAGAGGTAGGCGTGATCGTCCGTGGCGTTTGCGAAGTCTATCGCATTTGCCCTGTAATCGTAGCGCGCGAAGTTGTCATCCGTCTTTTTATCAGAGAAGGCGTAGTAGAATATTGGTTTCTCGTTGGAGAGCGCATCAAGCACGTTGAACGCGGCGAGAACCTGCTTGCCCTTGTGCATGAAGGAGTACACGTTTGCTATTGTCTCCTCTTTCGCCGCTTTCCTTATCGCGGCGCCTATCAGGTCCAGCGTGTTCTCGAACTTTATAAGCTGCACTTTCTTGCTGGTGATGCTGCTCGTTTCCGCAATCTTGCCCAGGTCTATTCTCATCACGTGTATGTAGTATTTGTTGGGAAGCCCTGCATAGTTGGTGAAAGTTGCCTTGTCCTTTCCGCCTTCGGCTGCAGGCTCGTACATTATTATATTCCCTGACTCCTTGATCCCCGCGTAGTACGCAAGCTGCGCGTTTCCAACCTTCTCCCCAAGCGCTACCAGGCGCTTTCCGCCCTTCGAGCCAGTTAGAATGAGAGCTCCGGAATTGAAATCGAAACTGCAGGCATACCTGCAAACATCTTCTACAGACTCAGCTTTTAGGTAGAATATCTTGCTTTCTTCCTCTTCCTTCTTGTTTTTTGGCATGGTATCAGTTCACTTGAAAAAGAAGTGGTAGATGTTGCTGAGGAAAAGCATGAATGCATAAGCAGGCTCGTAGATTATAGGTGAAAGCACAACACCCTCGCCCGTAGCCTTGTAGTCGTTAAGCACACTCGCCTCTGCTATGAAGTTTACCCTGTATGTGTTGCGTATCAAAGAGCTCGATGTGGAATTGATTGTAAGGTTGAAAGAGTACACTCCCGGTTCATTTACGAATAGGGGATACCAGTAGGTGCTTTTTGTCGAATGCTCCGATATCACCTGCACAGGCATGTTCCAAGCAGGAAGCCCGTATGCGTTTATCAGGAATGGGTCGTCAGAAGCACCAGTATTGTTTATTATGATTTTTAGGTTGACTGGCTGGCCTACCCCTGCAGTGATGTTGAGAGGTTCGACGCTTGAAGCAAACACATCAGGAGTCACATTTATGAATGCCCTGAAGGTGAGGTTGCCTAGTTTTGAGTAGTTGCCTATGTTGACTGCCCTGACCATCATCATGTAAGTGCCAGTGGGAGCGTCAGAAGCCACGGTCACTTTCATTTTCATCGGCTCCTCGTAAAGAGGCGACGCCTGTGACGACCAGCCTGCAGGAAGTTCCATCGTTTTGAGAGTGTCCCAGCCTATGTTGACTGCGGCGCCCGTGCTGTTTGTCGTAGTCGCTGAAGCCAGAATATAGAAGCTCTCTCCAGGCCCTACCTTTCCGAGGTTTATTACGCCGTTGTCGTAAAGCGTGCTTGAAACTGGGCCTTCGACTGCCAGGTACATGGCGCTTGCGCTTGATAGGAGGATTAGTAAGGAAAGAAAGAAGACCGTTGGTTTGTTTACGAAGGTTGCCATGACTAAAGCTAACAGATTAAAGTTAAAATGCTTTCGTGTGGTGCGCTTTGACGCACGTGCTCAGCTGAAATTTACATCGGCAAGCATTGCAAGCACCGCCTTCTTCAGATCCGCATGCGTTCCTGTGTTCGCTATGACATAGTCTGCCTCTTTCAGCGCGCCGAGTTCGCCCCAGCCTATTTCCTTTTTGTCCCTTTCAACAAACTGCTTGAAATTCTTTGGAGCGTCGGCCCTGCCCCTCTTCTCCTGCCTTTCGAACCTCGTCTTGGCAGGTGCCACCACAGCAATAGTTACTGTGTTTTCTAGCTTCCTGAAGTGCCTTACCTCCCAGACATCCCTCACTCCTGCAATCGCCACCTTGCTCTTTTTGCTCAGTCTCAGCCTTTTGAGCATCATCTTCATTATTATCTCTTTTCCAAATTTATTTCTCAACCAAGTACTGAACTGCTTTGCAGATTCAGGAGTGATTGCAATCCTGCGTTTCTTCATTTCCTCTCTCACTATGTCCCCCATTTCATAGAGCTCATACCCTTTGCTTTTTAGTATTTGCCCTACTGCGCTCTTGCCAGAGCCAGGAAGCCCAGTTATGCAGAGAATCAAGCTAATGCACCCTGCTGCCCTGCTCGATGTCCCTGTCAGGAACGAGCAGCGCTAACGCATCAGCGCTCTCGGCTGCCAGAACCATGCCGTTTGACACTACTCCTGCAACGCTCTTTGGTTCGAGGTTTACTACAAAAGCAACCTTCTTTCCTAAGAGTTCTTCTTTTGTGTACCTGTCCTTTATTCCCGCAACTATGATTCTTTCGCCCGTCTCCCCACCAAAGTCCACCTTTAGTACGTACATTGGCTTCCTTGCGGTTGCGTGGTCATTAACTTCCACTACCTTGCCAACGCGTATGTCTATGCTATTGAATTCCTCGATGCCAACCATACAATCAAAGATACTTCTTTACTTAGGTTTATTAGTATTTTTATGCGTGCTTTCATCGCATTGGAGGTTCCTGAGGAAATAAAGGAAAAAATCGAGGAGCTGCAGAAGGAATTCGGTAGTGAAGGAATTGTTCTTGTTAAAAAAGAAGCAATGCACATAACGCTCCAGTTCCTTGGAAACATAGGCGAGGTTGACGTTGCGAAGGTCAGGGAAGCAATGCAGGAAATAGGGAGTGCGCCCTTCGAGGTTCGCCTGGTTGGGCTTTCATGCTTTACACCAGAATTCATCAAGGTTGTGTTTGCGAAGGTAACGGCAGGCAGCGAGGAACTGGTTGAAATTTACAAAGAACTGGCTGATGCGCTGAAAGAAAAAGGGCTTGCGTTTGAGAAGGAGGAATACATACCGCACCTTACACTTGCAAGGGTTAAACGCGTCAGGAACAAGGACGCGCTTGTTTCCGCGATAAACAAGCACTCGGCACTCGACCTTGGTTCTTTCACTGCAAGCGGGATATCGCTCAAGGAAAGCATACTTACTCCGGAAGGCCCCGTCTACAATACGCTATACGAACTTAAGCTCTGACTTTCTTTTGTTGAATTCCTCAATTGTCATGGCGTTGACAAGTTCGTGAGGGCCGTATATTCTGTTCAGCAGAAGCAGGTTAAAAGACATTCCCAGCTTCATGTCGAACACTATGTGCCTCATTTCGTTTCCAAAAAGGTCTACTTCCATGAGATTCGGATTGAATGCGTTGTTTAGCCTGTCAACAGCCCCGAGAAGCTCGGTGTTGCTATCTTGCAGTCCTATAACGCGCATTTCTAGGTTAGGGTTCTTGATTCTCTTTATTTGAGCTATTATTTTCTGCAGCATTAATTCGTCCGGATGCTCTGAATATCTGAGAAGTATGGAGTGTTCGGTGTTTACGTCGTAAAGCGAAACAAACAGGTCGTGCGTCATCTCTGTTGCAACCGCATACCTGGCTGCTTCATTGAATATCCTGTCCATGCACTGGTTCATCTCGAGCGTCGTGCCGTACTCTTCGACGGTAGATAAGGAAAGGTTTATCCTATTTCTAGAACGTATGTAAAGCTTTCCTTCGCCAAACCCCTGCTTCAGCTTTTCATTCTCGTAAACACTCCAGAAGTTCATGGTATTTGCCTAGTAACGTTATCTTTAAATATTCTTAACTCAAATAATTAATAAGGCATTTGCCTATTTTTCAGATTGATTTTGATGAAGGTTAGTGTTATCGAGAACTCCCCGAAGGTCATGCGAGTGGACGTAAGCGGCATCAGCTACGGCTTTGCCAATGCGATAAGGCGAGCCGCTATAAGCGGCGTTGGCTGCTTCGCCATAGATGTCGTTACTTTCTATGAGAACACAAGCGCTCTGTTTGACGAGTATATTTCACACAGGATAGGCCTTGTGCCGATACTGACTCCCAAGGATTATGGTGAGAAGGACGAGATAGTCTTCTCGCTAGAGGCAGAGGGACCCGCTACAGTCTATTCCAAGGAGATGAAGAGCAGTGACAAGAACGTAAAGGTAGCGAATGATTCTATACCTATAATCAAGCTTGCGGAAGGACAGCGACTCAGAGTCGATGGAAAAGCAGTCATTGGCTCAGGCAGCAAGAGCGCTAAGTTCCAACCGGGGATAGTAACCTACAAAACAAAGAACGGCAAGGACTTTGAATTTTATTTCGAGTCCTTCGGCCAAATACCCGCCAATGAGATAATGAAGAGAGCGTTAGATATAATAAACGCTGGATTGAAAGAAGTACACAAGGATCTCAAGAAGTAAATGCGGGGGTGGCAGAGTTTGGCCAAATGCGCAGGATTGAGGAATTATTTCAAAATTCCTGTGGTCTAGTACCTGCTTGGGTTCGAATCCCAACCCCCGCAATGCTTGCTGAAAGACATAAGAATCAGAAAGAGAAAATGAAAAAGAAGGAAATCAGATGGCAGAAAAGGAATATGTTATAGACTGCAGCTCAAGGATACTTGGCAGGCTAGCGAGCCATACGGCTAAGCTGCTTCTGCAAGGCAAGACTGTCGTTCTTGTAAATGCGGAGAAGGCAGCGATAAGCGGCCACCCGAGTCAGATAGTGGCGAGCTACAAGAGGAAGGTCGAGCTTATTGACAAGGCAAACCCCGAACACTCTCCCTATTGGCCAAGAAGACCTGACTTCCTTGTAAAAAGGATTGTCAGAGGAATGCTTCCTTTCAAGAAGCCGAAGGGTCAGGCTGCGTTCAAGAGACTGATGGTTTATATAGGCATACCTGCTGAACTGAAGAATGCTAAGATTGAAAAGGTAGAAACGAAGGAGGTAGGCGAGATCTATGAGACTTCGATTACAGTGAAGGAACTTGCTGAACGTCTGGGTTACAAGTTGAGTTAATGGCTAACGAAACAGGTTTGGATAATCTTAACAAGGAACTCGCGAGCATAAGCTCTGGCACGGAGGCGCAGGCGATTAAAACTCAGGCCAAGAAGACGGTAAGGAGGAAGACTGTATCCAAGAAGGCAAAGCCCATAGTGGAGAAAGCGAGAAGGAAGAGGGCAATAGCAAGGGCGAGGCTGATGCCAGGAATTGAGAAGATAACGTTCAACAGCTTTGACATAATGAGCGTCAAGCCGAAAGTACTGCGAGAGATGATACTCGAACCGATCAAAATGTCAAGCGTGACAAGGGAGATTGCAAGCAGGTCAGACATAAAAATAATCGCGAATGGCGGAGGTTCGAGCGGACAGGCTCAGGCGGCAAGGTGCGCGCTTGCAAAAGCAATAGCTGCCGCAGGTGGCGATTCTGTAAAGAAGATGTACATGGAATACGACAGGACGCTGCTCGTCGATGACGTCAGGCAGGTGGAGCCCAAGAAGTTCATGGGACCTAAGGCAAGGGCAAGGTTCCAGAAGTCCTATAGGTGATTATGCTATGATGATACCAGTCAGATGTTTTTCGTGCGGACAGGTAATCGCGGACAAATGGGAAGAGTTTGACAAGCGCGTCAAGAACGGAGAGGACGCGGGCAAGGTGCTCGACGACCTGGGAATAAAGAGGTACTGCTGCCGAAGGATGATCATAAGCCACGTTGACCTGATAGATGAGATAATAAACTACGGAAGGAAATAGAACAAGGATAAGGATTAAAAACATCTTGTGCCTAAAGCATACCACGGGGTTGTAGGCTAGCCTGGTAGGCTTTATGCTTAGGGAGCATAAGACCCGAGTTCAAAAACAAAGTTGAAAATCTCGGCAACCCCGGACTGTACGGAATAGGAATTGATTCACGGTATGTGCATGGAAGAGGAAGAAAAAGAGAATAGGATGCTAACGGACCAGGCGGAGTACCTAGAGGTAGGCATACAGATAGGCACCAGGATAAAGACGCCTAGGATGAGCAGGTTCATTTACAAGCGAAGGGAAGACGGCCTCTATCTGCTAGGACTCGCTGAAATCAACAGAAGAATAAAAATTGCTGCGAAGATGCTTGCTACTTACGACCAGAAGGTCGCGGTGGTTACTGCATCAAGGATATACGCCATAGCTCCGGCGACGAAGTTTTCCGAGGTGACTGGCATAAAGGCAGTCACAGGAAGGGTCATGCCAGGCATATTCACAAATCCTAACAGGAAGGACTTCATCGAGCCCGAGATAGTAGTGGTAAGCGACACCAGGAACGAGAGGCAGGCGGTGAAGGAATCTAGCAAGATAAACGCACCGATAATCGCGCTTTGCGACACTGATAACTGGATAAAGTTCGTTGACCTGATAATTCCTTGCAACAACAAGGGCAGGAGGTCTCTCGCACTCGTCTACTTCCTTCTGGCAAGGGAGTACATGAAGGAGAAAGGACTGATTAAGAGCGACTCCGAATTCAACTATACTGTTTCTGACTTCGAAGCGAAGATTGAGATGAAGACGAAAGGATGAGCTCGTTCTGCGTGCATTCGGATACGCTAGTCATTTTATACTTAGCCGTAGGAAGTATTGCATGGTGCGAAGCCTGAAAGCGCAAGCGGCTGTTGACTTCATGATGTCATACGGCATAGCTTTGATTATTATCTTCATAGCTGTCGCTGTCATATACAAGGTAAGTGTGCTTAGCCCCGTACTCGCTATTTCTTCGTGTACCGCAGCTCCGGGATTTGAGTGCGAATCCTATGCGTTGAACGTGAATGGGATACTCGCACTCCAGCTCTCGCAGGCTACAGGAGGCTCGATCATAGTCAGGGGGGCAGCCTGCTCATCGCAGCCGAACAACACAGGCAACAAGCCAGCTTTTGGCAACATAAAAGTGGCGAATGCGATTGCCTATTATCCGCCAGGAAACTCGGTAGGTACCGGCTTGAGCGTGTACAGCGGAGGCAGCGGAACGATGAACATGTACTGCTACCTGCAGCCAGGAATAGCGAAGGGAATGCTGGGAAACAGCTACATCGGCTACATTTGGCTGAACTACACAGTACCTGGCTATGGCAACCTGACACAGCGGGTCGCAACCATAAACATGAGATACACCTGATCTTGCGCTACTCATGAGAACTTGTCCATTTTTTCTATTTCTTCCTTCCCCATTTTCTGGAATAGTGGCGTTGGCTCCTTTGAGAAATCGATGTTTATTGGCTCGTTGAGAAGCTTCAGGTTTGGTTCCGAGGTTATTCCAAAATAGGATAGCAGTTCTCTGCATCCTTAGACCCGAATCAGCGCGTTTCTGCGTTATTTGGCAGATTCTGATGCGGAAAACACCATCCAACAGCTTTGGAAATTGGAATAAGGGAAGTAGCTGCGCCTTTTGGGTTACTTTTATATGTTTGTTTTGAGCATGTCTCTCAATTCTAAGTGGTTTAGTTGGCAGAGGCAACAAGTAAGGAGCTAGAGGACCGGCTTATCGAGTTCTACAACACCTACTATACGGAAGACATAAACCACATGTATGTTTCTTACCCTCAGAAGCGCGCAGCCTTCATAAGCATAAAAAATCTGGAGAAGTTTGACAGCGAGCTCGCGAACGAGCTGCTTAGCAACCCCGACGTTGTGCTTCCCAGCGCAAACTCTGCGCTGGCGAGACTGAACCCGAAGCCGGAAGAACTGATCAAACCTGTTTATGCGCGTTTCTTCGATGTGGACAGCACCACCATGCCTCTGATACAGGATGTGGGCTCTGACTACATCGGCAAGCTGCTCACCCTGGACTCGCTGATAGTCAAAAGGTCTGAAATCATACCGATGGTGCACATGGGCGTGTTCAAGTGCACGCTGTGTTCGACAGTGCTCAAGGTCGAGATAAGCAACGATAACGTGCCTGACGTGTGCCCGCAATGCAAGAGAAGGGCGCTCAAGCAAGTTGATGAGGAGTCGCGCTTCGTAAACCTGCAGAGGATAGCGGTGCAGGATCCGCTTGAGAGGCTCAGGGGAAGCACCCCGACATGGCAGCTTGAAGTGAAAATAGAGGACGACATGGTAAACTGCGCAATGCCTGGAGACAGGGTTGACATAACAGGCATACTCAGAATACGACCTAGAAGGACTGCAAAAGGCAAGGAAGACAAGACACTCTTTACGATGTACCTCGATGCCATCTCGATAAGGTCAAGACAGAAGGAGTTTTCCGAGCTTGAAATAAACGCAGATGAAGAGAAGGCTATAAGGGAGCTTGCAAAAGACCCTCACATATTCGACAAGATAGCGCGCTCCATCGCGCCTTCGATATACGGCTACGACGAAATAAAAAGGGCGATGGTGCTGCAGCTTTTCGGGGGCACGCCCGAGAAGAGGCTTGTTGACAAAAGCCTGATAAGAAGCGATATGCACATACTGCTGATTGGAGATCCTGGAAGCGCCAAGACCAGGCTGCTGCAGGCAGCAACTTCAATAGTGCCAAAGGGCATATACGTCAGCGGAAAGTCGGTAACCTCTGCAGGTCTCACTGCTTCGGCCGAAAGGGACGAGTTCTCTGAAGGGGGATGGACGCTCAAGGCGGGAGCACTGGTGCTTGGTTCTGGAGGAGAGGTTTCTATCGACGAGTTCGACAAGATAAGCGACGACGACAAGTCTGCACTGCTCGAAGCGATGGAATCGCAGACCGTAAGCATCGCCAAGGCAGGAATAGTCGCTAGGTTCAACACCAAGACTTCAATACTTGCTGCAGCCAACCCCAAGTACGGCAGGTTCGACCCAAACATATACCCTTCCGAGCAGTTCGACATACCTCCAACGCTGCTCTCAAGGTTCGACCTCATATTCCCTATAAGGGACACCATGGACGAGGAGCAGGACAAGAACATAGCGAGGCACATACTCATTCAGCACTCTGCTGCAGGAGCGCAGATAGCGGAGATGACTGATTACGAGCAGGTGCAGGCGCCTCCGATAGAGGCGGAGCTGCTCAGGAAGTACGTCGCATTTGCAAAGAGGAACGTAAAGCCGAGGCTCACTGGAGACGCGAGCGATAAGATACAGAACTACTATCTGGAGCTCAGGAAGCTTGGGATGCGCCAAGGCGTCACCCCGATAACTCCCAGGCAGATAGAAGGACTTGTGAGGCTTTCAGAGGCTAGCGCCAAGACAAGGCTTTGCGAACTCGTTGAATTGAAGGATGCGGAGCTTGCGATAGGCCTGTTCAACTATATGCTCAACACGCTTGCGATGGACAGGAGCGGAAGGCGCGATTTTGACATACTCACCACGGGCATGCCAAGGGAGAAGGTGGACAAGATAAACTCGGTAATGGCAATAATAAAGAAGCTTGAGCAGACTGAGACGACAGCTGGAATCGCAAGGGTTCTCGAGGAAGCTGAAAAGTCTGGAATGGACAGGCCGACTACCATGAAGTACATAAACGAGCTTGAGAGGAGCGGCGACATCTACACGCCAAAGCCGGGAGTCGTCAAGATAGTAAGGCGCGACGCGGAGTGATTCAGGCCTGCGCCTGATAGCGTGATTGTGATATTTTCTACAGAAGAATTTCCATAAGCTTAAAATACTTTTACGATATAGTTCTTCTGCTGGCGACTCAATGAAGATTCTAGATCTATTTGGAAAGAAGGACTCCTCGGAAGAAATTGGCAAGACGCTGCCATACAGAGTAAGCACCGAGTTCGTTCCTTACAGACTTTATGCGAACAGGAAAAGTTCAATACTTCTGCTTCTCAAGCTGAAGAACATGACTAACGAGGCAGTGCTGAGCTCGATGGTTGTGGAAGTTCCGCGCGGACTCAGCCTTGACACGACTGGTTTGTCGACTGCCAAGGAACTCAGGCTTGGCACTCTTGCTCCTGGAGAGGAGAAGGAGACGAGGGCAGAAATTCATGGCGATTCGGGAACGGATAAGGGCGAGTACACGCTTTCAGTAACTGCATTCATACACTACCGCGATTACGGACATGTGCTCAATGCGATGAAGAAAAAGGCAGTACTGGAAGTTTCATAGCAAATATTACGAGATTAAAAGGGAAAGATAAAAATACACAACAGATATAAAGATTCCCTGCATAAGGAAAGTATCGCGCTAAGGTGACTAGAATGGTAAAGTATGTTATTGCTGAACAACTTATTGGAAAAGAGGTAGTGACAAACGACGGAATAGATCTGGGCAGGTTCCTGGATGCGGAGCTTAACGAAGTTACGGGCAAGCTTACAAGCCTGATACTCGAACCTAATGCTGCAAACGATTTCGTGAAGAAGCTGGAAGTGAAGGATGGAAAACTGAAGGTTCCTTACGCAAGCGTGCTTGCAGTCAATGACTACATAGTCGTAGACAGAAAGGGAGTAGCCTAAAACTAATTCTCAGTTAAGGGCAAGGAATGGCATAACTCCTGCTAGCTATGCCTTTTCATGCTATTTTCCATATTGCGAGGTGAATGCGACATTCGCGGGTACGCCGTTGTTGTTGTTTCCGCTGTAGTCATTGGAGTTGCCGTTGAGCGGCCACCAGCCAACAAGGTTCTGCAATTTCATAGGAGCGCCTCCTATGCCTTCTAGATAAAGCGCCTGGATCTGGTTTGCTGTGAGGGTGGTGTTATAGATCTGTGCGTTCGCGATGCTGCCAGAGTAGTAATTAGTATAGCCATAGCCTATGCGCCCAGATG
>Ga0163200_1000129_pt1 | contig 34081 bp, 23 predicted proteins | sample PL_2010_200m_FD_113535 | JGI IMG/M metagenome (GOLD analysis project Ga0163200, IMG submission 113535) | Freshwater microbial communities from Powell Lake, British Columbia, Canada to study Microbial Dark Matter (Phase II) - PL_2010_200m | ecosystem: Environmental > Aquatic > Freshwater > Lake ... | reverse complement strand
TTACGCCCAAGCCATGCAGGAAATCGGTGACCTGGTTCGGCGGATGTTGGGTTCTGCTGCAACCACCGAGCCTATGCAGACGATTCCGGAGCTGAACTCGCCGACAGATGCTGTGGCACCGCCACAGGACCCAGGCACGCTCGCGTTGCTGAATGCGCTCGGGAGCGTTCTGCCCGACGCGCAGAAAGCCAGGCTTGAAACCCTCTTTACGCAACCCTCCGTGAACGATCGCATTGTCTCGCCGGCGCGTGGTTCAAACGCAGCGTTGAGCCTCGCAGCTTTGGTAAAGGAATACGAAGAACGGCAAATTCGTGAAGGCGCTTGGGCTAACCCGCGGACTCGCATTACCGCAAAGGCCCGCCTGGAAGGCCTGTGCGAGCTGCTTGGCGGGCACCGGCACGTCGAGACGCTGACTCGCGCTGAATTCAACACGCTACGCGATCATCTGCGTAGCTATCCGAAGAACCGGCACCGCCTCCGTGCCACGCGTAACCAGCCGCTAAGTAAGATCATTAGCGACGGTAAGTTCGAGCCAATCAACCCTCGCACTGCGAAGAAGTTTTTCGAATTGGCGAGGGCGCTTGTCACCTACGCCCATGATCAAGGTTACATCACCGAAAATATCGCGGCCGGATTGGCATTCAGCACCAAAGGTGCCGAGGCGCCTAGGAAGCGCACATATAGCCCAAGCCAAATCGAGAAGCTGCTTCAAGGCCCGGCCTACACGCTGACCCAGCCGCCTCGCTGGCGTCTGGACGACTACAAGTTTTGGTTGCCGCTACTCGGTCTCTATACCGGCGCACGGCTTAGCGAACTCTGCCAGCTGCGGCTGGAAGACATTCGGCAGGAGCTCGGCGTTTGGATCATCAGCATCAATCGGACAGGGTCGAAGCAACTCAAAACATCCGACTCTGAACGGCTAGTGCCCATTCACAAGCAGCTGATCGAGACAGGCTTCCTCGACTATCACCAAGCTCGCCTGGACATAGTTAAGCAGGATATGAAAGCTCCCCTTTTCGAAAATATCCGTGTCTACGGTGATCTTTCTCCCGGACATGTTGCGAGTCGTTGGTACCTGGGCTCAAGCCAGAGCAATCATGGCTACTTGGGGCTCTGCGGCCTTGGAGAAGAGGGCCTGACGTATCACGGCCTTCGGCACACCTTTATCAATCAATTCCGCAGACAGAACCTCGACCTCGCGAAAGCAAAAGCACTCGTGGGTCACGCTGATAAAAGTACAACTGGCGGCTATGGCGACTGCTATCCGTCGGACGTCCTCAAGGGCGAGCTCGACAAAATCGATTTCGGGCTTGGCTTGGATCATATCCATTACCGGCACTATCAGGAGCTACAAAAAGCACAAGGTGACTTCAAAGTCGGACGGCCGGTTGGCACACCATTTCCGAATGTACGAGTTCCTAAGCGCCACTGGAAAACGTACGCATAGACCTAGCCATAAAGAAGGCGGGAGCCCTGCTCCCCCTTCTTACACATCCCTTAATTATTGACAAAGCGTCAATAAAAAATATCGAAAGCAAGACTCCAATAGATTATGTTGACTGTTCATTTATACAGTAATAATCTCAAGCCTCACCCACTGTGAGGTATATATGAATGTAACGTCCCCCATCTCCATTCCTTTTTATAAGGGCCTGAGTCTGATCGTAGAGCCTGGCCATGAAGAGCACTTGCGAATCGCCTTAGCGAACATCTCCGCGGTAACGGACGCGATAAACCGCTTCCACTCTTCACCGTTACTGACTGAGTTCATGGACACTACGCTGTCCCGCTTCCTGCGAGAAAACACTTATGCAGGAAAGTCCGAGCATATGCTGCGGGCGCGGATGGAAAAGCTGAAGGTCATCCTGACCCGAGATAATCCTACACGCCGAGTCGCTGAGCTTGATCGGGCTGATGTGCAACGTCTAAAAGATCAGCTGCCATTGTTACTGAAGCAGAACTCGGCTTCGGGTAGTAAAGGCGCAAACCTCACGACCTATTACCAGCTGTTCAATCGCATGCTGGACGAGGCGCTGGAGAGCAAGCTGATTACCGATGCGATCAAAGTTGCTACTTGCAGTACCAAACAGGCCGAGGTCACCAAGCCATTTCTGGATAGCAATCTGATTCAGATGCTCGCCGGCTGGCCTTACCAAAAGTACCTCGCAGGCACACTGCCCAAGGTCTACCAGGACGCCAAGCCGTATCGGTTCTGGTTGCTTCCTCTCGGGCTCTACACCGGCGCGCGGCTCAATGAACTCTGCCAGCTTCGTGTGCATGATGTGATCCGGGATGTCCATGGCGTAGAACTCATCGACATAAACGATAACGGCTACAACAAGTCGCTGAAAACGGGCTCATCGGCACGGCAGATTCCGATCTGCACGAAGCTTGTGGAGATGGGTTTTATGAATTTCGTAGAGGAACGACGTCAGGCCGATGGCAACGATGCATTGCTTTTCGGCGAGCTGAGCTTCGATCCGAAGCACCTATACTCCAGAGATCCGAGTCGCTTTTTCTGCGGGCCATGTACGGGAACAGGCTATATTGGCCAGCATTGTCCACCGGCGGTTAATGGCGGGCTCAATTTTAAAAGTCTCCGTCGCTCGTTTGCCGTGCGGCTGGAACGGTCAGGCATATCTCCATCCACGATCGCCCATCTGCTGGGCCATGAGGGCGGTGCTCCGGAGGTCACAGCAGACCACTACTTGGAAAAGCCGCTGAGTTTGAGATTACTGGAGCAGATGGAGCGCGGCCTGACTTACAACATCCAGACCGACGAGATTCGCTGGGAACATTTTAAAATGCTGCTCCATAGCCAGGCGGGACGCGGAAAGCGCGGGAGGAAAGGTAAGCTGCAGCTTCACTAACGCATAGAGCGGGAACGATCATCGCTTGGAGATGGTTATGAGACAGGATGAATGAAAGGCCGCAGCTAATCTGCGGCCTTTCTGGTTCTCAACACAACAGGAAAGAAACCGAATATTCAGCAACTCCGGGCATCGCTTGCGGCGACGGTTGGCACACCCTATCGCGGAGCACACTCCACCATCGAAGAACTTGCATCCGCTGCGACGAGAATTCCGTGCAGTCAGCTGCTGCCACACAAATCGCACTTGAAGCGTGGGCGCTTTGGCATCAGACCGGACACCGCTTCATAACTCCCCTGTGACAGACACACGGCACGGTCACCCGGCGCATCAACACTCACTAACTGCCGCAAGCCCTACGAGTAACACGGCGAGACTGCAGCACTCGAGCCATGTGACATGGCGGTCGTAAGACAAGTGCGCAGCGGTGATCGGGCCGAGTACTTATGATTGAGGCTGGGGCGGCAGCGCCCGCGAATGGCGCAGCTCACGTCTGTGCACAATCGCCATTTCGGCCAGGCAACGCCTGGCGGCTATGATTTTGACAACAAAATTGCGGGGGCATACTTGAAGCAGCGAAGCGTTCCTTCAAGTATGCCCCCGCGCCCCATACTTGAAACCTTCAAGTATGGGGCAGTTGAGCATTTTGGGCGTTTGCAGGTAAGCGAAACGAATGTGGAGCGAGACCGAGCAATAAGACCAAAATGATCAACTGCCTTCGCGAAGCGGCTGCCATTGTTGTCAAAAAAGGCAGCTTTCTTCATTTGCCGCAGGTAAATGGCTAGCTCTAACTTCGATGCTATGCATGGCTACCTCTGCTAAAGCGGAAGAAGCCTGCTCACGTCCGCTTCCTCTGCGTGATGCGCGACGTTTCTATGCAACGGCCGCCGCTTGGTCACCTTTCATTTTGCTAACCCACACTTCATATGTCAGGAAAGTACGCACCTCTCTGGCTGACAAACACTCCGCAGCGCTATCCCTGTACCAGCCTCTCGATGACTGGATCACTCGCGAAATCGGTCGGTCCTTGGTTTTCTCCCTCCGTGTCCAAACGGTAGACTGAGACACACAAAGCAGTTTCGTTCTCAGAAGGTTACCCATGTCCAAACTCGCCGAATTCAAAGCTCTAGAAGCCCAGCTCGCAGCCCAGCTCAAGCAGCTTGATGCTCTTAAGAATGACGACAAACTCAAGCGGGAAATCGAGTTCGAGGAAAAACTCCGCAATTTGATGGGAAAATATGATCTAGGCCTACGCGAAATTATTTCAATATTGGATCCGCAGCCCAGCAGCACCAGCACCACGTCGGTTTCTCAAGCACCTCGCAGGCAGCGCCGAGTTAAGGTTTACAAGAACCCAGAAACTGGGGAAGTGGTAGAGACGAAGGGCGGCAACCATAAGATTTTGAAAGCTTGGAAAGAAAAGCACGGCGCCGAAAAGGTGGAAGGTTGGCTTCAGTAAGCTATCCCGACGAAAAAAAGCCAGGCAATGCCTGGCTTTCTTATCTTTCAGCGATCGGTGACTGCAAGCCCGCGCTTGGCGATAATCGGCAAATAGCAGACCTTCAATCTGTATAAAAACGCGGGGCGATCCATGGCCTTGGCCCGCGCTTGAAGGCCACATCATCAATTTACGTCAGTGTCCTGAGGCGACCATGCCGCAGCTGCTTCAGCACGTCGCCTACCGTCACGTCAGCCGAGGTGCCTCAAAATCCTAAAGCAGCGCTGGCTCATCCGGAATAGCTAAGGGTCTTTTCACTAGATTGGTTGTGTTCATGCATCTGTACATGGTCATCAATGCATCAATCAGTTTGCAGTTTCTGTCACTTGATGCCTTGAATAGCATGCAGACAATTATGGGTAACACTAAACGAGCCCGGAGCAGAACCTTAAGCGACCTCCCTCACCTAGCTTGTAAATCTCCTCCGCGAGCATCCGGTCCGCCGTAAAGCAATTTCAGGACTACTTGCACCGGCATCTATTCCCGCCGACACGATGGATAAGCCGTGTCGCCAGCTTCAGAACCGCTAGGCTGACATGCCTGCTTGGCAAACAGCGAAGATGACTGAAGAATGGCCTCATCGATCATGGAAGGTCAGCGGGGAACAATTGGTGATTCGCGATTCATTTTGGCCTGAGACTTCTGCGGACTTGTTCCGCCACGCTACTGCGGAAAAAGCGCCCCTCTATCGCTCCATTATGGAGGTGTTTGCTGCCGCCAAGCGCCAGTACCGCCTGCAATTGCGGCCTGATGAGGTCTTGTCCGAGGCGAATTGGGGCAACAGAACGCCACCTGCTCAGGAAGAGATTGCCGCCGCACTGACTCAGCTAGCTGCCTGGGGCAATCTTGAATCACAGCCGGACATGACGCGCGTATCCACGCTCAACGATTATTATCGAGCACGTTTTCTCTATCGGCTCTCGCGCGGCGGCGAAGCGGTAGAGGCCGGCCTGATAGCATTCGCGCAGAGCCTACGTCATCGTGCAGAGCTGCAGACAGTCGCGCTGGAGGACATCGACAGTCGCTTGCGAGCCTTGCAGCGATTGATGGGTGAGGCGCAATCCCTCAACGATCTTGATACCGCCAAGGCCCATGAGATTCTACGCGATCTGGTGCGGGTGTTTGAGGGGCTTACTGAAAACGCCCAGGCGTTCATGGCTGGAGTGGCACGTAGTCTAGAGCTACAGCAGGCCGACGCCACCGCATTGGTCGCTTACAAGCGAAGGCTGATCGACTATCTCGAGCGCTTCATGGGTGATCTGATCCGTCGCTCCGATGCCATCGCCCGCACGCTGAATGAATTGTCCGCCGCCATCGACTATGTCTTACGCCAAGTCGCTGCACGTGAAGCGCGTGATGCCGCACCCGACGGCAATGGCGAGCAGGAAGAGGAAACGCAGCGGCGCCAGGATATCTGGCGCGAGCGCTGGAAAGGATTGCGCGGCTGGTTTCTGGCCACCGGCAACGAACCACCTCAAGCAGAACTACTGCGTGCCCGAGCGCGCTCGGCGATTCCGCAACTGCTTAGCGCCATCGCGGCAATCAATGAGCGACGTAGCGGGCGCAGCGACCGGTCGGCAGATTTCCGAGTGCTGGCACAATGGTTTGCTGCATGCGACAGCGACGACGATGCTCATCGTCTTGCGCATGCAGCCTTCGCGCTACAGCCAGCACGCCACTTCTCGCTTGAGGTTGCTGAAGCAGACGACGTGCCAGCGAGCACCTCTTGGCTGGATGCACCGCCGCTGCGCATAAATCCTCGCCTGCGCGAGTATGGAGAAGCCGCACCGCGTGGCGCACTGGCGAAAGTGCGGGATCGTAGCCGGGATCGTGCGCTGATGGCTCAGCAATTAGCGGAGGAATCGCGTCAGGTCGAAGCCGCGCGCCGGAGATTGGCGACCGGCAGCCCGACTCGCCTATCAGAGCTGGGTGAGCTTGATGTGCATGCTTTCGGCCTCTTTCTAGGATTGCTTGGCGAGGCACTGGCTGAACAACAGGACCCGAACAGCCCTGTCGAGCGCCAAACGGGCGACGGTCTGCTGCATATTCGACTGGAACCTCTGGCTGGAAACAGCCGCGCCCAAATCTGCACGGCCGCCGGCGTATTCTCCGGCCGGGATCATCTGCTGACGATCCGGCTCACCGAGGACAGATCATGAGCATACCCTCGTCCCGCCGTGGCATCCGACATGTCGGAGAAACACAGAAGGCGCAGCAACAAGACGAATTCCGCCGGGCTCTGCGCAGCCTGCTGATGTGCCCGCTCATGCCGCCAGGGCACGCGGACTTCCCCGCCGTACGTCGCCAAGCCGAGCGCCTGCGCGAGTGGTTCGCCCGCGAGACCGGCTGGCCGCTGCATGTGGACCGCGAGGGTGCCCGCCTGTTCAAGCGCCCGGCCGACCTATCCGCCCGGACCCGCGGCCTGCCGGACTATGACCGACGTCGCTATGTACTGCTGAGTTTGGCTGCTGCAGTGCTGGAGCGAGCCGACCCGCAGATCACCCTGCGACAGATCGGCGAACGGATCGTACAACAAGCCGCCGACCCGGCATTGCAGACATTGAGTTTCGCCTTCACCTTGCACGGCGCTGCCGAACGGCGCGAGCTGGTCATGGTGTGCCGTACCCTCCTGGCTCACGGCGTTCTCGAACGTGTCGCTGGCGAGGAAGAGAGTTACGTACAGGACGGCAGCGGGCCACAGTCCGACGCGCTCTACGACATTCACCGGCGCTTGCTGGCCGGCCTGCTGGCGGCGGTGCGCGGGCCCTCGACCTGGAGCACAGAGGAGACTCCGGGAAATACCGAGGCGCGGCTGCATGCACTGGTGGCCGGCTTTACAGCGGACAGTGAGCAAGGCAGGCGCGACGCCATACGCCACCACCTGGCGCGACGCCTGCTCGACGATCCGGTGCTGTATACCGACAGCCTGGATGAAGAGACGCGCAGCTATTTCCTCAATCAGAGGGGTGTTCTCGCCAACCGCCTGTGTGAAGCCACCGGACTGGTTGCCGAACAACGTGCCGAAGGCTTGGCCCTGATCGACGAGAGCGGGCAATTGACGGATGTAGCCATGCCGGCCGAGGGCACTGAGGCTCATGTAACGCTGCTGGTAGCGGAGTACCTAGCTCGGCGTTTGCGGGATAAACGTGCCCCATTGCGAGCGACCGAAAGCGAGATTGCCCTGTTCCTGCGCGAGGCCGCTGGGCGATATGGCCGCTACTGGCGCAAATCGGCACGCGCACCAGGCGCCGAACATGAGCTGGCGGAAATCGCCATCGTTCGCCTAAGTCGTCTGGGCCTAATGCTGCGTGATATGCATGGCGTACATCCGTTGCCCGCCATTGCCCGTTTCTCCCTCGGACAGACCGAGGTGCGCAACGCCCAGGGCGCCGAAACCCTGTTTCTAACCGAGTCCGACGCATGACCAACGACCTATTCGTCACCTCCCTTCGCCCCGCGCTACCCGAGCCTCTGCGCGAACGCTGGCAGCCCCTGCGTCTTGGCCTCGTCGAACTGTTCCACTACGACAGCGAGGAGTTCTGGTTCCACGATGGCCATTTACTGCTGCGCGGCAATAACGGCACCGGGAAATCCAAGGTGCTGTCGCTGACCTTACCGTTGCTGCTGGACGCACAATTGCGCTCGTCGCGCGTCGAGCCCGACGGCGATAGCGGCAAGAAGATGGCCTGGAACCTCCTGGTCGGCAGCTATCCCCGTCGGATCGGCTACAGCTGGATCGAGTTCGGCCGGCGCGAGCGCGATGGCCGCCCCCGCTACCTGACCCTGGGGGTCGGTTTGTCGGCAGTCGATGGCCGGGCTCAGGTAGAAAGCTGGTTTTTCATCGTCGAGGGTGACGGCGCGACACTAGACCCACGTATCGGCGAAGATCTCTGGCTTACCACTGCCGAGCGCCAGGTTCTTACCCGCGAACGCTTGCGCGATGCACTTGGCGGACGCGGCCAACTATTCGAAAACCATCAGCTGTATCGCCGTGCGGTGGACGAGCGCCTGTTCCAGCTAGGCACACGGCGCTATGACGCGCTGATGGATACCCTGATCCAGCTGCGCCAGCCGCAACTGTCGAAGAAACCCGACGAAACCGGCCTGTCCAATGCCCTGAGCGAGTCGCTGCCACCGCTACCACCCGAGCTGCTGGGTGATGTGGCCGAGGCGCTCAACCAGTTGGAGGAAGACCGTATTCAATTGGAGGAAACGCGCCTACTGGAGCAAACCGTCACCCAGTTCGAACGGCGCTACCGCATCTACACCGGCATGTTGGCGCGGCGCCAGGCACGCGAGTTGCGTCAGGCTCAAACCCACTTCGACAACGCCAGCGAGGCCCGCAATCAGGCGCAGGCTGAACGCGCCAGCGCACAGCACGCGCAGGATGAGGCATTTACTGAGCACGAGGCGGCGAAGCTGAAGTACTCAGCCGCTCGAGAGCTGGTGGATACGCTGCAGAGCGACCCCGCCAACCAGGACGCCAACCGCCTGGCCCAGGAGGAACGCAACGCCGCCGAACGGCAACAGGCAGCTCACACGGCAAGCCGACAGCGCGATGAAACGCATAGCAAACTCACTAGCGAAGTAGCACTGAGCCAGCGACGGATCGCTGCGGCCACCCAGGCCCGCGATGAGCTGGACAAGGCGCGTGCTCGCACGCGGGACGCGGGCGAAGCGCTCGCCATGACAGCGGACCTTGCGCTTAACCCGCTGCTCAGCCTTGAAGCCGAAGCGCTGGCGACACATCCGCTCGAGTATAGGGCCGCTGAAGAAGCCCTGCGCGAGCTGGTGCGGAATCGGCGCCAGGACATCGCCCATCTGCGTCTGCGTCATGCAGAGGTCAGCCAGCGCCAGGCGGTACTGGGGGACAAGCAAGAACACGTTCGAACCATTCGCGGGGAAATGGACGTAGCGCTGGCGCAACGCGAGCAGGCCGACGAACGCTCCGAACAAGCAGGTAGCGCGTTGCTCGAGGCCTGGTCCGAGCACTGCAGCAGCCTCGTCCAGCTACGCTTCGAGGCTGAGCAGCCCTTGCTGCGACTGGCCGAGTGGGCGGCCAAGCCGGAAGGCGACAACCCGGCGCAAGTGGCACTGGAGAACGCCTGGCAGACCACGCTGCACCGACACGCAACCCAACAGGCTGAACTGGACGCCAACCTCGCCAACCTGGACAAGCAGCGCGCCGATATCGAGGACGAGCGCAGCCGCCTGGCCGCCGGCGAAGATGCGCTGCCCGCCGAGCCGCCCACCCGGGCCAGTGGTGTGCGTTTGCAACGGCAGGGCGCGCCGCTCTGGCACCTTGTGGATTTCCACCCGAGCCTGGATGCCGCGCAACGGGCCGGACTGGAAGCCGCCCTGGAAGCCAGCGGCCTGCTTGACGCCTGGCTGTCGCCAAATGGGCGATTGAGCGATAGCGACGGTACGCCGCTGCTCGATAGCAGCTGGCACCAGCGCGAGCCAGTGAACGGTGCCGACCTGAACGCTGCGCTGATCCCCGCATTGCCCGAGGCCTGCCCGATCGCACGAGAAACGCTGACTGCGCTGTTGGCGGGCGTGGCTTACGGCACGCAGGAGCCGAGCGATGCCGAAGCCTGGCTATCGCCTGATGGTCGCTATCGTCTGGGGCCCCTGGCCGGCGCCTGGCAAAAAACCGAGGCAGGCTACATCGGCCGCAGCGCACGGGAACTGGCGCGACAACGACGGCTGGAAGCACTCGCCACCCTCCTCGCCGAACTCGACATGGCGCAAGCCAAGCTCGAACGACAATACGAAGCCCTGAGCGCCGAACGCAGCCAAGCCGAACGGGAACGGCAATGCGTCCCTTCCGAGCGCCCACTGCGCGATGCGATTGCTGCCGCGCTGCAGGCCGCCCGTGATGTCGACCGGACCCGGCAACTGCTGTCTCAGGCCGAAGCACGCAGCCAGGAAGCCAAACACGCATGGCAATCGGCACGCGAGCAGTTAAGCCTCGACGCGACCGATCTGCGCCTGCCAGACGACCCCGAGCTGCTACCGGCAACCGAAGAGGCCTTGGAGCACTTCGCCAACGCCCAGGCGCATCTGGTCCAGGCGTCACGCGAGTGGCAGCGCGCATGGCCTGATCAGCGCCAGCAGCAACGGCGCGAAGACGAAGCGCGCAGGCTGCTGGAACAGGCCGAGGGGACCCTGATGGTCGCCGACGAGCAGGCCGAACAGGCCCGGGTCCGCTTCGAGACGCTACGCCAGTCCATCGGCCAACAGGTGGACGAGTTGCTGGCCAAACTGGCCACCGCGCTCGCCGGACGTACCCAGGCCGAGCAGGAAGCCGAAACACGCCGCACGGCGCTGGGCGAAGCGGAAAAGCGGCTGGCGGTGACCACGGCTCACGTCGAACGCACCGAGCAGACGCTGAGCGAGCGTAGCGACGAACGCGCTACGGCCGTCGAGCGCCTTCGCCATTTCAGCGCCAGCGGCCTGCTGGCCGCCGCATTGCCGGAGCTGCAATTGCCTGAGCATTGGAGCATCGACCCGGCGCTGAACCTGGCCCGCCGCATCGAACAGGCGCTGGTTGACCTCGCCGATGACGAGGCTACCTGGACCCGTGTACAAAAACACATCGCCGAAGACTTGAGCGAACTGCAGCGCGGGCTGAGCGCCTTGAACCACCAGGCCATCTCGGAACCCAACGACTGGGGCATCACCGTCACTATCCAGTTCCAGAACCGTGCCGAGCGTCCCGATACCCTCGCGCTAGTGTTGGCGGAGGATATTGCCCAGCGCAGCGAGCTGTTGTCGGCGCGCGAGCGCGAAGTGTTGGAAAATCACCTGCAGGCGGAGATCGCAGCCGAGCTCCAGCGCCTGATGCGGGCTGCCGACGACCGCGTCAAGGCGATAAACCACGAATTGCACAAGCGCCCAACTACTACTGGCGTACGCTACCGCCTGCTATGGGAGCCGCTATCCGTCGAGGACGGCGCACCGGCGGGCCTGGAGGCCGCCCGCAAGAGCCTGCTCAATACCAGCGCCGACCTCTGGTCGACCGAGGACCGGCACGCGGTGGGTACCATGCTGCAACAGCAGATCGCCGCCGAACGCGCCCTGGCCGATGCCGACAGCGCAGGTAGAAGTCTTCTCGATCAACTCGCCCACGCGTTGGACTATCGCTATTGGCATCGTTTCCGCATCCAGCGTCAGCAAGATGGTCAATGGCGCAAGCTGTCTGGACCGGCCTCCAGCGGCGAACGCGCGCTAGGCCTGACCGTCCCCTTGTTCGCCGCCATCGCCAGTTTCTACGGCCACGGCGGCAGCCCTCTGGCGCCACGCTTGATGCTGCTGGACGAAGCCTTCGCCGGCATCGACGATACCGCCCGGGCCCACTGCATGGGCCTGGTGCGGGAATTCGACCTGGACTTCGTCATCACCAGCGAGCGGGAGTGGGCCTGTTATGCGGAGCTACCTGGCGTGTCGATCTGCCAGTTGCAGCGTCGCGAAGGTATCGATGCGGTGTTCGTCTCGCGCTGGACTTGGGATGGACGGGCTAAGCGACTCGAAGAAGATCCCGATCGCAGGTTTCCCTTGGCATGAAGACCAGCCCCGACTTACGCCTACAGCGCCTGCTCGGCGGGCCAACACTAGCCGCCCTGCGCCAGCGCCTGCGCCGCCGTTTTGAACTCGCCGATGTCGAGCAGTCGCTATCCTCAGTTCACTTGAGCAACCTTGCCGCGGAAGAGTACTCAGCTCTTTGCCAACTGACCGGTCGCCCCTCGCGAATAGCGCGCTCGATGACGCTGGACATTGCCGAGCTCGATGCACGACTGCGTGAGGCTGGGCTAGCCAACTCGCTAGAGGATGCTCTGGAGAGGCTGGATGGCCCTATCGTTGCGAAAGCCAGCCTGCGTAAAAGGCTATCTGCACAATGGTCGGCCCTGACAACCTCGGCGTCGGACGAAGGCAGCCCTATCCTCCGCGCCTGGCTGCAAAATACAGCAACCTCCATACCCCTGCTCAAGCGTCTTGGGCGCGATCCCGCAGGCGCTAATCAGCTACTGGTAGCGACTGATACTGTACTCCGCCGTCTGCCCGAGGAGGGACTGCCTCGCTCGCAACTTGCAGCCGAAACGCTGGGCGATGCCCATGCGCTGGATTCCGGCCGTCCTGTAGCGACCCTGGCACTGTCGGCGTGGCGCCTGCACGAGCGCACGGGCGGCTCTCAAGAAGATGAGGCAACAACCGAGACTGGCGGTGGCACCGAAGAGCGTGTTCGGGAGGTCTGGTCGAGGGCGGGAGTTCTCGTCAACGAGCTGGCCCGCCCTGCTCTCTTTCTTAACTTGCCTGCGCTGCCAGACACAGCCCACACCTGGCTGCCTGGCGAACCCGCCTACCTCTCACTGCGGCAATTGGTTCGCAAGCCGTATTCCTGGGCAGTAGTCGGACGGAATGTGTACGTATGTGAAAACCCGAACATTGTAGCCATCGTCGCCGACCGTCTAGGTGCCGATAGTGCTCCATTAGTCTGCACCGATGGCATGCCCGCCGCCGCGCAGCGAATTCTACTCGACCAGTTGGCCGCCGCCGGCGCGCGCATACACTACCACGGCGACTATGACTGGCCAGGGATCGGCATCGGCAATCACGTCATGCGTACTTGGCAGGCAGTCCCTTGGCGATTCGGCTGCAGAGACTACCTTGAGGCTGTGATGGTAGCGCCAGCGCGCCCACGCGATTTGGACATCGCCTGTGTCGAGGCACTATGGGACAAAGAGCTGCACATCGCTATGGACACCCACGGGCTCGCCATTCCAGAGGAAGCGGTCTTCAGCACTCTCTTAGGCGATCTGAGGCATGGGGAGAAATAATCCGCCCGATCATCAACAGACCATCTAAGGCCAGACGGCAAACCGGAAGCGACTAGGGCAATCAATCGGGAGCAAACATGCGAATCGAGAAGGTTAGGGTCGAGGGATTTCGACTCCTCCAGGATGTTGAGATCATGCTGGAAGGAAATTCCACAGTAATCGTAGGGCGCAACAATAGCGGGAAGACATCGTTTACCGACATTTTTGATCGATTCACCGGGGAGACAGGAGCGCGATTTCGTCTGGAAGACTTTTCGCTCCACCAACGCGAGCGGTTCTTCAATGCAAAGATGCTGAGAGAAAAGACGGCAAAGCCAGAGGACGTACTCGCAGCACTCCCGACGCTCTCTCTTACTCTAACCTTCCGCTATGACAGCAACTCCCCGAATTTAGGGCCTCTTGCACCTTTCGTTATTGACCTGGACGTAGACTCCACCACAGCCATTGTGCGCGTCGAGTACCGAGCTACGCTGGCAACCCTCCACACTCTGCTCGATGTACCTGCAGAGCCAGAAGGTGTCGAGCCAAGAACACACTTCTTCCGCTCATTGCGCGACACGTTGCCCAAGGCATACAACATCCATGTGTTCGCCATTGACCCCACGGACGATACCAACCGGCGTGACTTTGAGGGTACGGCCGCACTAGCGGCTTTACTGCAGTGCAATTTCGTTCGCGCACAAAGAGCTCTCGACCATGCCAAGCATGGCGACGCCGATGTCATTGGCAAACTGCTCAGCGCGCTATTCAAGACTGCTTCCGCACCAACGGCCGCAGCAGGAGATCAGGAGCTGGCGGCAAAGCTGAAGGCGTCAGTCGAAGACATCGAACGCGATATTCAAGGTAACTTCGATGAGATGCTGAGGAGGCTACTACCGGCCATGGAAGTACTGGGCTTTCCAAGCCTCAACGATACCGAACTTCGGCCCGAGACATCATTGAATGTTGAGGCCCTGCTGTCGGATCACACAAAGGTGGTCTACACCGGCACAGACGGGGTACATCTTCCGGAAGGCTACAACGGCCTCGGCACTCGCAATCTGATCTACATGTTGTTGCAGCTCGAAAGCTACCACAAGGCCTACCGAGCCAAGGCAACCCGCCCAACCACACATCTAATCTTCGTCGAAGAACCTGAGGCTCATTTGCATCCGCAGATGCAAGAAGTTTTCATCAGTCAACTGAATGCCGCCATTAGAAAGCTGTCGGCGAGCTACCCCGAAGAGGCTGCGTGGAACGTTCAGTTTGTCATCACAACGCATTCTCCGCATGTTGCAAATGCCGCATCGTTTGAAGCAGTACGGTATTTCCTAAATGAGTCACCGAGCCAGGCAAATGCTCGTCAGACCAAGGTTAAAGATTTCAAGAAGGGCATGGGCAGTATCTCTCCCGACGACCAGAACTTCCTGCACCAGTACATGACGTTGACCAAGTGCGATCTGTACTTTGCGGACAAGGCCATTATGGTCGAGGGGACGACGGAGCGGCTGCTGATGCCTCGGCTGTGCGAATTGGTTGATAGGTCGCTCGACGACAAGCACAAGCTGGCCAGACAGTACGTGACCTGCGTCGAGGTCGGCGGAGCTTATGCGCACATCTTCTATCCACTCCTCGACTTTCTCGAACTCAAGACTTTGGTCGTCACCGACCTGGATTCAACCAAACCGGTGGAAAAGCAGAACAAGAAAGGAAAAACGATTACGACCTGGGACAAGTGCCCTGTGGCTGAAGGTGAGCGAACGTCGAACGCGGCTATCAAAGAATGGTTTCGTCCCGAAGATACCGAGGGAAAGAATGACTGGCAAATCACTCCTGCCGAGCTTGTTGCCAAGACTGCCGAAGAGAAGCAAAGCGGTTACCGTCGCATTGCCTATCAGATTGCAGAGAAGCCTGGTACGAACGTATGCGCCCGCAGCTATGAAGACGCGCTCGTCCTAGCAAACCCGGATCGATTTGAGTGGCCAAAGGAACAGGACGAGGCCACTGAAGCGTGGGAGATCGCCCAGGGGCTCGCGAAAGCGGATACGGCCTTGCGGTTCGCCATTCGCGAGAAAGAATGGGTGGTACCCCGCTATATCCAGGAAGGCCTGGCATGGCTTTCCGAACCCCCTCCTCCACCCGCACAGAACGTGGAAGCGCCAGTTAAGGAGGAGGCAGTATGACTAAACCTGACGAGAATCCCGCACTCATCGCTGCACAAGAGGCTCAAAAAAAGATCAATGAGGCCCTTGATGCGGGTCTCAGCTTTCGCCTTGAAGCTGGTGCCGGCGCGGGCAAGACGTATTCCCTGGTCGCCGCGCTGAAGCGATTGATTGCCGAGCGAGGCCCAGCCTTAGTTCGAGCGGGGCAAAAGGTAGCCTGCATCACCTACACCGAAGTTGCCCGTAATGAGATTGCCCAAGAGATTGAGGATCATCCCGCCATTCTGGTCAATACCATCCACGGCTTCTCGTGGGCATTCCTACGCCAGTTTCAGAAGGCGCTACGTGACCTCGTGGGGGAAATGGAGGATAGGAAAGAGAAAGTCGAACAAGGCGGAGGTATCGGCTCAAAGCCCGTGGGTTACGACCTGGGATTCTTCGGCGTCGACATGGACAGAGTCACGCTGAGTCACGACGACATCCCGGAGATGATGGCCAAGCTTCTGCAGAAGGAAAAATTTCGACGAATCTTGACCCAGCAGTTTCCAGTGATTTTTATCGACGAGTATCAAGATACCCATCGCCAATTCATGGAGGCGATTACCGAGCACTTCTTAAAGCTCGCCACCGGGCCCCTCGTTGGTCTATTTGGAGACCACTGGCAAACCATTTATCGAAGTGAATACGAGCTCGCGGAGTATCCGATCAAAGAAATTGCCAAAGGCTCCAACTTTCGGTCGGTTCCCGCTATCGTAGATGTGCTGAATAAGCTGCGCCCTGAACTACACCAAGCCGTTCACGACCCCGAGGCAAAGGGCGAGGCGCGCTTCTTTCACACCAACGCTTACAAGGGTCAACGGACAAGTGACAGGCATTCCAAAGAGGATCTGCCACCTGATCTGGCCCGAAGCACTCGGGAAAATTTGATGCAACGGCTGCAAGCCGAGGGCTGGGACCTGAGCAGGACGAAGGTACTGATGCTTACCCACAACGTCCTAGCAGCTGAACAGGGCTATCCCAACCTCGCAGAGGTATTCAGCGGCCGTAACGATCTGTTCGCAAAAAAGGAAGACCCGGCGATCAAGTTCTTTGCAGAAGTCGTTGAACCCATATGTGCAGCCTACGGCGCATCTCGCTACGGCGATATGTTCAGGGCATACGGCTCCGGTCCTGCGATAACCAAACATGAAGACAAAGCCAGTTGGCGTCGCGACATGGATGCCCTCCAGAAGCTACGTGCAGAAGGTACGATCGGACAGGTCGTTGACCATCTGAAAGTGACAAGACGCCCATCGCCACCAGACCGCGTATTGCGGCGCGACGAAGAACTCATAGCACTAAACGGCGACCCAATGCCTGAGGACGCATCCGCACTTATTCGCTACAGCAAGCTGCGGGACATTCGTTACGAAGAGGTCGTTGAGGTGGTCAAATTCATCGAAAAGCAGACCTCCTTTGCCACGCAACATAGCGTGAAGGGCGCCGAGTTTGAGAACGTTCTTGTAGTGTTGGGAGGCGGGTGGAACCACTACAACTGGCCACAATTACTCGAGCTAATTGAAACAAATGCATTGAATGCAAAGAATACGAAGGGCTTCTATCGTGCTCGAAATCTCTTTTATGTATCCATATCCCGACCTATGACGCGACTCGCCGTGCTGGCTACCCAGACCATGCCGGATAAGGCTCTCGCAGCGGTGAACCGCCTTTTTGGGGAAGACAACGTAGAAGTGCTTGCTATCCAAACCTGAAGCGTTGTACCGAGCAACCATGTCGGCGCTACTACGTCCGCAAACTGTTAGCATCAATGAATCGCATTGGTCTCGTAAGGGCTTTCAAGCTCGTAATGAGGCCCGCCAGGAGGTGCCAAGAAAGCGATCAGCGTTACCACGAATAATTCCAGATCGAAGCGGTCAATCAAATTGACGAGCGCGGTTAGCGCATTGCAGATTCATGCACAACCTATAAGCCTGGGGGGAAGCGCTACAGCAAGCTCCGAGCTGCGTTCTGCCGTAGGCCAGGGAATTACTTTTCTTCAACAGAGTCGTCCAATGGCTGTCTCTGAGCGAAACTTACGTGCCCCAGTCAAAGCAACTGATGCCTGAGCGTTTCCGGCTTAAAAGGGGAAATCGCTATCAAAGCCAGGGCCAAGGGCAAAAAACCGCTCTTATGCGCTAGGGGGATTCAGTCGGGCTATCCAGTGAATACCCAAACCGACAGGCAGAAATAAATCACCTTCAGCCGTCAGCGACCTCAGACCTACGATCCAAGTCTCGCTGATCATTGAGGGCTAAGGCGTCCGCACGCATTCGAGCAGGCACTGTATCTCTCACCTTTGAAAAGTCAGCATCGCTTGCAGGCTTAACCTTAACCGCTTCTGCACGCCCAAATCTTTTATCGCCATAGCGGCTAATCGAATCGGTAGCCTGGTGCCCCATGACGTATGCCATTTCTATTGCGGACATGCCTGAGGCTTTCAAATTCGCTCCAAATTGATGACGAAGCGTATACATGCCCGGCACTTTTCTTCTACCAAATAGCTCAATCGCCACTTGATGAAGCGCGACTCGTATTGAGTCCATACTGCGGGGCTGACATTTGAAAGCAGCGAGAGCATCTCTCAAGATGCTACAAACGCCATCTTCAGCCTCAAGCGTTCGGCTAGCGCCGCGTAAACCGTTGTGGCTAAGCTTTGCACCGGATATATGGATGCGCCGGCCATCGATGGAAATGCCGTTAAGCTCGCATGGTCTCGCTCCGGTAAGAGATATCACCATTAAAGCTCCCGCTTCGACAGGCATCTCTCGTTCAGCCAGACACCGTAGCCACGCCTCGAAATCAGCCGTAGAAAGCTTCTGCGGACGTGGCTGCTTTTTCTTTCGCGGCAAATTTAACACAGTGACCGGATTGAGCGTCCGGTTGATTTCTTGGGCAGCCCAGAAATTGCCTCGATGCTTTTGATCAAACGCCAGAGCGTTACGTAAGCGCCGGTAATAATCCGGGCGGTAATCGGGGGCAGCCCGAAGCAAAGCACCAATAATATTGAGCTCATCAAGCTCAACGCCCTGCATCCGAGTCGCATAGAAGTTACTGGCCAAACTAATGTAGGCGCTTTGAGTATCTGCATTCATACAATTCTTCTTATTATTATTATTTTGCGTGACACATACCACACAACCAATTATTGCAATAAGAAAAACAAAAAACAACACCCAGAACATTATTATTTATATAACGGAAAATCCAAAGACCGCCAAATCCAAATCCCTGTTTTTCTATATCATACCTTGGACATTGGTTCGTTGGCCAAGGACGAACCATGTTACCTGACCCCACAAGACGACCCGCCGGGAGCAGCACATAGACCGGCTGAACAGCGCTGGGTATGAGCAGGTGCTTCCACTCTTTCAGCCGATTCACATTTTAAAATGCGAGAACCAAGTAGAGTAATTTTAAATTGCGCTCACAGCCTGGGTCGGCGACGGACTGGCGCAATCGCTTACCGAGACACCACTGCCCACGACATACTGCTTATGCCACTTTTAAATTATGGGTTTTGGATCGGACACTCATTAGATAGCCAGCCGAACGGCCTCCGAGGCGTTAACCATAAGCTGTATAAAAATACAGTACAGCCTATTGCCTTTTTAAAGCGGAGCAACTTAGAATAATGAACAGAACAACAACCTGAGGAAAAAACATGTCTATCCTAATTCTTAACCGCGAGCGCGACGAAGTCGGCGGTCAATACCTAGTAGCAAGCATTCACGGTGTGGAACACTGCGTATCACTTGATGATGACTATCCGGAGCAAATCCCAGATTCAGATGATATAGTCCACCGCATTAATGCAGATGACTTCAATGAGCTTTCAGAGAAGGTACGCTCCTACGTGCGCAAGCACAGCATCGCCCCCATTCACTCACTCGATGACGTTAGGCTGCTTGCGATGCAGCTCGGCGATATGAAAGCAAAGACCTACGAAATCGACGAAGAAGGTCTTGGCCTCACGCTCCGCGACTGTAACATAGATAAAGGTGTACGCACCCTAGTTCGTAAATTTAATAGCACATATCAGGCATATCGCTGGCTGACCGAGCAACTGGATATTTTGGATTTCAATGCGCCACGGTAAGCGTGCAAGCGCTAATGTCCCGCCATTGCATTCCTAATCAAAAGCCGCATGCAACCGAGGCGCGCTATAGATAAAGACGTTTATTGACTAAATTGGCTTCAATGCGACTCGGTTAGACGTTGGCTTTATTGTAGATCGCCTGATTAACTTGAAGGCTGCTCACTTCAAATCTTTACTGTCTCGGTAGCCTTTCATTTACTAATGCCCGACAACCGACGCACGCTTAAAGATTGCACCAACAAAAGCGCATGGATTATGGTTCATCTACAGCAGATGAACCAAAGTCGGCTTTCAACAAAGCAGGCACCACACAAATAAGCTAGATTCAGGCCGTCTCCGCAGGCTGGCTCACTAGAGCCAATGCCAAGGCCTTTGCTCCACCCAAGTCCAAATGCATCGTGGCGTAAGACTGCATGAGTAATGCTGGCGGAAGCACCCAATCCCATTTTTCTTGAGCCATGTTCTGTACGTCCGCCAGAACAGCGGATTCATCAATACCGTCCCACTCGGCGATCTCACGCAGCTTGCTTTCAAGCGACGTCCGATCTCCCTCAACCTCGATGACAAACCCGCTGTTCTCACTGGCTAGTCCGGTGTGCGTCAACAAGATGGCTAGGGCATCGTTTGTCCAATCGCCTCGCCAGCTGAAAAGGTAAGTCTTACCTCCGCTTTCGGTCATGCTCGAATGTGCCAGTCCAAGGTCCGAAAAAGCGCTACGTGCCTGAGCTAGTAGCTCTTGTGCCGTAGTATCAAGATAGGGGTAGACGTCCGCCTCCAACAAGACGCTCCTCATCTCTTGCCGAACCCGATCATGTACACGGGCTCCAAGCCCGTCAAAGGACGGGGGAGCACCACCGGGATCGGATCTCACGACAACGACCTTGGCCTCAGTGTCCACGCTCGTCACCCGCCAGCGGCGCCCAGCAAAGATGATTCGCTGATCGACGGTCAATGGCCTGGAGACGGGCAATGCGCCAAGTGGTTTCCCATCGCATACCAGGCGGAACTCTTCATTACTGACAAATGCACTGTAGAAGTCGTAGTGGTTGATCAGGCGTTCCCCCACTACGCCGGGCAGCAGGAGCCCCGATGTTTCCTGGGTTATCAAATCGCGCTCACCGAGGGCACGAAGCAAACTGAGGAAGCTGCCCTGCTCCACCCCAGTGAACGGACCACTGCGTATCAAGGTGCTCCACAGCTCTGCAGCTGTAGCTCCACCCCGCTGGGCTATCACCGAGAGGCACTGCTGTACCAGCGTCGATAAATGAAGACCATGAACACGAGGAGGCTCGAACCAGCCCTGCATCAACAACCGGATCATCGCGATGCTTTGCAGCAAACCCTGGCGAAGTCGATCCGACAGGGGCGAGCCATCGTCTAGCTGACGCTCCTTACAGTAACTTCGGAGAATGGCTGCCTCTCCCGGACGGCGTCCGGATCGCCCCAAGCGTTGACGCAAGCTAGCTACCGATGGCGGAGCCCCGATCTGCACTACCGTCTTGATGCTGCCGATATCGACCCCAAGCTCCAGCGTGGTAGTGCAGACTGCGGTGGCAGGCCGGTCACCGGCTTTCAGCGCTTTCTCGGTTTCCTCTCGAATGTCCTTCGCCAAACTGCCGTGATGCGGCCAGAACTCGTTCGGTACACCATTCTGCTCGCAACGGCGCCGCAGATTGTCAGCGAACCACTCAACCTGAGTTCGACTGTTGGGGAAGATCAGGTTATTGCTGCCGCGTAGGACCTGAAAGAGATGCTCTGCGATGGCATGGTCCGGAGAAAAAACATCGTCACCTTCAGGCTGTACCGGGAGCGCTTTCTTGGACTCCACATACCCTCTGATCTGAGCCTTAAGTATCTGGCCGCTACCCTTGGATTCGATCACCGACACATGATGAGGGGCATTGGGACGCAAGAAGGCAGCAGCCAGCGTCATGTCGCCCAACGTGGCGGAAAGACCAACCCTGGGCAGGGGGCGATCAATGATTGTTTCAACACGATGCATGAGTGACTGCAGCTGCTTGCCTCGCTCACTGCCGATAAAGGCATGGAGCTCATCCACCACCAGGTACCGCAGGTTGGCAAACAATCCCGCTAGGCTGGTTCCCTTGTTCACGAACAGAGCTTCGAGCGACTCCGGCGTGATCAACAGAATGCCTTCCGGGGACTTGAGGAAGCGATGTTTGCGGCTCGCTGAGATATCCCCATGCCAAGCAATGACAGGAAGCTCAAGCTCATCGCAAAGCCTCGCCAAACGATCCCACTGGTCATTGATGAGAGCCTTCAGCGGGCTGATGTAAAGCACCGCCCCAGGCTTTTCCGTGTCCTGCAGGAGATTGGTAAGGATGGGCAGAAACGCGGCTTCGGTTTTGCCTGCAGCTGTAGCCGCCGCGATGATGACATCCTGGTCGGCCCCCAAGAGCGCAGGGATAGCACGCTCCTGGGCATCGCGTAGGGAGGTCCAGCCCTCGGTCCATATCCAGCGCTGGATTCGCGGTTCAAGGAGTTCGAAGCCAACCGATTCAGAGCTGGAAGGTGGCAAGCTCATCGTCCGCATCCACTTGGATATCGGCCTCACCGCCTCGATCCGGTGCAATCTCCACGGCACCCAACAGGGTCCGCCAATCAGCGTCAGGATTCTGCTCCAACACCGCTAGCAGGCTGATGAATGCGGTAATGGTCGTCCGCGGGGTACGGAAGTAGGCCTCACCCATCCGCTGGTTGCAGTGGGCCATAAACAGCGGCAATGCTTCGTCGGGTAGCAAATAGCGCTCGTTCACGCCTGCCGCGTATACATGACGCAGTTTCTGCAGCAGCACGTAGAAATCCTCAGGTGTCAGACTAGTGAGGCGTATGACAGGGCCGGACAGATCTACCAGCCCGGACTTGGCGAAGTTATTTTCAGCCAGACGCGACTGCAGCGCCGGATAGCTGTAGAGGCCGCGGCGAGTATCCATGAGAAATTCGGGTGTACCGCCCAACACAAAACCAAGCCCCTCAGCAGAGCCCTGCAGGGAGTCATTGAGGATACGAAGAATCTGCTCGTAGTTAGCGTTACGAGCTTGGGTGTTGGAAAGTTTGTACAGGTTCACCAGCTCATCGAGACATACCATCAACCCGCTAAAGCCGGCCAACCGAACAAATCGAGCAAGCAGCTTGAGCTGATCGTAGACCGACGCATCGTCGACGATGGTTCGCACCCCCAGTGCGGTGCGGGCATCTGTCTTGGTAGTGAACTCGCCACGCAACCAGCGGATAGCATCGGCCTTGAGCTGCTCGTTACCCTCTTCGAAGCCTTTGCAATAGGCCGCGATTACATCAGCAAAGTCATAGCCGTTGACCATCTCTGTCAGTTGGTCTAGATGCTCGCGAATCACAGCCTCACTGTCTTTGCCGGACGCTTTGGCTTCCGTCTTGGCCTGTGCCACGAATTTCTCGACTATTCCTTGCAGAGCGCCGCCATCAGGCTTAGTTCGGGTGGACATATTCTTGGCCAATTCGGCATACAGCGAGCGAGCCTGGCCACCAGTAGCATGGAGACGACGATCTGGGTTCAGATCGGCATGCATGGTGACGAGCTTGCGCTCCATCGCGATAGAACGAACCAGGTTGAGGAAGAATGTCTTGCCTGCACCATACTCACCGATCACTACGCGGAACGCGGAACCGCTTTCCGCGAGGCGCTCCACATCACGGATGAGTGCTTCCAGCTCCCCGACACGCCCCACTTGAATCAGGTGCTGGCCTGCACGGGGAACGACGCCGGCGCGCAGGGACTGGATGACCGCATCGCGGTCCTTGGCTCTGATGCTGCTCATAGCGGTAATTTGTCCATAATGTCAGGGTTGACTTCGAAGGGGTCTTCCCCCTCGGTGACTGGCATATCGAAATGCTCAAATGCCATGTCGTTGATCTGCTCCAATGCTCCGTCGAGCATGAGCTCCATATCGCTTGCAACGGCCTCCAACTCGTCATGAGACCACTCGGTACGGGATACGAGTACACGCAGGAAGGCTGAGTGATCGGCGTCTAAGCCACAAATGGAGGAAGTATCCTCAACAGTCTCTTCCACAACTACGTCATCTGGCTCAGCAGGCTTGTCGTCAACGAAAACCTGAGCCAGCAGCGCAGATACCTGTTCCGTTTCACGCTGCAGCTGAGCGATGCGCTCCTGGTCCAGAGCAAATCCGCCAACGGGCTTGGACGGACTTGCTCCGGGTATGGAAGGCGTTGTCTGCGATGAGCCAACGGAGCTGCCACTGGAGGCCACATGAAGGTCGCTGTACAGCGATTGCGGATCCAGCTGCAGGGTCTTGTAGACGCGCTCCAGCAACTTCACCTCTGCGGGACTAACCTCGCCGTCGACCTGCGCCAAGTGAGCGAGAAAAGCCGCCACAACCCTCTTCGCCGGCTCGGCCAGGGGCTCCAGTTTCTTCTTCAGGCTCTGCAGGGTTGGTGGCTGGTTAAGCTGCAGGCGCAGGTGGGCCTTCAGGCGCTTCCGATGAGCACCGCTCAGGTGACTCCAAGAGTCTATATGCTGGGATAGCAGCATAATTTCCTGCGGCGACGTGTCACCATCGGCCGCAGCCACAGCACAAGCAAGGTCCAACGTAACAGAGGCGGCGCTATAAGCCGGCGAAGACCGCAGATCACCATCGTCAGCCTGGGTCGCAAAGAGCGCCACATTGTCCTCAGACTTGGGTGTTCGGCTGCCTGTCAGCACATCCGGCTCGATACCGATGTGTAAAGACTCCAGCGCGCGGGCGAGCGTCAGAACCTTTTCTCGCGACAGGCTACCTGCACTCTGCAGTCGTCCTGCCAGCTCACCGAAGCTCATGACCACCATGCCGTCGCCGATGCGTTGCTTTAGCTCGGCGAGCGCTGTTCGAGCTGTTGGCGGCCACAGGTTTACAGGCAGCTGTAACAGCCCTTCTAGTGCATCAGGAGTGTCGGGGTTGCGGCCGAGATAACGACTGTAGGGCTCCAACTGCACCGTGCATTCGTCAACCAACTGCTGCAGCTTCTTCCGAGCTGCGCTAGTCGCCGTGACGTCAGGAATACCGGATAGGCCATCCAGTTCTTGGGGTGGTAGACCCGCAGAAGCGGTGTTGTATTGGAGTCTCAGACGGGTCTTGTTCTGAGGGAGCACCATACCGGCGCCATAACGTTCCTCGTAGCGCATGCAGAACAACTGGGCGAACGCTTCTTTACAACGGGTTACGGGTGTTCGCTTCCCGACGTTGTGATCAGACAGCACCCAGGCCAACGCCCAGTCAGCCGGCATTGGTTGCTTGTCAGCCGCCAACTGACCCAGGCCAATACGCAGCTCTACAGGCATTTCGTAGCCGTAAGGTAATGGTGCCGGCGGCGCCTTTTGATAGCGCCTGGCGAGTATTTGGCCTTGGCGGAGGAAGTCTACGAAGCGACTGGCGTAGTTATTGAAGGAGTTATTCTTGCCATAGATCGAGAGCAGCCGCTCTACCTCGGCAATTATGATAGGTATGTCGCCCGCCGCAGCCTGATCCGTCTTGGCGTCGACAAAAACCCTACGCTCAAGACCGTAGAAGAATAGGAACACGTAGCCGATGTTGGCATGCGGAGCCTTACGACCACTGGATAGCCATTGCAAATATGCGCGGCGGGCCTCAGGAGAGATGCTATCGTAACTGGGCCAGTAAGAGGTGAGACGCTCAGATATATCGACGATGCCCCGTGCGACCTTCAGTTTCGGGTTGATCAGTGACGGTTCCGAAGGTCCATTGCGCCTGTTTTTATCTTCGCCGACGTAGATCAGACCAATTGGGATATTTTCGCCCGCCACTTCGATGCTTTCGCCAGCAGAAAGCCACCGCACGTTGGCACTATTCAGGTTCGCCGGCGCGCTCGGAATTCGGTGGGAAGACCGCTCAGTGGCCTCCAAAGTTACGGTAAAAAAGCCAGAGTCGTCTCGCTTTGCCGAAACCTGCCGGGGCGACGCCGAGACTTGCGCAGGAGCAGAGGGCTCATTTAGTGGCGAGACCTCATCCAATGAAAACGTCAGGCCGGTGCTTATGCCGAGGTCCGAGGAACTTGAACGAGTTCCCCCTTGAGGTGGCCGCATAGTTGTTGCCGAAGACATGACTGACGGTTTGCTGAAGGCCTTTATTACTAGCCACCCGCCTATGCCGACAATGAGTGCTCCGCCCAAGAAAACCCAAACACCCTTGGGAACGGAAGCTAGCCCCCCAATCACTAGGGCACACAGAACCATCGCTCCAGATACGCCAGACTTGCTGCTGCGCTTACGCTTCCCTGCCATCGCTTCGACTCCCTATACAAGCATGCTGGCCATTTAGCAGTATCGGCAATTCGGGTGCATCAGCCAATACCTCACGCCAAGCTACATGTTGAATCTCTTTATGATGTTATCCAGATGTGTTCCGTATGCACTGGTGAGATGGCGGCTCGATGCGAGCCGGGCGGCCACGGGGTAGAATTGATGAGCAGGCACAGCGCCGTCCGCCCTACTACGTCGGTTGCCTCGCGCTGAGCAGTAACTGCGCTAACCGTGCCAGATTACGCGCATCGTCGATGGCCCTGTGATGCTCACCCTCCCAGGAAAGGCCTATGTTTTCCACTGCACACTTCAGCCCTAGCGCACGGCAAGCGAAAATCTTCCAAAAGCACTTCTTTAGATTGATATGACGCGCCGGATCCAGCAATACATCTACCCCTGCTCTGAAAGCGTCCTCCTTCAGCTGGTTTCGGTCGTAATCGCCCCAAGAGCACCAGCGCCAGCCTTCTGTATTTCGCGGCCTCAGCCAGTCACCAAGCTGATCTTGTACCTCCGCGAAACGCTTTGCAGTATCGACGTCAGATTGAGATATGCCGGTCAGCCCCGTGCAAAACTCAGTTAGCGTGGGGCGAAGTAGCGGTCGGACAAACTGTCCGAAATGATCGACAATCCTGTACTCCAACTGAACATCCAACAGCGCGATGCCAATTTCGATCGTCTCCATCTCGTCGCGCTGGACCTTCAATACGTGAGCGTTCCGGGCCGCCTCGTTTAGGCCGGCAGGGTATTCATCGCAAGTCGCTTCCAGATCCACGCAAAGTAACCAGCGACTTTCTCCAATTTGTTGACGAAGCGCATCAAGCTGCCCCCAACGCTTTACCTGCATGACACCCCGCCCTTCTTTTCCTCAGAGGATATAAACTTACGAGCATCAGCACGGACCGTGGGCTCAGTTTTATAGTAGTGACACGAGAAACGGATCACTGAATCGTTACCGGGGTTGCGTGTATGCCTTTTGCCCTCTGTGCCAACAGCCAATCCAGTGACAGGCGCCCGTCTTCTTTGAAAGTCACAATAACGTAAAAGCTGCCCGTGGCGGTAAACAGCGCCCAAAAACCGCCTTGCTCATGAGCTTTCAGTACATCTGAGGTCCGAACCCGGTGACCGTCCTGGAACCTTCCATACACATCCGCCCGCACGTGACGATGAACCACGCCGATACAACAGCCTGCGATTAAATAAGCGTCCGTGAGATACGCCGTAACTTCCCTACCAAAACACATATCCATTGCTCGCGACAACGCGTCAGATACATCACGTGTTTGGTCGATACTTCGTTTAGTTGAACTCATCACGTCAGCACCCAAATTTGGATCAAAACTCGTTGCCCCCCCCACTAACGGCTAGCTGTCCAACCAATAATCGTCTCGAGCAATACGCCCAAACTTGTAGTCTTCATGCTGCGGGGCGTCGCCAAACAAATGATGTATGCGTCGCTCCTGTCGCAGGTACGCCAAGGTCATGAAGAAGCAGGTTTCACACATCCGTACGCGATAACGCTCACCGTCATGTCGCGCGCCGTATCCCCAGTGCGCTTGCAGCACACCGAACTGTTCGCCGTACCCAGGCACTCGCATGGAGGTACCACAGACGTCGCAAGGCACATCGGGGTGTCGGTTGTCTGGTACGTCCATGCCCGCCAATATCTGACGACGCATCAAAAAATCTTCAACACAGTAGTGAGCTCGGCGCTTTTGCGAGCCCCTGGGCCAGCAAGCACATATCGCGTATTGCGCGTTCTGAAAATGCACCCATCGGCAAACTCAATCAGTTGTGTTGTACGCACCCAGTCACCCTCTTGGAAACGGTTGGCACTGTCGTACAACACGCGGCCGGCATACACCATCGCGGGCTGTTGCCCGGCCGCCTGTAACGTTTCTCGTATCGCGTCAGGCACGATGAGATCGATCCAGATCCAGTCACGCACAACACAGAAAGGCACCTCGTCAAGCAACGCAGCCGCTGAACCACGCGCGCACGCCTCTGCTAACGACATCTCGATACCAGGCATTACCTCACCCGGGGCGTATAACAAATGAGATACTTTCTTTAAATCGTCCATACCATCTCTCTATCTGAGCCATAGATGTCTAGAGGCAGAATCTGGGCAAAACGTCCCTACCTTGACAAACCTACCAAGTATGAAAAGCTTGTTTCCCAATGAGCTTCAGTTCTGACTATTAATATATGGCCTGAGTCTAAAAGGCGAGCAGCGCAACCCCATCAACCTCCATTATTAAACTAAGTACCTTATTCATCGATGCAAGCCTATGGCATCGCCCCACTACGCTCAGTATTGGACAAAAAACAGCAACCTGAAACCAATGCAATAAAATAATCCAGCTCCAACCACTGCTCGTCAAGCACTTTTAGAAAAGAAAAAGCCAACCACTGACCATCGGTATTTGTAATACGTATATATTGACAAGGATTGCCAGAACTCACGCACCAGAAGAGCAAGAAAGATAATCCTTATCGGACTTACCCTAGGCGCGGCCAATGACTATTTGAGATCAAGACATATCTCCACGGACGATGCGAGGCTGATCCAACCGGCTCGGAGTCGTCTTTTCGAATTTTGAAATTTCGCACCGTTGGTAATCACCACAAGCGAGGCGCGTCTGTGACGCGGAAGGGTACCGCGACTCCTCGCGACTGCTTAAATTGCAAACGAAAGCGGATGACCTGAGTAATTTGTAGCGAGGGGCAGGTTCGAGAAAGTCTGCGTACGCTGAGATCTGCTCACTAACATCTAGCTGCCTATCTAGTGCACGCACGAAGCGCGTCACGCGTCGAGCTGTACGGCGGGGCCACAAAATGATGGAAATTATGGCTCAGCAATAATTATGGCTGAGCCATAATTCCATATAACCGCAGCGTCACGGAAAAACCGCAATTATTTACAGCCTGCAATTGACCATGACAGCTGCCCCTCCAACGAGGGGATAGACTAAGTAGGTTAGCTAACTCGGGGCTGTGGAGATGATCGAGGATCGCGCCAATGAGCTGTTCATCAGCGCCGCTAGCATCTGGGAAATCGGCCAAAACGCGATGGGCAAAGCCAGCTTTCAGTTCGATACAGGAGTACTAAGAAGGTCTCTTCTGGACGGCGACTACAAGGAGCTGTCCATGACCAGCCGACACGCCATTACGGCTGCGGCCTCGCCTCTCCTTCACAGCGCCCATTTGATCGGATGCTCATCGGACAAGCCGCTTCGGAAGGCTTCATCCTAGTAACCAATAATCATGCTATAGCGAAGTATTCGGGGCCAATCAAGCACGTCGGTTGAATGCGCCAGCCTTCGATACCCTGTCGTAACGGGATGTCTAATGACCATACAAGCCGTCTGCCTGCCTGAAAAGTGTCCGGATGGCCGTGGAATCGGTGTCCGGATGCTCGTGGAATGAGTGTCCGGGTCAGCGTGGAATCACTGTCCGGATGTGCGTGGAATGGGTGTCCGAGTCAGCGTGGAATCCGCAATCAAACGCTCCGGCTACGGGCGCGAGCTAATCGGCTTGGGCATCAAGGAATTCGTCAATCACAAGCTGATTAGCGTCATCGATATTGACGCGCCGTTCTAACTTCATCTGCACATCAACGCAAACATCAATACCTGATGCAGCCAGCCTCCATGATGAAAAGCTCAAGGGAGCTGGCTGCATAGGCAACCCTGGCGCGAAGCACGGCGCGTTCCCAGCTGATCCAGAAGTGAGCTGCAAGGGCGTGGAAATATGCACACGTGCCGGAACCAATAGCGCTATATTGACATATATCAATATTGCGAATAGCCTGGACTCGTAACCCGCGCTAGAAACCTCAGGAGGCACCCCCCATGAAAGATTCCAGCGATACCCATCCGAATCACCTTCCCGACAGCAGCTACGGCCTGTTTATTGACAACCAGTGGGTTTCGGACGAATACGGTGAAACCCTCGACATTATCAACCCCGCCAACGGAAAAATTCTCACCAACATCCCAAACGCCACAGCTGCCGACGTCGACCGCGCGGTGCAGGCCGCACAGCGCGCCTTCATGACCTGGCGTACCACCTCACCTGCGGAACGCGCCAATGCGTTGTTGAAGATCGCCGACCTGCTGGAAGCCGATGCCGATCGGTTCGCCGTTCTGGAAACCCTTGATGTAGGTAAACCCATTCGTGAAAGTCGCTCCGTCGACATCCCGCTGGCAATTGATCACTTCCGCTACTTCGCCGGCGTAATCCGCAGCCAATCGGATGAGGCGGTCATGCTGGATGAGCAAACACTCAGCATCGCTCTCAGTGAACCCCTCGGAGTTGTGGGCCAAGTGATTCCGTGGAACTTCCCGCTGCTTATGGCCGCCTGGAAGATCGCTCCGGCCATCGCAGCGGGTAACACCGTAGTCATCAAACCTTCCGAGCTGACCCCGGTAACCATCCTCGAACTGGCGAAGATCTTCGCTAAGGTACTTCCAGCCGGCGTGGTCAACATCGTCACAGGCTTAGGCACCACAGTTGGGCAGGCGTTACTGGATCATCCGGACCTGCGCAAGCTTGCCTTTACCGGCTCGACGCGTGTCGGCGAACTCGTCGCCAATGCGGCAGCGAAGAAAATCATTCCCGCCACCCTTGAACTGGGCGGCAAGTCGGCCAACATCGTTTTCCCCGATGCGAACTGGGACAAGGCCGTGGAAGGCGCAGTCCTCGCCATCCTGTGGAACCAAGGCCAAGTCTGCGAATCCGGCGCACGGCTGTTCGTTCACGAATCCATCTACGAACGATTCCTAGCTGAGCTCAAGCATAAGTTCGAAGCTGTACGTGTGGGTGACCCACTGAACCCGGACACCATGATGGGTGCACAGGTCAGCAAGTCCCAGATGGAACGGATCCTCGGCTACGTCGATATCGCCAAACAGGAAGGCGCTGAGGTACTGATCGGCGGCGGTCGTCTCACAGGTGCCAATTACGATGCCGGCTTCTTCATCCAGCCAACGATTCTGGTCGGTGTTCGCAACGATATGCGCGTCGCCTACGAGGAAATTTTCGGCCCTGTTCTGTGCGTCATTCCTTTCAAGGATGAAGCGGAGGTCATCGCCATGGCCAACGACTCCGAGTACGGCCTAGCCGGTGCAGTCTGGACCCAAGACATCAACCGGGCGTTACGTGTGGCACGCGCGGTGGAAACCGGACGTATGTGGGTAAATACCTACCATGAGATCCCTGCCCATGCCCCCTTTGGTGGCTATAAGAAATCTGGCCTAGGACGGGAAACTCACAAGTCAATGCTGGAAGCCTACAGCCAGAAGAAGAACATCTACGTCAGCCTCAACGAAGCACCGCTCGGGCTCTTCTGACCTCCTTGAACCATATTTTTTTGACTTATAACATCGACTATTTTAGATATGCAGGTAAATAAAATGGCACAATCAGAACTTTTCAAAACCACTCAGCTGGGCCCATACACCCTCAAGAACCGTATCGTTCTGCCGCCACTGACGCGTTCGCGCAGCTCCCAACCCGGCAATATTGCGAACGACCTGATGGCCACATATTACCGTCAGCGCAGCGGTGCTGGCTTCATGGTGACCGAGGGCACACAGATCGAACCCCGAGGACAGGGTTATGCCTGGACACCTGGCATTCATAGCCCGGAACAGATACAAGGCTGGCGTAAGGTCACCGACGCTGTTCACGCCGAAGGGGGGGTGATCTTTGCTCAACTTTGGCATGTGGGCCGCGTGTCGCACACATCGCTGCAACCCGGTGGTGAAGCGCCCGTCGCGCCATCAGCCATCCGCGCGGACAACGTCAAGGTGTTCATCGAAACTGGCCCCGGCACGGGTACACTGGCCGACCCTTCGACCCCACGAGCCCTGTCCACCAAGGAGGTAAAGGAACTGGTTGAGCTCTACGCCCAAGCAGCCCGAAATGCTTTGGACGCAGGTTTTGACGGGGTGGAGCTTCACTGCGCGAACGGGTACCTGGTAAACCAGTTCATTTCGGCCCATACCAACCAGCGTGATGATGAATATGGCGGTTCGCTGCAGAACCGTCTTCGCTTCCTGCGCGAAATCACCCTCGCTGTTGCTGGTGTGGTCGGCAAGGAGCGCGTTGGCGTTCGCTTCGCCCCGCTGTTCGCGACCACAGACGAAGACCGCGTCTACCTTGGTCTGGTCGAAGAAGATCCTCATCAAACCTACATCGAGGCAGTGAAGATCCTCGAGGAAGTAGGCATTGCCTACCTGTCGCTCGCCGAAGCCGATTGGGAAAACGCACCCGAGCTGCCTGAGACGTTCCGGGAAGCTGTTCGTAAGACCTTCAGCGGCAAGATTATCTATGCCGGCAAGTACACCGCTGAACGAGGAAATCGCGTGATAAAAGCTGGCTGGGGCGACCTGATCGCTTTTGGCCGCCCCTTCATTGCGAACCCCGACCTGCCCGCTCGTATCGCCAACAACTGGCCGCTTAACCCAGTTGATCCAAGCAGCATGTACGGCGGTACCGATAAGGGCTACACCGACTACCCGACTTACAAATCCTAAACGCTCAGAGCCACGCCCCATAACTCAGGAGCGTGGCTCAGCGTTTGCTGACCGAGGAAGTTAAGCATGTACCAACCGAGCACGATCCCCTACCAAGAGCATAGGGGATTCAAACGAACCTTCAGGCAGGGTCATCTAAGCCTTGGGCTGTTCTTTCCCCTGGAGGCTTTCGAAGGTGATACACCGAGCATGCTAGATCAGGTCGCGCTGGCCAAACGTGCAGAGGCACTTGGTTTTTCGGCGCTCTGGTTTCGCGACGTCCCACTCAGGGACCCAAGCTTCGGCGATGTCGGCCAGGTTTTCGACCCTTGGGTGTATCTGGGCTACATGGCAGCCCATACAACAAAAATCGCACTAGGCACCGCCTCCATCGCCCTTACTCTGCGTAATCCCTTGCACACGGCAAAGGCCGCAGCGAGCATTGATCAGTTGAGCGGAGGTCGCTTGCTCCTGGGAGTAGCCTCTGGCGATCGTCCCGTGGAGTTTCCCGCATTCAGCATTGATCCAGAACAGCGTGGCGAGACCTTTCAAGAAAACCTCAATGTGATACGCCAAGCCCATCGAACACACTTCGAGCCCATTCGCTGGAGTCACGGCGAGTTACTGGGGGCCGATCTCGTTCCCAAACCTACGACTCGGGAAATACCGCTATTCGTAACCGGACACAGCCGCCAGCCGCTCGATTGGATCGCGCGTGAAAGCCATGGATGGATCAACTATCCACGTCCGCCAAAAATGCAGCGACTCATCGTGGAAGATTGGCGACAGGAAACGGCTAAACAATGTGGCACTATCTACAAGCCGTTCTTGCAATCGCTGTATATCGACCTGGACGAACACCCATCCACGCCACCCTCGCCTATCCATCTAGGATTCCGACTGGGACGTAACCACCTGCGGGCCTTGCTGGATACACTTCAGGAAATCGGTGTAGATCACGTCATCCTGAACCTCAAGTATGGTAAACGCCCCGCAGCAGAGGTTATCGAGGAACTTGGCAAACATATCGTCCCGCAATTCGGCGCACAGGTGCCCGATAGTCCTACCTGACAGGGCAATAGGATTCCAGTCCAAACCAGCCCGTCATTGCGACGGGCAGGCGCGCAGAGATCATGGCGAAGCCTTCCAATTTGATGCGCGAATCAGGAAGATATCTAGATATCGAAAAAAACAGGTCTCAAAAAATTCATGATTATTGACGTCAACGAAGCCCTGAAAGCATTGGCGAACCCGACGCGCCTTGCCATCCTCAATTGGCTCAAGGATCCCAGGACAGTCTTTCCCGAGCAGGAAGTCGACCCAGAAACGGTAGGCGTGTGCGTCAGTATCATCCAAGAGCGCACGGGCCTCTCGCAGTCAACGACATCGCTTTATCTCGCAGCTCTACAGCGCGCGCAATTGGTGACATCGCAGCGGATCGGCCCCTGGACCTACTACAAACGCCACGATGAGAATATCGATGCCTTCTTCAAGGCGCTGCAAGAAAGAATCTAGGGCTGCACACCCTTGTATTTCTGACTGATTTCAGTCTTTGCCGATGTCAAAACAGCAATCTGACCAAATAACGATCAGATCATCCGAAGCTTCGAGTGATCGAATAGCATTACCAGTGATGCGGTGCGCAGAAAAAACGCTCCTATAGCAAAACTGCCACTTGACAACGCTGAAACCAGGGGCTGTACACGCAAAAGACAGCACACTCCAGAGAGGGACGCGAAGCCCTTCAAGTGCTCTTCTACGGCCAACCT
>Ga0163200_1000128_pt1 | contig 34358 bp, 30 predicted proteins | sample PL_2010_200m_FD_113535 | JGI IMG/M metagenome (GOLD analysis project Ga0163200, IMG submission 113535) | Freshwater microbial communities from Powell Lake, British Columbia, Canada to study Microbial Dark Matter (Phase II) - PL_2010_200m | ecosystem: Environmental > Aquatic > Freshwater > Lake ... | reverse complement strand
CATGATCATATCATCCACTTTCTGGTAGGTGATCTCGCTTAATCGACTGAGCTTGGAAAACACCTCGGCCGGATGATCCGTATGCAGATGGATCCGCATTTTTTTGGGGGATCCGGCCACCACCAAGGAGTCACCAAAATGCTGCAACTGGTCCTTTATCCCCTTTTTATCAAGATTATCACCAGAAATCATCGCCTCCGTACAAAAACGGAAAGTGATCTCCTCATGAAGTTCATCAATATTTACAGCTTGTGTACCCTCTTCGTTCTCTTCCCTCGCTGCAGCTACATAACCTTTGACGAAGAAATCCAGGATCCCCTCCAGAAAATAGACAAACCCTTTCGCCCCCGCATCCACCACATGGGCTCGTGCCAGAACTTCCAGCTTCTGGGTTGTTTCGGAAAGTGACTCAACAGCCTTGTTGTACGCTTCAATCAGGATCCTGATAAAATCATCGATGATATCTTTCAATGCATAGAGGTATTCAGCCCAGTCTTTGATCACGGTGAGAATCGTTCCTTCCACCGGATTGGCAATGGCTTCGTAAGCGTAAGTTACAGCCCTTTTCATGCTCTCGGCAAAAGACTGTACATCAAGTTTCCCCTCTACTTTGATCTCGTTACTGAACCCATAAAGAAACTGTGCAAAAATGATCCCGGAATTTCCACGGGCACCGTTTAATGCAGCATCCGCAATGGCGGTTGCAGTCTGCTTGATATTCTCAATAGGGATCTTTGCATCGACAATGGAACGCATCGTGGAGGCAAGGTTGGTGCCGGTATCAGCATCAGGGACAGGGAATACATTGATTTTGTTCAGAATCTTCTGGTGATCGAAGATCCGCTGGGCTCCTGCGATAATGCTGTAATAGAGCTGACTTCCATCCAGCTCACGTAACTGTATAGCTTCTGTGTTCATTTGATCTTTTTACAATCCGAAAGTTTCCCCGAATCAATAACCTGGTTGAGTTCCCTGACGATGTCGTTGTATTGATGGCGGTTTCCGCATTGATACATCTCCAGGAGCGGATCTTTATCCAGCAACTGCTGAAACAAATCATCCGCACTCGGGGTTTTAGTCAGTGCCTGATAAGCATCGTAAGTGATGGAAAGAAAAGCCACATCGGGTCCGATTCCACGGTTATCCAGCAAATAGCCTCCGGATAACGGCCGGGGAAGGACCGCTTCACCCTGCTTCCGGATATCCGTTACATCCGGATAGGAGGTGATCCTGTTCTTGTCGTCCGAAAGAGCGACAGGTACATAATAGAAATAATCCTTTTTTGTCTTATAAATGATGCAGGGTGGTAAAGCCATGACAGATCCTCCGCTTTGCTTGTTGATTTCCGTTGAGGTGGTGGCAGAAGGTTGTGTTTTTTTTGAACAGGAGGCCAGGGAAACCAGAAAAAGGAGGATGGTGCACGGGATGACTGCTTGTGGTTTCATGCGTTGACTGGTCAGGGTCTCACTGATTGGAGAACTACATTCAGCATGCAAATGTACAAAATATAAAAAAAGCTGAATGTGTGTGGTTGAAAACAAACTGTTAAAATAATGTAAATTATTGGATGAACCATACGATTTACATACCTTTGCCCGATAAAAACATTAAGTATATGCGTACCTACATAGTATTATTTTTTTTCCTGTTCTTCGGTACTGTCGTAACCGTAGCACAGCAGACTGATCCCAGCAATCCACAAACATCCAATCCCAATGCTCCCGAGATCACATTCGAGAAGACGGTTCATGATTATGGAATTGTGACGAAAGGAAGCAACGGTACTTGTGAGTTTAAATTTACCAACACCGGGAAAGAGCCCCTGATCCTTTCCAAACCGGTCTCTTCCTGTGGTTGTACTGTCCCATCCTGGCCTCAGGAACCCATTCTTCCCGGCAAAAGTGATGTAATCAAAGTAACCTACAATACCAACAACCTTGGGGTTATCAACAAAACGGTTACGATCTATTCCAATGCCCAGACAAACAGGGTTTTATTGTCGATCAAAGGACAGGTAGTCGCACCTCCCCCCGAAACTGTTCCCGAAAAACAGAACGATATGAGCGCCACACCTGTTAATAAATAAGTGAGCCTGTTTTAAGATCTTTCTTCTATGCCAGACATCTCATCAAGGGGGCAACACATGCCTGCTTCCCCTATTCGGAAGCTTGTCCCATACGCCGAAGAGGCAAAACGAAAAGGGATTACCGTTTATCACCTGAACATCGGACAACCCGACATTGAGACTCCTCCCAATGTGATGGAAGCCATCCGGCATATCGACATGAAGGTGATTGAGTACAGCCATTCTGCCGGTATCATCTCCTACCGCCGGAAACTTGCAGAGTATTACCGTCGCAACGGGATCGAGATCACCCCGGAGGAGATGATCGTGACTACCGGAGGGTCGGAAGCCATCCTGTTTGCCCTGATGAGCTGCCTGGATCCGGGTGATGAGATCATCATCCCGGAACCCTTTTACGCAAACTACAACGGATTTGCCATCGCAGCCGGAGCAGTCATCAAACCGATCGATTCGTCCATAGAGGATGGATTTGCCCTGCCTCCGATCAGCTCCTTCGAAAAGGCAATCACGCCCAGAACCAGGGCTATTATGATCTGTAATCCGAATAACCCGACAGGTTACCTCTACTCTTTAGAAGAGCTGGAAACCCTTAAAGAGATCATCCGGAAAAAGGATCTCTTCCTCTTTGCCGATGAGGTATACCGCGAGTTTTGCTACGACGGGAAGAGACACCATTCGGTAATGAATCTTAAAGGCATTGAGAATAATGTGGTGTTAATGGATTCGGTATCGAAACGGTACAGTGCGTGTGGAGTCCGGATCGGTGTCCTGATCTCGCGGAACAAAGAGGTGATGAGCACCGCCATGAAATTCGCCCAGGCAAGACTCAGCCCCCCTTCTCTCGGTCAGGTCGCAGGTGAAGCTGCCGTTGACACCCCGGATGCCTACATGCAGGCAGTCCTGAATGAGTATGTCGAACGCCGCAATATTGTAGTGGAATCAATTAACAACATGCCGGGTTGCTTCTGCCCGGTTCCGGGTGGCGCGTTTTATGCAACAGCCCGGTTGCCGATTGATGATTCAGATAAGTTCTGCCGGTGGCTTCTGGAAGACTTCAATTACGAGAACCAAACCGTGATGCTGGCCCCGGCTACAGGATTTTACTCTACCCCCGGCCGGGGTAAGGATGAAGTCAGAATCAGTTATGTGCTCAATGTCCATCACCTCGAACTCGCAATGAAATGCCTGGAAGAGGGACTAAAGGTCTATCCCGGAAGAACATAAGGGAGTGTAGAAAAACTTCCTGAAGCCGCCTTATTCGTATAACAAATACCTTTCCCGTATCTGCTTAAAGACCGTTGTTCCATCCTGCCAGGATTGACGGATCTCCGTTTCTGAAACTCCATTCAGGATCTGTTTCCGTAACTGATCTGTTCCGGCCAGCTTATCGAAATAGGAGGTGAAAAAATCCGGACTGCTCCCCAGGTTTTTAAAAGTCATCATAAGCCAGACCAGATTGATCCGGCCAAACAGTGCAGGATGATCAATATAGAAATCACGCAGGTCCAGTCCCCGGCATAATGCTCCTTCGTGAGGAGGATGAAGGCTTCTCCCGGGCATGCTCTCGGGAATGAAGGAGAATGAAAAACCTTTCATCTCCGGATACCCGACCACTTCAAAGGGAAAACAGGTTCCTCTCCCGATACTCACATCAGTTCCTTCAAAGAAGCACAGAGAAGGATATAAGTATACGGCATTCATGGTGGGAAGATTCGGGGAAGGCGCCACCGGCAACTCCACAAAAGTGTGATGAGTCCAGTTCTGCAGGGGGATGATAGTAAGCTTACAGTGGATACCATCCTTCAGCCACCCCTCTCCGTTAACCATCTGCGCATATTCACCTATGGTCATGCCATAGACCACGGGCACCGGATGAAGACCGATAAATGATGCATAGGATGGATCCAGCACCGGGCCATCAATATAAAACCCGTTGGGATTGGGCCGGTCCAGAACGATTACCGGAATTCCTGCCTCTGCACACGCTTCCATCACATAGCTCAGGGTGGAGATATAGGTATAAAACCGGACACCCACATCCTGAATATCAAAGACCACCACATCAATCCCCTCCAGATCCCCTGTCGAAAGGTTCCGGTTCTTTCCGTACAACGAAATTAGCTGCACCCCGGTGAGACTATCGAATCCGTCGGCTACATTGACTCCATCCCCCACTTGTTGCCTGAAACCATGCTCGGGTGAAAAGATTTTTACCACTTCACACCCCGTCGCCAGCAAGGTATCAACTGTATTGATTCCTCCCACAACAGACGCATGATTCGCCACAATCCCAATCCGCTTGCCTTGCAGCAACGGCAGGTACTCTCCGGTCCGCTCGGCACCGGTAATAACCTGCGCCGTAGCCGAAAATCCCAATAAAAGCCACAAGGCATGAGCCATGAGCCATGAGAGATTTGAATGTTGTCCGCCTGTCCGCTTGTTCACTTGTCCGCTTGTCCGCCACAAATTTACTACATTTGTCCCTGGTAAATCAACCACAATTGAACATCGAACTCTTTCTGGCCAACAGGATGGTTGTACGTACGAGGGCTAACTTTTCCAGACCCATTGTACTCATCGCCATCATCAGCATTGCACTGGGATTGTCCGTGATGTTCCTTTCCATTGCCATTTTGAATGGGTTCCAGCGGGAGATCCGGGATAAGGTGATCGGCTTCGGCGGACACATCCAGGTGACGAGCTTCGAGGAGAACCAGTCGTTCGAACCCAAACCCATCCGGCGTGACCCGGTGGTCATGCAAACCATGAGTAACATCAAGGGAATAAGCCATATCCAGGTTTTTGCCAGTAAAGCCGGCATCATTAAAACCAATGATCAGATCCAGGGTGTGTTGCTGAAGGGGGTAGGCAGTGACTTCGACTGGACATTTTTCGATAGCAAAATGAAGGAAGGGAAACATTTTACAGTGTCCGACACCAGCAGGACCGATGAAGTGATTATTTCCAGAAAGCTGTGCAACCTGCTGAATCTGAACCTGAACGATGATCTGAGAATGTACTTCATTGCAGGGAACCACGTGCTGGGCCGGAAATTTACGATCGTCGGAATTTACGAAACGGGGCTGGAGGAATTTGATAATGTATACGTACTGGGAGACATCCATCACATCCGCAGACTGAACGGGTGGGAACAGGAAGATATCGGCGGACTGGAGATCCTCATCAACGACTTCGACGACATGGACCGGCTTGGGAAAGAAGTATACCAGAGCATCGGGTTTAACCTCGATGCCTCAACGATAAAACAACTCTATCCCCAGATTTTTGATTGGTTATCCCTGCAGGATATCAACGTCCTCATCATCCTTGTCCTGATGGTTCTGGTCGCCGGGATCACCATGATTTCAACCCTCCTGATCCTGATTCTGGAACGGACTAATACCATCGGAATATTGAAAGCATTGGGGATGAACAACCGGTCGGTCCGGAAGGTATTTCTCTACCAGGCGGCAGGCATCATTGGACTGGGAGTACTGCTCGGGAATCTGGCCGGATTCGGCTTGTCTTATCTGCAAAAACATTTTGGCCTTGTTACCTTGCCGCAGGAATCCTATTATATGGCAGTGGTTCCGATTTACCTTGACGGTTGGTATATCCTGTTTCTCAACCTGGGGACCATTATGGTCTGCTACCTGATACTTATCATCCCATCTATGATCATCACCCGGATCACACCGATCAGGGCGATCCGGTTCAACTGATCATCACAGAGCGCTGAGCACTTTGTTCAACTCCTCCAGCCTGAAAGGTTTGGTGATATAGCTGTTCATTCCTGCCTCGTAACAGGCCTCTTCATCCTCTTTGTGAATGTTTGCCGTGATGGCACAGATATGGACCGGTTCGCTATTCGTCTCCGATTCCATCTCCCGGATTTTTCTGGCTGCATCCAACCCGTTCATCTCCGGCATCAGGATATCCATCAGGATGAGATCATATTTCCCCGGCTCATATTGTTCAACAGCCATCACCCCATTCTCTGCAAGGTCAGTCTCATGCCCAAGCTTTTTCAGGGTTACCAGAGCTACACGCTGATTGATCAGGTTATCCTCCGCCAGCAGGATCTTCAGTACCCGCTTCTCCGTCCTCTGTAGATCAGCAAACTGGGCATCCCCAATGAGGTTGAAAGAGGAAGTTTCGCCGGAGAGTGCAGATTTTAACGCTTCGAGGAGTTGCTCCGGGAGAAATGGACGGAATAACAGGGTCCGGAATCCTTCTCGCTTAAATCCATTGGTTGAAAAATCCGTCTTTTGAGGAGCAATGAGAACTGGTTTCGCCCGATACCAGCTGGCCTCGTTCAACTGGTTGACGGTTTCATGATCCTCCTTGCTCCAGGTTCCCGCTTCAATCAGGATCAGATCAAACGGTTTGCCGGCCCCAAACTGATGCAGTAATGCATCCTGAGCTTCCTGCAAAGAATTCCGCTCTTCGGTTTCACAATCCCAGACCAGGAAATAGTCGTTCAGAAGGGTCCTCCGTTCCGTATCGCTGTCTACCAATAAAATCCGTCTCCCTGCCAGCCCGGAGGCATCCAGATGGGTTTCCTGTTCCACCAACCGGTCAAACTCAACCGTACAGGTAAATGTTGACCCTTTCCCTTCTTCACTCTCCACCGTGATCACGCCATTCATCAAATCAACAAGGTGCTTGGCAATGGCAAGTCCCAGTCCGCTCCCTCCGTATTTTCCAATTTTGGTATTCACCCGGGTGAACGAATCAAACAGTCTTCCAATCTCATGTTGCGGGATGCCGATTCCGGTATCGGTAATACGAAAACGAACCCGGATAGAATCGTCATCCCACCCGGCAAATTCGGCAGCCAGAATAATTCTTCCCTGCTCGGTGAATTTCACAGCATTATTCACGAAGATCTGTAACAGTTGACGGACCCGCTTGGGGTCTCCCATCACGTGGTCCGGAATCTGAGTATCAATGTACAAAAGGACTTCTAATCCCTTTTCCCGGCATCGCTCCCTGATCGACGTGGAGATCTCCTGTATCAGTTGCGGAATATTGACAGGGGTAATGGACAGTTCGACTTTTTTATTTTCCACTTTAATGTACTCCATGATATCATTCAATACCGACAACAGGTTGGAGGCTGAATTGACTATGATATCAATGTATTCCCGCTGCTCATCCGCCAACTCCGATTGTTTCAGGATATCGGCCATCCCCACCACACCAGCCAGGGGGGTATAGATTTCATGAGACATGTTGGCCAGGAAGAGACTCTTGGCCTTGCTGGCTGCATCGGCGCGGTTATGCGCCTCCGTCAGCTCTCTTTCTGCAACTTTTCGCTCGTTGATATCAATTAACACACCCGAAATCAGTACCGGGTCTCCCATAATATCCCGTTCAACAACCTTTCCACGGTCATAAAACCATTTCCATTCGCCACTCTTGCTTTGCAACCGGTACTCGGCTTCGTAATACTCCGTCTCTCCTGCAATGTGCTTCCGGATCAGGGCTACCGTTTCGTCATGATCGTCAGGATGAATCCGATTGACCACGTCACTGAAATTCCGGGGCAGCTCTTCCACAGAATAGCCCAGTAACCTGGCACGTTCAGGATTATAATAGATAGCTCCTGTCTTGTACTCCCAGTCCCACCAGGCGAGGTCGCCTGCGTTCAGAGCCCGTTCCATCCGTTCGTTGATCTCGCGCAGGTCATGTTCATTCTTTTTAAGTGTTGCCTGGGAATCCAGGAACATCTTCTGCAATTGTTCCCACTGTTCCGTTGCAGTGGTCAGAACCTTGTTCCGGTTCTCCAGCTCCTTGATTCGCTGATGTAATTCTTCAGACATAGAAAAGAAATTTATCTCAAATCGGGATATATAATGTCCAGTCCACAGTTCAACCGTTCCAGGTAGTCGAGTGCCTGAGAAATAAATTCCCCGGGTATAATACTCCCATGCTGTGGTACTATGGCTTGGATCTCCAACTCCCTGATCCGGTTCACATAACCGCGTGCAGCCTTGTTGCATGACATGTAATCAAGATGAAAGAGGTTAAGCTTCATCTCATGTCTGGTAAAATCATCCATAATCAGTGTCCACTCCATATCCACCGCTGCCCAGATATCCCCCGAAAACAGAAATTTTGAAGCAACATCATAGGTCGTGAAAGCGCCGGGGGCATGCAAGAAGGGGCTTGGGATAAAATGAATAACCTTCCCCGAGGTAAACCTGAATTCAGGGTGATCGTAGATATTGATCGAATCAAAAGGAAGATCACGGAAATAGCTGAGCAGGGTGAGGGTTCTTCCGGAGGCAATTACCTTGATGTAGGGATTGATATCGACCCAAAGCGGGAAGGAGGCTGCTACGTCAGGATCCTGGTGCGACAGAACCTGTGCAACCACCCGTTCAGGTGGCAGGATCTGGGCCACACGGCGCTGTATAAACTCAAAATGTCCGGTTCCTCCCGGATCAATGAGAATCGCTTCGTCGTTGTCGACAATCAGGTAGGTATTGCACCGGAAGGCCGTCGCTTCCGGAACGCCCAGCCAGTAAATCCGGTGCCCGCCATCCTGAAACAATACCGTGGGAAGGTCAAAATCCTCACGGAACATCCTGCCAAACTCCTTCAGGTCTATCTCATTCATAGGAAATTATTTGTTAAGAATATGTAATCCGCACTCCTTGAGATCAGGCAACTCCCACCACCACCGGCCGGCCCGAACATCCTCTCCCGGCAGAATGGCCCGGGTGCAGGGAAGACAGCCGATACTTGGATAACCTTTGTCATGAAGCGTATTATAAGGGACTTTATGCTCCCGGATATAATGCCATACATCTTCATCTTTCCAGTCGATGAGGGGATGGACCTTAATCAGGCCCAGGTCGGCATCCCACTCAATACTTGGAGTATCAACCCGTGTGACGGACTGCTCCCTCCGGATTCCTGAAATCCAGATCTCCATCCCCTCCAGTGCCCGCTTCAGCGGTTCAATTTTCCGGATATGACAGCACAGCTTACGGTTTTCAATACTCTGATAAAACAAATTGATTCCATGCTCATTGACCATATTCTCTACCTGTCTGGTATGAGGAAAATAGACCTCAATGGGCAGCTGATACCTTTGTATTGTACTGTCCAGCAACTCGTAGGTCTCCTGAAACAACCGGCCGGTATCCAGGGTAAACAGTTTCACCGAATTCCCTGTGGCCGCCAGCATGTGCGTGAGTACCTGATCCTCAGCCCCCAAACTGCTGCTGAAAGCGACCTTTCCGGGATGGCGCTCCAGGAAAAATCCGATCAATGCGTCCGGAGGCAACGATACCACCTCCTGGCTGTATCGGTCACAAGCACTTCGTAATTCGTTTTCCATTTCAAAATGTGAAATTACAAAAATCCGTCCACCATATCCAACCTCCTGCATGTAAAATAATTGTAATTTTGAACTTCATTGTCCCTTTATGCGTGTCCATTTCATCGCAATAGGCGGCAGCGCCATGCATAACCTGGCCATTGCCCTGCACCGGAAAGGCTATACGATCACCGGTTCCGACGATGAGATCTTCGAGCCCTCCAGAAGCCGGTTAGCCATTTTGGGGCTCCTCCCGCGAGAGGAAGGGTGGTTTCCGGAAAAGGTTAAACCCGACCTGGATGCCGTAATCCTGGGCATGCACGCCAAAACAGATAACCCCGAACTGCTGCGGGCCAAGGAGCTGGGACTGAAAATCTTTTCTTACCCCGAATACCTCTACGAGCAAGCCAGGGACAAAACGAGGATCGTGATTGGCGGAAGCCATGGAAAGACCACTATCACGGCCATGATCCTGCATGTGTTTAAACTCAGCGGGATCAATTGTGACTTCATGGTAGGAGCCCAGCTCGAGGGATTTGATGTCATGGTGAAGCTCTCGGAAGAGGCCTCCTGCATCATCATTGAAGGAGATGAGTACCTTACCTCCCCCATCGACCCCCGTCCCAAATTTCATCTCTACCAGCCCGATATCGCGCTGCTGAGCGGAGTAGCCTGGGACCATATCAACGTCTTCCCCACCTTTGATATATACGTGGAACAGTTTTCCGAATTCATCCGGCTGATCACGCCCCAAGGCACTCTCATCTACTGCCACGAAGACAAAGTACTTCAAACCATTTGCAACAAAACCAGGAAGGATATTACCCTGATTCCCTATACAACCCCTCCCTACCGGGTTGAACAGGGGACCACCTCGCTAATCACCGATTGCGGCACCTTCCCGCTTCAGATCTTCGGCCGGCATAACCTGCTTAACCTGAATGGAGCCCGTCTCGTATGCAACCAGCTGGGCGTAAAGGATCAGGAGTTTTACAAGGCCATCACCACCTTTCCCGGCGCCTCTAAACGCCTGGAACTATTGGCAAGCAACAAATCCTTCACGATGTATAAAGATTTTGCCCATGCCCCTTCCAAGGTTCAAGCCACTATCGCCGCCGTAAAGGAGCAGTACCCAGACAGGACTCTTGTCGCCTGTCTCGAACTGCATACTTACAGCAGCCTGAGTGAAGGTTTTCTGCACCACTATGCAGGGTCAATGAAGGAAGCAGATATCGCTGTCGTCTATTTTAATCCCCACGCCATTCAGCTGAAACGGCTTCCTGAGATTACACCGGCCCAGATCCGGTCAGGATTCGACCACCCAAACCTGCAGGTGTTCGATAATTCGAAAAAGTTGATGGAACGACTATCAGAACTACCAAGAGAGAATTCGGTCTTCCTGATGATGAGCTCGGGGAACTTCGACGGTATGGATCTGAGAAAAATGGAACGCGGATAACTCTGACTTCCCTTTAACTATTCATGGATATCAGGAACTCCTCATTCGTATCCGTGAACTTCATCCTCTCCTTCAGGAACTCCATCGCTTCGAGTGGATTCATATCCGCCAGGTGATTCCGGAGAATCCAGATACGGCCCAGAACATCCTTTTCAAGCAGCAGGTCTTCGCGACGGGTGCTGGATGCAACGATGTCGACTGCCGGCCAGATGCGTTTGTTGGACAATTTCCGGTCTAGCTGCAACTCCATGTTGCCGGTACCCTTGAACTCTTCAAAGATCACTTCGTCCATCTTGGATCCGGTGTCGATCAACGCAGTGGCAATGATGGTCAGGGATCCGCCGTTTTCGATCTGACGGGCAGCACCAAAAAATCGTTTGGGCTTCTGCAGGGCGTTGGCCTCTACACCACCCGAAAGTACTTTGCCGGAGGCAGGAGCCACGGTATTGTAAGCACGGGCCAGTCGGGTGATGGAGTCAAGCAGGATCACCACATCGTGACCGCACTCCACCAATCGCTTGGCCTTTTCAAGTACAATATTGGAAATCCTCGCATGACGCTCAGCCGGCTCATCAAAAGTGGATGCGATCACTTCGGCCCTGACACTGCGTTGCATGTCGGTCACCTCCTCGGGACGCTCATCAATCAGCAGGACAATCATATATACATCCGGGTGGTTCGCTGCAATGGCATTGGCAATTTCTTTTAAAAGTACCGTCTTGCCGGTCTTTGGCTGGGCCACGATCAATCCACGCTGACCAAACCCGATCGGGGCAAACATATCGATGATCCGGGTTGAGGTGGTGCATTCGGGATGACCAGTCAGCCTGAATTTTTTCATCGGGAAGAGCGGGGTAAGAAAATCAAACGGAATCCGGTCGCGGACCTCTTCGGCATTCCTGCCGTTGATCAGTTCCACCTTGATCAGGGGAAAATACTTTTCCCCCTCCTTCGGGGGACGAATCGTTCCGCGAACGGTATCGCCGGTCTTCAGACCAAATAACTTGATCTGCGATTGGGAAACATATACATCATCCGGAGAGTTAAGGTAGTTGTAATCGGAGGAACGTAAAAAGCCGTATCCATCCGTCATGATCTCCAAAACACCCTCCGTGGTAATAATTCCTTCAAACTCAAAGGCATACTCCTCACGATGACGTTCTCCCGGATGCTTCCTTGAATGATCGCGGGATTTCCTGTCATCCTGGGACACGGACGCAGAGGGAATCTCAGAAACAGCAACCTCCTCAGGCTTAGTCGCTTCCTCTTTTACTTCTACTTCGGAAGTGGGCGCATCAGCCGTGAGTAACTCTTCATCAGGCTCCAGAAAGCTTTTGTCTATCGTAGGATCAAAATCATATTTCTTTTCAACAGCAGGTTCCTTTACATCCTGCCTGACAGCCTCTTTAAGAGACCTGGGATCCGGGTGAGGTTCCCGTGCGTTAGGAGGCTTATTACCGGCCTGGCCGGTTCCGGGCTCTTCCTTATGAGGGCGGCCCACTTTACGGGGACGTCCCCGGCCACGTTTGATATCTTTTTTCTCTTTGGCAATCACCTCCTCGGTTGGATTGAGGGCCTGGTGATCCAGTATTTTATAAATCAATTCCTGCTTTTCCAGCTTATCCACTTTAGGAATGTTCATACCTTTCGCAATTTCACGAATCTCCGACAGCTCCTTGCTGTCGAGCGAAATAATGTCGTACATTGAATGTGTGTTTTACGTTGAGAACTTATATTGGAAAGAACCGTTCAGAAAAGAAAACTTAGAAACTAGAAATGGGTAAAAGGAAGTTCTTGGGAATCTATTTCGGTGCAAATATAATTAATATTCATCAGTTGACAAAAAAAAATCCATTTCTTTCCTAACTTCGCAAGGCGAAAAACATTAACCACCATCCTATGATTCAACGCATCCAAACCATTTTCCTGGTCCTGGCCGTGATCTCAGGCGTCTTGCTTTTCTTCTTTCCCCTGGCCGATTACTACAATGAATTTAGTGGAAATTTCAGATTCTACATAACGGAACTCAGGCCGATGGATCCCGATCCGAAGATCACGACCACGATTTGGTTTACTTCTCCGCTCTGGTTGATCTCCGGTGTTTCCGTGGCTCTCTCACTGGTCTCGGTGTTCCTTTATAAAAAAAGACTCGTACAACTTCAGCTGGTAGCTTTCAACATCCTGCTCAACATCGGCCTGGTGGTGCTGATCTTCCTCATCTATACTAGTAAAATCACCACGTTGACCAATATCGAACCCTCCTACCAGTTCGGGATCTTCCTGCCTTTGATTACCATCGTCTTCCTGGTTGTGGCCAACCGCTTCATCCGGAAAGACGAAGCCCTGGTAAAAGCTGCAGACCGGCTACGATAGACAAGGGATATCTTCCGTCTCACTTTCTTCGACCCCCGACCCTTGAACCTTGACCTTCATCCCTTCATCCCTTCTTGACATCCAGCACTTCCAGATCCCTGAAATTCTTCCCTTCAACTACTAACCTGACAGCTGTATAGGACTGGTGAGAGCCAAATTTTCCCGCGGCACCCGGATTGATAAAAAGAAGTTGGAACCTTTGGTCGTACATCACCTTCAGGATATGCGAGTGTCCGCAAACAAAGAGATCCGGTTTGTTTTGCAGAATCAATTGCCGGGCTTTCCGGTCATACCTGTCCGGATAACCCCCGATATGCATCATCAGCACCCTGGCCTGCTCAATTGAAAATTTCTGGATCTCCTGAAACCGGACTCGGAGGTCGTACCCGTCGATATTCCCGTATACGGCCCTAAGCGGTTTCTGTTTTTCCAATGCCTCCACCGTCTCCGCATTCCCGATATCCCCTGCATGCCAGATTTCATCCACATCCAGGAAAAATTCCAGGATCCGTGGATGGAGAAACCCATGGGTATCAGACAAGATTCCCACTTTTTTCATCATGCAAAAATAAGGCAAATTGGGATCAGGGCACCTGCCGATAATTTTGTACTTTTACGGTTACCGAATTCGCCGGACCGCTATGACCGAAATTCTCCTTATCTGTCTGATACTGGTACTGCTGGCCGGGTTCGCTCTTCTTTTCTGGAAGCTGAACCGCTCTGCTTCCCGGCCCGGACAACCGGCCATCGAAGAGCTTACCAGGCAACTGGAAGAAGCCACATTGGGGAAAAAGATTGCAGAGGAGAAGATCCTGTGGTTGAACGGGCAATTCGAAGCGGCGGCACGTGAAACCCAGCAAAAGGATGCCACCATCCTGGAACAGAATGGTCGGATCTCCCGCAAAGAGGCCGAGATCAACGCACTGAACGAGAAATTTACAGAACAGAAGGCAGAGATTGAACGACTTCAGGAGAAATTCCGGATCGAATTCAAGAACCTGGCTAACGAAATCCTGGAAGAGAAGACGCAAAAATTCACAGAACAGAATAAAATCAGACTGGAGGAGATACTGAAGCCTTTGGGAGAAAAGATCCGGGATTTTGAAAAAAAAGTGACGGAAACCTACGATAAAGAGTCGAAGGAGCGCTTCTCACTGGCAAAAGAGATCAAAAACCTGGCCGATCTGAACCAGCAGATCAGCAAGGAGGCGAGCAACCTGACCAATGCCCTTAAGGGGCAGTCTAAAACGCAGGGCAACTGGGGGGAGATCATCCTGGAGAGCATCCTTGAAAAATCTGGATTGATGCGGGACCGGGAGTATTTTATCCAGCAGTCGTTTGTCAATGACCAGGGGCGCCGCCTCCAGCCGGACGTTGTGGTGAGTTACCCGGGCGACCGCCACGTGGTCATCGATTCAAAGGTTTCGCTGACCGCCTACGAACGGTTTGCTTCCAGTGAAACCAAAGAGGAGCAGGAAAGCGCCCTGCGGGAACACCTGCTGTCGGTTAAAAACCATATTAACGAATTGAACTCCAAGAACTACCAAGATCTCTACCAGCTTAATAGCCTGGATTTTGTCATGATGTTCATGCCGGTCGAACCAGCCTACATGGTCGCCATGCAGGGGGATTCCGGCCTCTGGAATTATGCCTATGAAAAGCGCGTCCTGCTGATCAGTCCAACCAACCTCATCGCTGCTCTTCGGATGATCTCCAACCTCTGGCGGGTGGAGAACCAGAATAAAAATGCTTTGGAGATCGCCCGGCAGAGCGGAGAATTGCTGGATAAGCTGGCCGGCTTTGTGGATGATCTGATGGATATTGGAAACAAGCTGGATGCTACCCGAAAGAGTTATGACGGAGCCATCAACAAACTCTCCACAGGAAAAGGAAACTTGCTCAGAAGAGCCGAAAAGATCCGTCAACTGGGGGCTAAATCCGGCAAGGAACTGCCCAGGCAACTGCTGGACATGACAGATGATGAATGAAAAAAGATCCTTATATATTTGGAATCCGCCCTGTGATCGAAGCGATCAGGTCGGGGAAAGAGGTTGACCGGGTGTTGCTGCGGAAGAACCTTCAGGGAGAATCGTTTCGGGAGCTCTTCAACCTGATCCGGGAACTGGAGATCCCGTTTCAGTTCGTCCCGGTCGAAAAGCTGAACCGTCTTTCCCGGCAAAACCATCAGGGGGTAATCGCCTATGTCACTGAAGTTACCTACCAGAAGGTAGAAGACATTCTACCCCTTCTCTATGAACAGGGAAGAGTGCCACTGCTTCTTCTGCTCGACGGCATCACCGATGTCCGGAACATGGGAGCCATAGCCCGCACAGCCGAATGTGCCGGAGTGGATGCCCTCGTATTACCACAGAGAGGATCAGCCATGATCAATTCGGAAGCTGTCAAAACCTCGGCCGGCGCACTGTACAAAATTCCGGTATGTCGCACAGCCCATCCGAAAGAGACCGTTGACCTGATAAAAGAAAGCGGTCTGAAGGTGGTGGCTGCCACTGAAAAAGGGAGCCGGGTGTATACAACAGTCGACTTCAGAAGTCCGCTGGTGCTGATCCTGGGTTCTGAAGGAACCGGTATCTCCCCTGAGCTCTTGGAACTCTGTGACGAACGGATCCGGATTCCGCTGGCCGGAGAGATTGATTCGCTCAATGTCTCCGTTGCAGCAGGCGTTTTTCTCTTTGAGATTAACCGTCAACGAACCTCTTCAAATGTATATTGTTAAGATACAGGGAACAACTAAGATTCCTGATTTCATCCAGATCAGAGACGATGATTTTACCCTGATAGCCTATTTCAGGATCAACAATCCCAGGCGGGCCCTGATGCGTTGCCGGCTGATCGATAGAGAAAAGGAGATCATCGAACTCGCCAGGAAATTACCCTATGGGAAAATTCAGAAACTGGAATTCCAACCATGATCACTACTTTTGTACTATAAAATATCCGAAAGATGCCTGGAGACCTGATTATTTTTCTGGATAAACTGGCTATATACCAGAACGAAAACCTCATTCTTGCCAATGTTTCACTCACGATCAGCCGGGGAGAATTTGTCTACCTCATCGGCCGGACAGGAACCGGAAAAAGCAGCTTGTTGAAAACACTCTATGCCGACCTGCCCATCCGGACAGGGACCGCCGGGGTGGCTGGCTACGACCTTCGGAAGATAAAACGGCATGAGGTACCTTTCCTGAGAAGAAAGCTGGGTATTGTCTTCCAGGACTTCCAGCTGCTGGTGGACCGCTCGGTAAACGAAAACCTGCTCTTTGTTATGCGGGCCACCGGGTGGAAAGAGGGCGCAGGGATGACAAAACGGCTTCAGGAAGTGCTGGCGAAGGTGGGACTGCAAACCAGAGGGAATAAGATGCCTCACCAGCTGTCGGGGGGAGAACAGCAACGGGTAGCTATTGCCCGGGCCCTGGTCAACGATCCGGAGATCATCCTTGCCGATGAACCGACCGGGAATCTCGATCCCGAAAGCTCCGAAGGGATTATCAGTCTCCTGATGGACATCTCAAAGACCGGACGGGCCGTACTAATGGCCACCCATAATTATGCCATGTTTGAAAAATATCCTGCCCGTACACTGAAATGCGAACAGGGGAAGGTCATCCCCGTGAATTAATCCCCCAGTGTGGCCACCATCACAGCTTTGATGGTATGCAACCGGTTCTCTGCCTCGTCAAAAACAATGGAGGCAGGTGATTCAAACACCTCCTCCGTGACCTCCAATCCGTCGAAGTTATACGTCTTGAATATCTCATAACCTACCTCAGTATCTTTGTTGTGGAACGAGGGGAGGCAATGCAGAAACTTCACTTTCGGGTTGCCTGTCCGTTCCATCAACGCTTTGTTCACCTGGTAGGGCATCATCTCCTTGATCCGTTCATCCCAGAGCTCCTTCGCTTCACCCATGGAAAGCCAAACGTCAGCATAGACAAAATCCACTCCCTTTAAGGCTTCATCCGGATTTTCAGTCAGCGTAATCGTTGCACCGGTTTCCTGGGCGATAGCTCGACACCGCTGCATAAGCTCTTCATCCGGCCAGTACTTCTTCGGGGCAAAAGCACGGAACCCCATCCCCATCTTTGCCGCCCCTACCATCAGGGAGTTTCCCATATTGTTTCGTGCATCCCCGCAGTACACAAAAGAGACCTGGTGAAGGGGCTGGTCCGAATGCTCCACCATGGTCAGGAAATCGGCCAGGATCTGCGTGGGATGAAATTCGTTGGTGAGCCCGTTCCAGACCGGGACGCCCGCATATTTTCCAAGCTCCTCTATGATATCCTGTCCGAAGCCACGGTACTCAATGCCATCATACATTCGACCGAGAACCCGCGCTGTGTCCTTCATGGTCTCCTTTTTCCCGATGTGCGATCCTTCCGGACCAAGATAAGTAACCCGTGCTCCCTGATCGTACGCTGCCACCTCAAACGCACACCGTGTCCGTGTGGACGCCTTTTCAAAGATCAGTGCTATATTCTTTCCTCTCAGTCTTTGCTGCTCTGTCCCGGCATATTTTGCCTTTTTCAGGTCCTGTGAAAGGTCCAGTAAAAACTTGATCTCCTGGGGAGTAAAATCTAGCAGTTTCAGAAAATTTCGGTTTCTCAGATTCAAAGCCATATTCTTTTAATAATTACGAATTACGGTTTATCCAGCAAAAGTACGACTTTATCGGAAGGTGCCAAACCTTAGCCCTGCCGTGAAGGTGATGGAGTGTCGGTAATCGGAAAGCATGCTGTTGAAGATAAAATTATCCTTATCAGCGGAGAGGTAGCTGTACTCAGCCCGGAGATAGGAATTGGGAACCGGGTTAAACTCAAGTCCGGCAGTGCATCCATAGGTGAGCAAGCCCCTGAGCTTCCCGTCATAAGCATAGAGTGGGGTGACGGCAGCATCAGGATCGGTCAGGTATTCTCCACGGATTGATGCCGCAAACCACCTCGTAAACCGATAGGTAGCCTGCAGAAATCCGGAGATACCGGATGCCGTCCGGGTGGTATCCGGAGGTTTAGTGGATTTCCCCATAAATCCAAAATCCGCCTGTCCGACAAGCAACAGGTTCTTCACGGGTGTGACAGTGAGGATGAGGTTGTTATAAAGGTAGAAATGGTTTAGTTCTGACGTCACAATGGATGCGTTTCCTAACATGTTGTTGTAGTTTACCGAGAAGAGATCCTTGTACTGGTATAGGATGGTCATCCCACCGTAAATCCTCTTGTTCCTGCCGAAAGCCAGGGTATATGGATTCCCTACATAGATTCCTGCAAATAAGGAGGGAGTCAGCTGGGAGGACAGCTTGACCCCCAGAAAATTTCCCGTTTCGAAATAACCACCGACAGTCACCGTACTGATCTGATTCTTGATCGGGTACGACGACTCGTAGCCGATGGGATTGGGAAGATATCCAAAATCAATCCACAGACTCTTGTAAATCCGGATCCCGAAATGAGCCTCTTTCATGTATTTAATGTATTGTTCTTCAGGTGAGGCACGGAGGTTGGGGATATCTCCAAACTGAATTAAAAATTTTCCGCGAATGTTCTTCGCTGCATATTCCAGCCAGACACTCGCCACATTGAGTCTGAATTCATCTGCGAACGGGCAGTTCGATGCAAATTCCTTCAGGTTTGAAGTATCTCCCGACGGAGCATCCAGTACCGTGGTATAATAGACATCCATGTATACGGATACGTCGAAATTCTTAAGAAACTTCCTGAACTTTGTCTGCTCGCCTGGTGCCAAGGTATCCCCCTGCGCCATGGAGACCGAATGGGATAAGACCATCCCTGTTATAACCAGGAATAAGATGCATGATCGTTTCATTTATCGCTTTTTTTAATGACGGGTTCCAATTCCGGTGTAATATTACTGATGCGTTGAAAGGCTCTCAGGTCAAAGTCAGAAAGCATGGCATACAGATGCTCAAAAAAATCGGCCTGAAAATTTTCAAATGCAACCCAGTCGGGAGAGTTATAGAAGGCGTAGACCTCTACCGGCAGTCCGTTTTCAGCCGGTTGAAGCTGACGGACCATGAGGGTGGCATCCTGGTTGATGATCTCGCTTCTTCTGAGCCGGTAGGCCAGGTACCTTCTGAACAATCCCAGGTTCGTTATATCTTCTCCCCCATGGTACAAGGAATCTACGGGAATTCCCTTCTCCCGGAGAGAGGCCAGCAACTCGTCGCTGACCGGCTCAATGGTTCGGACATCGATCAGGAACGACCTCTTCAGGCGACGTCCGCCTGCCTCGGCAAAACTCCTCCAGTTGACAAATGAATCAGTGATCAGAGAGTAGGTGGGAACCAGGCTGACCGAATGATCAAAATTCCTGACTTTGACCGTGACCAGGGCAATATCAAAAACGGTACCATCGGCATTGAACTTCGGCGCCGAGATCCAATCGCCTATCTGAAGTGCCTTGTTGGCAGAAAGCTGAATCCCCGCAACAAATCCCAGAATACTGTCCTTAAAGATCAGCATCAGCACAGCCGACATAGCTCCAAGTCCGGCCAGCATGGTGATGGGAGATTTTCCGACCAGGACAGAGATGAGGATAATCCCCCCGATAACCAGGGTGATGATCTTTCCTATCTGGATATAGGCCTTGATGGGTTTGGTATCAGAGACTTCAAATTCACTGTAAATCTTCTGCACTGCATTGAGAAAAGAGATGACGACCAGCAATAAAATAAATGTGATATACAGATTGATCCCGAGCTGCATGTACCTGATGGCGATTGGATAAGACGAAATAGCTGATTCCATTGATAACTGCAGAAACAAGGCGGGGATCAGAAGAGCAAGCCGGGTGAAGACCTTCTGCTCATACAGATGATCATCCCACTTACTGGCCGACCGTAGGATCAATCGTTTTAAAATCCTGTTGATGATGATTTTAACGATGTAATAAATGATAATCGAAATGAGAAATATTAGGATCAGCACTGAAAAATCTACCAGATACCCTGTCCAGGTATCACCCACTCCCCAGTTCAGAAGAAGATCCTTGAGCTTTTCACTAAATATCCCGGTGGCCGTTTCACTCATAATGATATCATTTAAGGAACTATTATTTGCAAAGATAAGGGATGTACGACAACCGATATCGTTCTTCTCTCTTTTCCCGGATCACCGTCGAGATGAATATACCTGCCCTTTTTCCGGTTCACAATGACCTCTTTGGCCCTGAAGATCTCCAGATCCGGAATTCTATCAGTCTTTTTCAAGAACACCAGGGGCGCAAGAAGTGTAAGTTTCCAGAAAGGGATTTTTCGCATGATGCAAACATCGATAAAACCATCATCAACCGAGGCATGAGGAGCAATCGTGGCCTGGTTGCCGAATTGGCTTGAATTGGCAAAACTGATCAGCAGGGCTCTCCGCTGGATGGTCTGCCCGTCAATGGTGATCGTATATTTTTTTGGCTTATAAAGTTTGTAGGAAGAAGTGGCGATATGGAAATAGGAGAAAAAACCCCGTTTGGAGGTCTGATCAAACTTCCGGGCCACATGTGCGTCAAAACCGACGCCGGCCACGTTCACAAACAACGATCCGTTCAGGGTGGCGGTGTCGATCTTCTTACGATTTCCATGGTTGATGACCTCAATTGCCCTTCGGAACTGCATCGGTAATCCAAGGTGACGAGCCAGCCCATTTCCTGATCCGGTCGGGATGATGGCGAGGGCCGTAGTTGTATTCACAAGGCTCTGTCCGACTTCATTGACGGTTCCATCGCCACCCACGGCCACTACAATGGATACCCCCTCAAGTACTGCATGGCGTGCCAACCGTGAAGCTTGACCTTTTTCCTCCGTATTGACAACTTGATGGCTGAACCTGGATTTATCAAGGTATTTTTCAATCACCTCTTCAATCTTCTCCTGGCGCTTCTCCTGGTGGCCGGTACCGGAAACAGGGTTGATTATAAACAGAATCCGCTCACTGGGATATTTGGCTTCTGTGTTCATTGGATAATAAGCCGGTTCTCAATCATTCGGTTATTATACTGCTGGATATATGCCTCGATAAAAGTTTCCATCTTCTGTCTGACCTCCGGCCTGGATTGCAGCAGGTTTTCGCCACGGTCAGGATCGGTATTCATCTGATACAATGAGATGCTTTCAGATCCGTCAAATTCAAGCGCATAACCTTCACTGATCAGGGTATAAATACTTGCATTGTAGTGAGTGGAAAAATGGGGGGCCGAAGAATCCAGCATATCGGATCCGAAGGCAATATAATCCTTATCATAACCCATATAAGTAAGAAGCGTGGGCATAATATCGGTCTGCTGAGCGATCTCCCTGTAAATCCCCTTGTGATCTCCTTCCGGAAATAGAAGCAGGATCGGAATGGCATACTGCCCGATAGGCCCTTTGTAGTATGGATAGTACCCCTCCGACGTATGGTCGGCCGTAATGACGACAAGCGTATTCCGGTACCAGGGCATACGACGGATGGTGTTCAGGAAACGTCCCAGGGCATAATCCGAATACATTATACTTTGTTGAATGGGAAGCTTGCCCTGCCGGAAAACATGCCTGTATTTACCCGGCACAAAATAGGGATGATGGGCCGAAAGGGTAAAGACCGCAGCGACAAACGGTTTTTTGAGATCGTTCAGACACCGTGCTGTATATTGTAAAAACTCTTCATCCCGAATCCCCCACTTCCCATCATAATCCCTCTCGTTGTTGTACTCTGTTCGCCCGAAATAGTGATTAAAACCTGTCACACGGGTATAGGCGTCATACCCCATGGTACCATTGGTGCCTCCATGAAAAAAGGCAGTGGTGTATCCTTTTGGCTTAAGCAATCCGGCAATACTGGTGTAATTATTCCCGGAATAGGTCGATTGGGTCAGGGGATCGATCATCAGGCTGGGAAACGAAGAGAGAATTGCCGGAATACCATTGATGGAGGTCTTGCTATTGGCAAATCCTTCAAAATAGACGCCCTGCTGGATCAATGAGTCAAACACAGGAGTGAACCCCTGGTATCTTCCTCCTTCCAGTTGTCTGTTCAGGAAACCGATGTGCTCCCGCGAGAAACTCTCCATGATCACGATCAGTACGTTATACGGTTTGAATCCGGTTTTCTTCCCCCTGTGAAGGGGAGAATAAATCGTGGCAAGATCAGCTTCCGAAGAAAAATATACTTTTCTGTCAAGACTCTCATGGGTGAAGGTCCTAAGGATGGAAAATGGGGTATTCAGCACCAGGGGAACATCCCGGGCCGAAGCATATTTACCGGCAGTGACAAGGCTTATGGGACGTAACTGGAATCCGCCCCGGATGCCAATGACCGTGATAAAGAGGAAGAGCGCAAAGAGGACCGAGTGGAAGGTATAAAAGCGAAAACCTTTTGCCTTCGGGGGTGAATCCTGTAACCGGATTTTCCGGCAAACCACGATCAGGATCACCACAAATCCGATCCACATCAATTGGACATACCAGAAATCCTTGATAAACTGAGGGATCAACTGGCCAAAATCCCCCCCAACCTCCAGATATTCGAAGATATCTGCCGTCATCCGCTTCAGGGTAAACCGAAAATAGATGATATCAATGAAGTTGGTCATCAGCGCCACGGCATTGACCAGGTAGAAATATCCGTTCGAAAATCCCTGGTAAACCTTCCCGTACCGGAATTTGAAGGGAAGCGCGTTCAGCAGGATAAATGGAAGATTCAGAAGGAGCAGGGCTGAAAGATCAAACCTCAGTCCCACCAGGAAGATCTTTCCAACTTCCGACATCGGCAGAACATTGAAATAGGATAGGTTCAGGAGGTAGAACAGCACGCGTGAAAGAAACAGCAGTAGCAGCATTACCAGCAACTTCAGCAACATGACCACATAGATGTTCCCGATGAAACGCCTTCTTCCTTTCCTTTTACCCATTATTCCCAGGATGATACGCACAAAATTACTATTTTTGACCAGGTTTTCAAGAATGATTATTTTACTATGGGAGAACTTGTATCTGCTGGAAACAAAGGCAAAGGAGTACGCTCCGATTGTTTCGTATCGCTGGAACTGACATCCGGAGGAGGCATTCAGCTTGAACTGGATTCTAAAGTGGCTGTCATGTATGGCAACGACATCCGGAAGGAAGTTCACACGATCCTCGATCATGCCGGCATAAGAGATGCTAGGATTACGCTGGAGGACTCCGGAGCCCTGCCACTCGTCATTGCGGCCCGTCTCGAAGCTGCTATCAGAAAGGCATTCCCTTCAGACAATGAGTACCTCATCCCTATGCTGGATGAAAACCGGTACGAGACTCCCCGGGAGAGGAACCGCTTTACACGACTCTACCTGCCCGGGAATACGCCTTCGTTGATGATCAATGCCGGTATTCACCATCCCGACGGTATTATCCTGGATCTGGAAGATGCTGTGGCCCCGGATAAAAAAGATGAAGCCCGTTACCTGGTCCGGAATGCCCTCCGCGGAATTGATCTCTATGGAGCAGAACGGATGGTGCGCATCAACCAGGGGGAACGCGGACTGGCCGATCTCGATTTCGTCGTGCCGCACCAGGTGAATCTTATCCTGATCCCGAAGTGTGAGCAGCCGGAACAGATCCATGCCGTAAATAACCGGATCCGTGAGATCCGGAAAAGCCGGAAACTGAACAATCCTATCTGGCTGATGCCTATCGTCGAAAGTGCACTGGGGGTGATCAATGCCTACCCGATCGCTTCTGCAGCAGAAAATATTGTGGCCCTTGCCATCGGGCTGGAAGACTATACGGCCGACCTGGGAACACGTCGGACAACCGAAGGGTCAGAAAGCTTCTTCGCCCGGAGCATGATCGTCAACGCAGCCCGCGCTGCCGGGATCCAGCCCATCGATTCGGTATTCTCGGATGTAGCCGACATGGAAGGCCTGCACGACACTGTGTTGCGGTCCAAAGCCATGGGCTTTGATGGAATGGGATGCATCCATCCCCGTCAGATCCAGGTCATCCTTGATGCTTTTGCTCCATCGGTGGAAGAGATTGAAAAGGCAAAAAAAATTGTAGTGGCCTTTCATGAAGCGGAAGCAAAAGGGCTCGGTGTGGTTGCACTGGGGAGCAAAATGATTGATCCGCCTGTGGTTAAACGGGCCCTGCATACCATCAGGCTTGCCGTTCAACTAAATAAACTGGAAGAAAACTGGAAAGAATCCTATGTCTAAATACGATAAACTGGTTACCAATGCCGCCGGGCGTATCGTCCCGACCATCATCAACGGAAAAGAGGCGATCCCTTTCATGGGGGTCGGGAAATTTAAAACCGCCGGTCGCAAAGCAGCTCCTCCCCTCACCAGTTGCGCCGATTACCCTGCCGATGGAAACAAGGTGATCGCTTCCCTGAAAGAGGCGCTGGTTAGATGTGGTTTAAAAGACGGCATGACCATCTCCTCCCATCATCACTTCCGGAACGGAGACCTGGTGGCACCACAGGTATTCGATGCTGCTAAAGAACTTGGTGTCAAAAACCTGATGTGGTTTCCCTCCGCCTCCTTCCCCTGTCACGAACCGTTGATCAAATACCTGGAGGACGGAACCATTGACCATATTGAGGGAAGTATGAATGGAGCCCTTGGTCGGTTCACATCCGAAGGCAGGATGAAAGGCCTGGGCGTGCTCCGGTCACACGGAGGCCGTTACCAGGCAGTCCAGGATGGCGAAGTACACATCGATGTTGCCGTGATTGCAGCCCCTTCGGCCGATCCGTTTGGGAACGCAAACGGCGTGAATGGTCCGGCCGCTTGCGGTCTGCTTGGGTTCGCCCTGGCCGATTCCCAGTACGCCGATAAAGTCATCGTTGTGACTGATAACCTTGTTCCTTTCCCCTGCATCCCTTGGCAGATCCAGGGAAATTACGTAGACTATGTAGTAGTGCTGGATCAGATCGGGATCCCGGAGAAGATCATCTCGGGGACCACTGAGGTGACCAAAAGCCCCGACCGGCTGCTGCTGGCGGAATGGAGTGCCCGGTTCTGCGACGAAGTCGGTCTGATCTATGATGGGTTTTCCTTCCAGGCAGGTGCCGGTGGAACGGCTCTCTCCATCGGGATCTTTTTTGCAGATATCCTCCGGGAACGGGGATGGAAAGCCAGGTTCGCCCGGGGAGGCAGCAATAAATACCTGGTCAAAATGCTGGAAGAAGGACTGACTGAATACATCCTCGACGGACAAACATTTGATCTGGAGGGGGTTCGCTCCATGCGCGACAACCCGTCGCATGTCAACACAAGCCCGTTTACCAGTTACAATTACCACGGAAAAGGAAACTTTTCCACCCTGGTCGATGTGGTGATCCTTGGTGCCACCGAGGTCGATGTCCATTTCAATGCGAATGTTGTGACCCATTCCGATGGCATGCTTCTCCACGGGATAGGCGGCTGGCAGAATTGCCTCTTCGGCAAGACCGTGATCCTCCCCGTCCCGCTCTTCCGCGACCGGAACCCGGTGATCCGGGAAGAGGTGACCACCCTCTGCGGACCGGGGGAACTGATCGATGTGATCGTCACCGAACGGGGGATCGCTGTCAATCCGCGCCGCACCGACCTGATCGAAAAGATGAAAGGCTCATCCCTCCCCATTAAAACGATCCGGGAGCTGAAAGAAGAGGCTGAAAAGATCTGCGGCGTGCCTGAACAGCCAATCCTGACCGACGAAATCGTCGCCGTCATCAAATGGGTCGACGGTACCGTACTGGACTCCGTTTACAAAGTGACCTAGCGGACCAGCGGACAAAGAAACCTTTCATATTTCGTATTTCGTATTTCGCTACCTCGCTACCTCGCTTTTTTATACCTTTGAACAGTATGGAAATTCGTCAAATACTGCTTAAGTATTGGGGCTTCCCCTCTTTCCGGCCATTACAGGAAGAGATTATCCAGTCCGTGTTGAATGGCAGTGACACCCTGGCTCTCCTTCCTACCGGAGGAGGGAAATCCATCTGTTACCAGGTCCCGGCACTTGCCCGGGAGGGACTCTGCCTGGTCATCTCACCCCTCATTGCCCTGATGAAGGACCAGGTCGATAACCTCAAGAAAAGAGGAATCAAAGCGGCTGCTATTTATTCGGGAATGCACCGCGACGAGATCGATCTGGTACTTTCCAATGCCAAATTCGGGGATACCAAACTGCTCTATATCTCCCCCGAACGACTGGAAAGTACCCAGATGCGCGATGCCATCATGCGGATGAAGATCAATTTGCTGGCAGTCGACGAAGCTCACTGCATCTCTCAGTGGGGATACGACTTCCGGCCACCCTATCTGAAGATAGCTGAGATCCGGCCGATGATCACAGGTGTGCCCATCATGGCTCTGACTGCTACCGCTACCCCGAAAGTAGTAAAAGACATCCAGCAAAAACTTCTATTTCCGAAAGAGAACCTTTTCCAGCAGAGCTTTGAACGCAAAAACCTGACCTATGTGGTCATCAGGGAAGAAGATAAGCGGAACCGGCTTCTGAAGATCATCCGGAAAGTTTCGGGACCTGGTATCGTATATGTCAGAAATAGGAGAGAAACCAAAGAGATTGCGGGCTTCCTGACAAAACATGGCGTCCCGGCAGATTGTTATCATGCCGGCCTGGATGGGAAGACCCGCGACCGCCGTCAACAGGCCTGGATGAAAGAGGAGCCACGGGTGATGGTGGCCACCAATGCCTTCGGTATGGGGATAGACAAACCCAACGTCAGGTTTGTGGTTCACCTCGATCTTCCCGACTGCATCGAAAGTTACTTCCAGGAAGCCGGAAGAGCAGGTCGGGACCTGAAACGCTCCTGGGCCATCCTGCTCTACGAAGAAGCCGATATCGTGGATGCCCGGCAGAATCTGAGAACCACCTATCCCGAACTGAACGCCATCCGGAATACCTACCAGGCCCTGGGGAATTACTTCCAGATTCCGGTAGGGGGTGGAGATGAACAGGCTTTTGAATTCGACATTAACCGGTTCTGTGACCAGTTTAACCTGCCTCCCGTCATCGCTTACAATTCCTTGAAGATATTGGAAAAAGAGGGGTATGTAATGCTCAACGAAGGAATCCGTAATCCCTCCCGGATTTTCATCAAAGCAGACAAAGAGCAGTTGTACCGATTCCAGGTGTCCCATAAAAAACTGGACCAGTTCCTCAAGACCCTGCTTCGTTCCTACCCGGGTCTGTTTACAGGTTTTGTGATCATCCGGGAAACCGATCTGGCGAAACGCTTAAACCTGGAACCAAACGAGGTGTCAAGTGGCCTGAAATTTATGCAGACCCAGGGAATCCTGGATTACATTCCCCAAATTGCGAAACCCACTGTTGTCTACCTGCAGGAACGGGTCGACACCAGAAATCTGTACATCTCACCGGAACATCATAAAACCAGACTGACTGAGGCTACTTTGCGCCTGGATGCCATGATCGGATATGCAAACTCCACAAATAGATGCCGAAGCCAGGCTCTCCTGGCTTACTTTGGTGAAACCACCACCAAACGGTGCGGACGGTGCGATGTCTGCCTGGAACGAAATAAACTTGCCCTGAATGAACAGGAATTCAATGAGATCATCTCCCGGATCAAACCGCTATTAATAAAGAGCCCGGTCACCCTCGAAGAGATCGTCAGAGCCGCTTCACCTGTACAGGAAGAAAAAGTGCTCCTGGCCATTCGCTGGCTGCTGGATAACAAGAAGATCACCAAATCAAAAGATAATATCTTTGCTTGGAAACACCCTAAACTATTTGATCCTTGAGCCTGATCACCGACATAGTATCCCGCCACCTCCAGCCTGCCGAAGATTTCACTTACGGATTCGCGGTTCTGACGGGCCTGATCGACGAAAAATTTGGCGAATTCCAATTCGGTATCTCAATCGGGAAACGGTTGGATTCCCGGATCGTTAATCAGGTAGTCAAAGGTCCGACCCTGGAATATTTCAACCATTACCGGGCAATGAATGAAGAATTATCGCGCATCTCGCGTCGTCTATCTGCAGATTTGAACCAGGCAGGGATCCGGACAGTTACGATCTCCCCTTCCGTGACCACCGAGGAACTGAACACAACCTATAATACCACCCTTCGTACCGACCTCTCTCACAAAATGGTAGCCACCCGTGCAGGATTGGGATGGATTGGAAAAACGGCCCTGTTCGTCTCTAAAAAATTCGGCCCCAGCCTGCGTTTAGTGACTATCCTGACCTCAACCCCTGTAATCCCATCCGTCAGGCCCGTCAATAAAAGCCACTGCGGACCCTGCACCCGCTGCGTGGATGCCTGTCCTGCACAGGCAGCGACCGGACAGCTATGGGATATATCCATTGATCGTAACCAGTTTTTTGACGCCCACAAATGCCGGAATCAATGTGCACTTTTTGGAAAACAACTCAAACAGGATATCCGGATCTGTGGAATATGTGTAGCGGTATGCCCGCTAAATCAAAAGGTCTAACCTCGACCCTGATCACAACGTGTGGTTATGGTAAAAAACAATAAAACGTAATGCTCATCGAGAAAAATCGTGTACATATCCAATAACTTTTTCTACACCTGTTTAATTATGAAAAGAACCTTAACTACGATTATTTGTTCCTTCATTCTGGCATGTGCCGGTATAGCCCAGGAGGGCATGTGGCTCCTAAACCAGATTGACCAGCTGAACCTGAAGGAAGCCGGTTTAAAGATCCCGACAACAGCCATTTTCAATCCCGGACAACCGGCTATTGCAAATGCAGTTGTTCAACTGGGAGGGGGAACCGCTTCGTTTGTCTCTCCGGAGGGATTGCTGCTCACAAACCATCACGTGGCATATACGGCGCTCCAGCGGGCATCAAACGTGCAGAGCAATTACCTGACCGATGGATTCCTCGCCCGGGAGAAAAGTGAAGAGATCCAGGCTCCGGGGTACCGTGCACGAATCCTGGTGGAAATGAAAGATGTTACCGGGGAGATCCTGGAAGCTGCCAAAGGAATTGATGACCTGGAAGTCCGCGATCGAAAGATCCAGGAAAAATCGGACGAAATTTCCAAAGCCATTGAAGACCAGCAATCTGATGCTGATGCCGGAGTAGTTTCAATGTACAACGGCAAGCAATACATCCTGTTTATCTACAAAGTACTCAAAGACATCCGCATTGTCTATTCCCCGCCTCTTTCCATCGGAAATTATGGGGGCGAGATCGACAACTGGATGTGGCCCCGCCATACCGGCGATTTTTCCTTCCTTCGCGCCTACGTGGCACCGGATGGCAAAGGAGCGGCCTACAGCGAACAAAACATCCCTTATAAACCGGAAATCTGGCTGAAGGTAGCCAGAGAAAACCTGAATCCGGGCGACTTTACCTTTGTTGTCGGATTCCCCGGATCGACCACCCGGTACAGAACCTCAAATTCCGCAGCCTGGAACCTGACTGAGAACTATCCCTTCTCCATTGAGAATTACGGTGCCATCATTGCCCTGGCCGAAGAATTGACTAAAAATGATCCGGAAGGACAATTAAAAGTAGCCAGTCTGACCAGAGGGCTGGCCAATGCAATGAAGAACTACCAGGGCAAGGTGGATGGGATGATCCGGACAAAGTACGTGGACCGTAAAAAGAAATTCGAGGAGGAATTTATGGTCTGGGTCAACAGTACACCTGAAACCAAAGCAAAATACGGAACAATCCTGGATCAGATTCAGGCGCAGTACAAGGTGATCAAAAAAACCAAAGACCGTGACAACATACTGGGCCTGTTTCAGGGACTCGCCGGTACCCGGATCAATGTTGCATACTACGCCTGGTTGATCGCTACTGAAAAAGAGAAACCGGAACAGGAACGGATCCCCGGCTTTTCGCAACAGCTAATCGACAACCTGACCGATGGTCTCCAGTACACCTACAATAACTACTATGAACCATTTGATAAAGCCCTGCTTGTGAGGACGCTTAAGATGGTTCAGAAATTACCCGGGGATCAACGGATGGAAAGCCTGGATTACATCTTCAACGGGTCGTATAAATCGGTGGAAGAGTTCGTGGATGAAGCCTATAAAAATTCCAGGCTGGATGAACTCGATTACGTTAAATCGCTCCTTGATAAATCTACCGGGGAGTTAAAATCACTTAACGATCCGATCATCACCCTGATGGCTGAAATCTATCCCTACATCGAAGAGAACCGGGTCATGAACAATACCTTCGGTACCATCGTGATCGACCTGAGGAAACAATACATCGATGCGCTGTACGAGTGGAAGGGTTCCGCATTATATCCGGATGCCAACGGCACCATCCGGTTTACCTATGGACCTGTCAAGGGTTACAGCCCGGAGGATGCCGTCTGGTATGAACCATTTACAACCCTTCGGGGAGTAGTGGAGAAAAACACCGGAATCCGTCCATTCGATGCACCTGAAAAATTGATTACCCTTTATGAAACAAAGGATTACGGGCAATGGACCGATCCGGAACTAAAGGATGTCCCTGTTGCATTTCTGCACCGGTGCGACATTACCGGAGGGAACAGCGGTAGTCCGGTAATGAATGCTTCGGGAGAAGTGATCGGGGTGGTCTTTGACGGTAATTACGAAGCCATGATCAGTGACTGGCAGTACGATTACGAAATCCAGCGTACGATCTCCGTGGATATCCGATACGTACTCTTTATTACACAGAAATTCGCCGGTGCAGACTTTATCCTGAAAGAGATGGGAGTGAATTAGATCACTGGATCACTATTTTCCCAATGTAATTGGAATTAAGGATACTTAATACGCCCATATAATTCAGCCGGAAGCTGACCAGGTCTCCCACCCGGTAATGCTTCCGGTTTTTTCCCAGATCCAGCACGATCATATCGCTGCTGACTCCAATGATTTTCAATGCTTTGTCCTCCGGGATAATGTTCTTCGGATCAATATCAAGGAGGCCAAGATCAAGGATAGCCCTACAGGAAATTTTTCCGTAATCACGTTCATTGATCTCCACCATCTCACCGGCTACGTTCGTGCCCGTCTCACCCAGAGGAACCATGGGCTTCTCAAGTAATTCAATAATCTCAGCATTCAGTTTGAACACGTCGCCCTTCATCCCTTTAATAGGCGAACCTGTAACCAGGTTGTTCCCGAGAAACAGGGTTTCCCCCACCCGGAAATGGTTGTTGCCTTTCGGGACCAGTTTTTTCTGTAATAGGGGAATTGTCACGGAGGATCCTCCTGAAGCCCAATTGATCTGTTTGTTAAAGGTAGCGTTGATCAACTGTTTATATAAGCTAAGCTGGATCAGTTTGTCATGGGAAGGCATCACTCCGCTCAGACAATTCAGGTTGGTCCCGATGCCAATGACCCTGATGTTGGGAAGCTTGAAAACCTTGGAGTAGAAATCAACCAGATTCTCTCCCAGAATCCCCTCCCGGAGATCACCCATTTCGATCATGATGATGATCATATGTATTTTCCCCTGACGGTGTGCCTCATCCGAGATCAGTTGAATGGTCTCCAGCTGTGTATTAAAGCTAACATCGGCGTACCGGACAAGGCTACTTATAGCTCGTCTGGCCGGTGGTTTTATGTATACAGTTTGAACCTCTGGGTTGATCTCTTTGATTACTTTCAGATTACTGATTCTGGAATCATGAATCTCCCTGGCTCCCAAATCTATCAACTCACTAAGAAAGAGTTTGTTCCCACATAATACTTTACTGACCACACCCCATTCGATGTGATTCATTTTGAAAAGGTTGTCAAGGAATAGGTAATTATGCCTAAGCTTCTCGCGTGACATGTTTATGAAGGCCATAACCTGGTTTATTTGGATGTTGTACGCTCTATGTCGGCTGGTAACCGTGCCAGTAATTCATAATTCAACTGATCACTGATTTCACTGAATGAAGCCACAGTGATCTCCAAATCACCCTGCTTCCCTATGATTACCACTTCATCCCCCGGTTTTACATCAGGCACATTGGTGATATCTGCGATCATCATATTCATGTTCACTAATCCAATCACTCCTACACGTTCCCCTCCGATCAACACCCTGCCCTGGTTGCTGAGCGACCGGCTGAATCCATTGGCATATCCCACCGGTATCACTGCAATCCTCCTGTCTGATGTGGAAAGAAACGTGGTTCCATAATTAATAAATTCACCCATTTGAACTTCTTTCACGCTCATGATCCGGCTTTTCCAGCTCAGTACACGCCTAAGAGGATCACTTTTATTTTTACGCGAATGGACATAATCGATGAAGACCTCCTGGCTCGGCCAGAAGCCGTATTGTGCAATTCCGACCCGAACCAGATCCATCCGGGTAGCCGGATAACTCAATGTGGCAGCCGAACTGGCCATATGCCGGAATTCAGGATGGAATCCCTGGCCTTCCAAACGCGTTAGCGTCCGACGAAAGATCCGAAGTTGTCTCTGGATCCGGTAATAATTCGCAATGCTTTCAGCACCTGCCAGATGGGTACAGATACCGGTAAGCGACACCTGGTCTCTGTTTCCCGCTATCAGAGCCAATGCCTGAGCCAGTTCCCGATTTGTTAATCCTGTCCGGTTCATTCCGGTCTCAACCTCAAGATGTATCCTCGCTGGTTTATTCAGCATTTTACTGAATTGAATCGCCTTTCCCAACCGATGCAGATCAAACACATAAAACTCAACGTCATGCTGGATCGCCCATTCAATTTCATCCTGTGAGATCCAGCCCATGATCATCAGATGGGTATCCGGTGATTTGATCTGAAATACCCGCAATGCTTCGGCAGAGCTGAAAACAGAAAAATGGTCAATCCCCACCTGCTCTGCCATGGGCACAAACTGTTCAATCCCATGCCCGTAAGCGTTGGACTTAACAACCGATGAAATTTTCGGGTGAGGTCCGATATGTTTGCGTAAAAAGGAAAGATTATTCCTCAAGGCTTCCAGGTCCAGGGTCAATCCAGATGTTGATGAGATCATACCGTTGCTTTTTTCGGGATTCCCTTTTTGGAAAACCGCATTTCATGATACTTATTGGTGAAGTTCATACGTTCATATAACAGCCGGGCAGGATTATCCGGTTCCACATGCAGGGCGATGTCTCCTTTCGTCATCATTATCGCCTCCTGCATCAGCTTCTTCCCGACTCCCTTTCCGCGCATGTTCTGATGAACGGCAATGTAAACCAAAATGTTCTCCGGAATATACTCGGCCATGCCTGTATGATTCATAACTACAACTCCTATAATATCCTCCTCTTCAGAAGCAGTAAGGATAAATCCTCCTGCCATCGGGTAAGGAACCAGGGCGTAATCAATGGCATTCCGGATCGCTGATTTGGCATCTCCGTATTGACCCAGATGCTCGAAAAGAAAATTAACGATCTTGTTCCGTTCCAGTGTTGTAAAGTTGTCTTTACAGGTATAATAATTGATTTTCATGAGGTTATGATGTTAATTTGAGGTTTATACGGTGAATGATGATATAGGTAAGGGCGGATGCCAAACGCCATTGTGAGTACCTTACTGAGGGTCAGTATCTTTTTTTGGTTCATCTCCAGTGGCATGAACCTGGCAATGATATCTGACAGGACCAGCCCCATCAGGAAATCCAGCCCCCCTAGACCAATCGAAAACCCTCTTCCCACATCGGTCGCTACAACCGATAATCCTACATGCAGGCTCGACATGTTCCTGCCTCCCACATAATAATCCTCCAGGTCTCTGTTCTTTCTATGGAAATAGTATCCTATGCCAAGCATGACAAGGATGTAAATAAAAAATATGATCAGATCCAAAAGGTGCATGTTGCTCCCATAGTTGGAGTTCACAGCCAGATAAAAAGCAAATTAAACCGGATCGCGAAGCGAAAAAGAGATCAATCCTATCCGATGCCGGACAGATAATCAGAGAAGTCGGTCAATAAGATTGTTACAAAATATGCTGGTAGTTGACAACAAACCATTGTAATGAATTAAATATCCGGATATACAAAAGTAGGATTTTTCTCCGAAGCAGCCAATTTTTTGACCGGAAAACTGTACAACTGAGACTTTTTTCATATCATTGCGAGGATTAAAGCGGAATCTGAATGCAAATGTCCGATATTGACGAACTTCCCCTGTGGTCGGCGCCGTTTGGACTG